>Ga0079226_10004411_pt1 | contig 10764 bp, 6 predicted proteins | sample Poulit2014_FD_76345 | JGI IMG/M metagenome (GOLD analysis project Ga0079226, IMG submission 76345) | Agricultural soil microbial communities from Georgia to study Nitrogen management - Poultry litter 2014 | ecosystem: Environmental > Terrestrial > Soil > Agricultural land | place: USA: Georgia...
ATCATAATCAATTGACTTAGAAGTCATCATTTCTTCGTTTTCAACAACATTTCCGTCATAACTAATCCAACTGCCTTCAGTGACAGAACCAGTGTCGATTAGGTTGCCATCGGAGTTGGAGCAAGCAGTGAGAAGTGCGAAAGTAAGTAGCACAGTTAAGAAAGATAATTTGGTTTTCAAATATAACACCTCATTTATTAATAATATTAATTTATACCATAGTCTTTATCAACAATGTATTAATCATTATATTGTATCTTTATATTTTTTAAAATCTATCTAATATAGTTTATTTATATTATAATGTATTAAAATGTACTGCTTATTTAAGTAACGGAGGATTCCGAATGAAAATCTCTTTTGAAAACATTAAACAATCTGAAGGTTATATAAAAGCCGATTATCAAGATGATAATAATTCCTATTACATAGAATTTGAATTGAGCATTCCAATATTTATTAGAGAAGATTTGATAGCAATTGCTTTAGCTACTCTTTGTGGAACTAAGTATGATGAGATTAATATGGAATTAACAGTATCAAAAGTCACAAAAGAGTATATTGAAAAATTCACAAAATCAAAACTATCAATTTCTACCAATGATTATTCAATGGTTGTCACAAAATCAAACCATAACCATACCTTGAATTTCAGCGGCGGCTTTGACAGTCTTGCGTCACTTGCATTTTTACCTAAAAACTCATCGCTCGTTTCCATGAATTTTGGTGGACATTTTAAAAGAGAAATGTCGATGATAAAAAGATTTAATAGTCATATTGTCACAACAAATATTCTAAAAACAGATTTCCGTAAAAACTCATGGTTATTCATGTTAATAGCTTCTATTCTCTATAAAGATTATTTAGATACAAGTTATAATATTTCTGGAGGAGTAATCGGTGCAGGCTTTTTAAAAAATTCTAATTTCATTAAAAATTATAGCACTCCATCACTCATATCCGCAGCCAATATGAAAAGTATTCCTTATACTCTTTCATTATCAGAAATAGCTGCGATAAGAGTGGCCGCACTTAACTATCCAGATTTAATGGAAGATTCTCTTATATCTCTAGCAAATCCAAAAGAGGAAAAAAGATTTCGAAAACAATTACTGTTAGAAATTGAAATAGAGAGGTCGAATTTAGATATAAACTTATCAAATGCTGTAAAACCTCCTGCCAAACCTCATTTCAACTGGGGTGATAATATTTTATTAGACCACTTGGCATTATATATTATTAAATATAGAGGATATGATGAAGCATTATTGACAGTTAACAATATCCCGATGGAAGCTAAAAAACTAGTAGATAGCCTTGACTTAACTTTTTATGATAGATATTTTACTGACGTATTAAAATTTATCCCCAAAAAATTCCAGAGGGACTACATAAATACTCTTTTTGATTCTGGAATTAGACCATTTGAAAAGAATGATTGGATTGAGTATGAGAAAACTTTGAAATTCTTGAGTGATTTTCATAATATCATATAGCTTATTAGCTAAAAAACCATGTTTATTTTCAAATTTTCATTTGTCTATAAAGGAGTACTGTTTTGTTAAATTCTATTTTTCAAATTATGAACAAATATAATATTGATAAACAACAAGCATTAGAAATTGGTAATTCAATAAATAACAATCAGCTAATTATAAAATATAACTATGTTCCTATAAACATTGAAGATGAACCAGAAATTTTAAAATTCAATAAATCTTTCGATTGGATTATTGATATTGAAAATTACACAAATATGACTATGCTCCATCTTCATGCGTGGGAGCCAATGAATTACTTAGTTCTGGCATACCATTACTCAGGAAAAAGTGAATACCTTAAAAAATGTAATGAACTTATTAACAGTTGGTACATACATAGTCTCGATGCAAACCATAAATATTTGTACTATACACATTGCGTGGCAGATAGAGCATTGGTCCTAGCATACCTTAAGTATGTTGATAGTTCTTGTATTTCAAATGAATTGATAGACTCGTTAATAAAAACTCACATAGAATATCTATCCAACGAAAAAAATTATGTAGATTATAACCACGGATCCATGCTTGATCGCTCTTTATTGGTATTGTGTGTGTTGATGAATGATAAAGCCTTATTTAAGTTTTCATTAGAAAGATTTAAGAAAAACATCGAAAACACTTTTACCAAAAACATGATTTGTAAAGAAAACTCCTTTACTTATTCATTATTTAATCTGGAATTAATTGTTTCAGCACAAAAATTACTCCTAGAAACTATAAATGAAACATTAATAGAAGATTTTGATTTAATGATGAACCGTGCACTCAATTTCCTAGACATTGTTAGGAAACCAGATGGTTCATTACCATTATACGGAGACGGTGAATTAATAACGTCTGAAAAACTCAATAATTCAATTCTAAGAACTTATTATCCTGATCATTCTTTATTTAGCCCTCCGACTATTGACGAAGAATTAAAAACTTATTATTTTAAAGCAGAATCTTATATAATTATAAAAAATAATTACTTTTATTTATTTGTTAGGCCTGGAGATATTATAAAAAATCACAAACACGCTGATGATTTGTCAATTAATCTATACATGGGTGAAGATGTATTAATTGATACAGGTATATTTAATTACGAAAAAGGTGAGTATCGAAATTATTTAAAGTCTCCCGCTGCTCATAATACTATTGAATTAAACTATGAAAATTATAACTATCTTACTTCCAATAATAAAGATATCTATATCGATTCAATTACCGAAAATGAAGATCTAATACATATTATTTTAATCAATAATAGCTATACATTTGCAAATATCACTAGAAACATCTATATATTAAAAAATCAAAAATCAATATTTATAGCAGATTTTATAGATTCACCTATAAAAGTAATATCTACTCAAATATTTAACTTGTCAAATCACTTCATTGAGCATATAGATGTCAATATACAAAATAATAGCATTTATGTTAATAATAAATTTCAAGTTAAAAACTTTAGTGATAGTAACATGAGTTTCACTATTAGTGAAAAAAACTTATTATCTGAAAAGTTTCAAAAAATCACAAAAATACCTAAAATTGAATTTTCAAATTTAAAATACTTTACCAACCAGTTTACTTATATAGGTCATATAAGCGAATCTGTCTTTTTAGAAAAATTTAAAGAAAAAAACAATATAAGTTACTTAGTATTAAATAATAAAAAAATTGCTATTCCTTTTGCGGTTAATAAAAAAAAGATCAAGATTGGAAAGTATATAAATGTTTATAAAGATAGTGCATATCATATTATAGAAATATATCATCAAATGTATGCTAATCAAGAATATGCTATTTATATATACGATAATAATAATAATAAAATAGCAACTTTATGGTATCAGAGTCATCACTCTTTCAAATATAAATTTTCGAAAACAGGTAAATATAGAATTCGCTGTTTTTTGAAAAACAAAACCACTGGAGAAAAGTTTGAATTTAGTATGTATAAATACATTAAAACTACCATTCAATAAACTGGCATCAGCCTTACTTGAATGGTAGTTTTAGATTATAAAATTCAAAATTATGAAGTTGATGAATAATGTATTTATATACCGATAATATTTAATCTTCCAGCTCTAATGAATCCTTCTTTTTTATAAGTCCTTTTGTATTTAACTCTTAACTTGATTTTATCTTTAGGATTAAGCATTATTTCAAATCCTACTTTTCTTATTTCGCTAATATCTTTAATTTCAATAAGATTATTGTCTTCATCACGTATTTCAATATTAATAATTTTTGGCATACTATAAAAGCCTTTGATTTTTATTTTCTTAACTTCGTTCGATTCATTAAATAAATTTACAATGTATTTATTTTTTGGCATAATCGGAACAGATTTAGGCTTAATTAGCCAATTCTTTGGACCTAAATTATTAAGTTCTAAGTCTTTAGAAACTTCCATTATAGTCTGTTTGTTTTCTTTTAAAATCATCAGCTCATCATGTTCTAAATACCTTTTCCCAACCACTGATTTTCTTCTACTAAGCTCTTTAACAAATTCATTAATAGTAGAATTTTTCGCAAATTCATTGTCTCTCATAAGTGTTTTCAAAACATCTAAGTCAATACTGAAAAGACTCTCATCGTTTATATTTGACATCACACTAAATTGTTCTGTCATCGCTAAAATTAATGATCCACTACCTAAATAGTCACTTAATTTAGATGGTAAATATGGGTTAATAGGCTTATCTTGTTTAGTTTCTGCATCACTAATTAATAAAGCATCAAACTTTGTTAATGCATTCAAAAATTTAGTAAATGGAAGATAATCATGTATAGCTATATTTTCTGATTCTAATTCTTCTAATGACTCGACATCTAATTGATTTTTGTTCGTAAAAATGTGTAGTTTAAATAATAAATTATAATTTTCATTTAATTTTTGCACAAAGTTTAAGAAAATTTTATAACTTCTTCGACTATAAAAATTACCAAAATAAGCTATATTAACTATAGCATCTTCCATGTTTACCGAAGAATCTTCCATATAATAATACTCTTTAGGTAATGTTGGATGATGTGAAATTTTCGCTTTTTCAATTATAAATTTCTTTTGTACATCATTGAACCTTGAAATCATATATTTCAACTGGTTTTCATTTGTAAATATTAACTCATCTGCTAAAGCAAAAGGAATTATTTCTGCTAAATTAAACAAGTTATCATCTACATATTCAGTAAACATACCTAAATTTCCATTTTTTAATGAGCTTACTAAACCATCATTATGCATTTCTGCATGACGTTTCTCCGATTCAATATTATATAACAATGGATCTGAAAATTCCGCAACCCATTTAACTTCTGGGTTTAACAATTTGATAAAGTATCCTGGAATATGAGAAATTGGAAACATCGCTCTACTGTAAATAGATTTGTATTGATCCATGCCCTTTATGTACACTCTGACAGCAGTATCTACATAATCAGAAAGATAGTACATATTACTAAAAGAAGCTGATTTATTCACTATAATTTTTTTTGCTACATATTTTTCTATCATATTATTTAAAGAGGGTTCTACATGTCGTATTTTATTCATATTATTTGATACAACATCAACAATCTCTGATTTTTCGATTATTCTCTTACTCACAATTGTTGCACTCGTATCACTAAATGGTGGAAAACAGTAAGACAATACCAGAGAACGAGACATACCTCTATTTAGAATCGAATAATTAAAGTTTTCAATATTCATTGATTCAACCGCAGTGATAATTTTCTCTCTATCATAAGGATTCTCTTGTAAATATCTATTCATAAAACTGATTTGTGCATTATATTTTATAGTGACAAATTTCTTCAGAGTTGGATTATTAACCCTAACTAATATATTTTCCAAAATTTCTAATATCTCTAGTCTTTGATAAACAAGAAAATCAAATGATGACGATTTTCTAGATACTGAGTTTTCTCTTATTCTTCTATAATAAATACCTTTCTCTTCAGTTGGAATAATTACTAATTTAGGTCTAGTATTAACAAACAATTCACAATAAAATACCGTATCTTCCCCACTTCGAAGATGATCTCTGAAATTTTGAAGTATTATTAATTCTTTCGGAATGACTTTACATACAGTAATACTAGCAATTTTCTGAATGTTCATTAATGGTACTGGTTTAGTATCTCTATTCTCGAGAACTTCTTTATTTAAAGAATTATGCTCATCGATTTCACCATTAAAGTCATCATGGATCTGTGATATAGTGATTGTATTTTCGTCCAGATAATCAAAGTTTGCTTGAATGTAATTAGCTGAAATATAATCGTCTACGTCAACAAAAGTAACATGGGAGTACTTGGCCGATTTCATACCAATATTTCTGGCATTGCCCGCACTTGCTTTATCATTTATCAAGACCATTATGTCTAGATTTTCATATGATGCTTCACTTAAATGATAATATTCTCTCAGAAAATCACCATTTAAAACAATTATTACTTCAAATTTGGCAGTTGTCGTAACCTGTCTATCCAGACTTTTTAAACATTCGTCCAAATAGTCAATTCCTTTATATACAGGAATCACAATTGAGATTCCTTTTTCTAATCCTAATGATGGATTTATACTTTTTTTCAAATTACTTAGCTTATTCCACATCATACTGATATCCATGCTGTTATACCTCACTTACTATTAATATATTCACTCAGTTTATCTATACGGTTTTTTATATTTTTAATTTTATTATCTGATTTTTGTAACTCTTTTAATATAAAATTGGCTTGATACAGTATCTCATGATTTTTGGAATGTATTTGAATATCATTCGTTATGTAGTTCAATCTCTCAAGCACCTTAATATTGTTCTTATATATAAAGCTTGTTACTTCATTTACAATGAAAATTTCAAGCACGATAATTGCGTCAACCACATTAACTGATTTTATAATACAATTCTTTAAAATTTCTGCAGTATTTAATAACAAATAAATCTGCTTTGTAAAAGAAAGTTTAATATGTAGATTAGCAGTTTCTAATATTTTCGAAGTTTTAAATTGTTCCAACATCTCTAAACTTTCTAAATGTGTTTCTAGTTTTAAATTTAGTAGACGACGATCACTATTTAAACTATTTATATTAAAGTCATTTAAATCATAAATATTAATAACTTCATAATTTTTACCAATCTCCAATTTATTTAATTCCATTTTAATTACCTCATTATATAAGAATTTTCATTTATATCAGTATATGTATTATTATATCAAAGTAATTTGCTCGTGTTACTGAACAACTGTAATTTAATAAATTACTTTGAAAATTCAACAATAGATTTTAGAGACTGTGTTAAAATCACATTATTAATAATGGTATTTTAAAAAAATTGATGAATTATCGACTAGTGAATTAGAACAAACATTTAGTTCTAGAGGGTCAATTTTTATTGTAGAACAACAATCATATTTTACTGATATTGATATTAAATAGTCCAATGCTCTGCATCACTTTAAAAAAGACAACGTTAAATTCTGACTTAAAGTCGAATTTTGGATTTTAATAAATATATTATCTTTCAGTTTAATTTCCAGATAAATCGATTTATTTCTCTCTAACAAAAAATCGTCTACTTTCTTTGATTTAACATCTTTCTCCTCTTAGAAGTTGTACAATCAAATGTAGACGACCATAAATTTTAAATTGAAAAATCAGTTCTATAATTAAATCTTAATTTAAAAACAAACTGGATGCCGAATTTGCATTATCTTCATACAGCTGGGCTCTTCTTCGATCAAACATAAAGTAGTTTTTTAAGTATAGATCATCATTTTCTACTTGATATTTATCTTCAGGTTCATTGATAAATTGATCTCTAGCTATAACGGCATTAAGATAATGTTTCGAAGGAAATGTTACAGGTCCATATGTTGGAAATGCTGCTATTCCTAACACCGGATAGGAGTTTAATTCAATAACTTTAGGTTTTTTATCATCAAATGAAGTCATCATCAAATCTACTCCTGCAGTATAAAAACCTGGTATACTCGCAACCGCATTTAAGGCAGTTTCCTTTATTTCATCACAAACAAGATCAGTTACGTTAATTAACTCTCCACCATAACTAAAATTAGAAACTGAGTTTAGAAGAACAAACTCTCCTTTATTAGGAATATCATCAATATTCGAATTATGTGATCTTAAAAATTCAATAACTGAGTTGCTTATTTTTATTTTAGCCCGTGAAAGAACTGTACAAATATTCCTACTTTCATTCTTAATTTTAATCAATTCTTTAATAGTATGTTCCCCATCACCTTCTACAAAAGGAGGTACTCTAACTGTTATTGAGTTTACGAATCCTTCGATTACTGTCGCTCTTGCTTCAAAGCCTTCTAAGTAGTCTTGAACAATTACTTTAGACACTGATTTTTGAGTATTAATTAACTCATTCCAGTTAAACTCAAAACGGTCTTTTGTTACGTTCACCATTACCCCTTTACCTAAAGTTCCAGAATATGGCTTAATTACAGCATTAGTGGAATTTTCATCGTAAAACTCATCTCTAGCTTTCTCCATCTCATTAATACTATAGATTTTAGATTTAGGTGTAGGTATGTTAAATTTATTTAATAAATTCTCTGTGGAAAGCTTATTATGCAATATTTTATAACCTAATTTACCATTAGTAATATATCTAGGTGGTTGTATCCTCGTTATCTTAGTGCCATCTTTTCTTAAGACATCAATAGTTCTTTGATATCTATGTTTGGCAGGATTAAACTTGTACTTAAATTTAGACTTTTTAAGTGCTTCTAAATGAATGTCAGGTAAATTATAATTCACCTTATTTTTATAAATATTTTTTTCATAAGGGATATTTTGATATATATACTTCAAGTCTTCTTTATCCAATTTTTTGCCTCCTTATAATTTATATATAAGTTTCTCTAAGGAATATCTTCACTACAAATGACATCTGAAAGCTAATTCTTAAAGCTATTATATTTTCTACATAAATTTCTATATGATCTTTATTTTCCAAATAACAGTATTCAGTTATTGTAACTTACATATAATATACAACAATTTTTATCAAAGATTTAATTAACCTCTACCTTGATGCGTCCAGCATCAACCCATGTGCTAGTTTTAAAATTTGCCCTATAAACAATACTAATCACAATTGGTTTCTTGCCTAACGTAACATTTATGCCTTTATTCATATCAAGAATATCTAATATTTTAATGTCTTTGTCTTGTTTTATTATCACATTAATATTATTTTTTGCTTTTGCATTTTTATAAAAGCTAGTTAATGTGATTTCTTTTTTACCATTGTTATCTATATCTTTATGTTCAAGTGAAAAACTATAAGTATCATATATGTTAACTAATTTAACACCTGGTTTTACTGTCAGTTCATCTTTATTTTGTTCAAGATTTATTTTATTTATATCTTTTATTATTACATTTTTTGTTACTATACTAGCTTTATTTTTTAAATCTTCATTCGACTGATTTTTTGATTCCTCTGTAACTGTAGAGTTAATACCGAACTTTAAAAGAACTGGCCAGTAACTTTCTACTATTTTTTTATACAAAACATAATCTCTTTTTTCTTCTGTTGGCGGTGCTTGTATAAAGTCAATAATTTTTCTGCAATTAGTAAAAATAAGTTCTTCGGTTTCAGGGTCGGTTTCTAAAGTAAGCATGCTATGCCAATTTCCCATACGTGATTCTAAATGAAATAGATCAAAGTAATGTCTACCTCTTGTTACTCCCTCAATTACTTTATTTCGTTCTAAGTATTCATCGATTTCCTGATCAAAATGGACATCTTCATAAAATCTTTTTGGCAATCCGTGAACACACTTTTTATAAAACTCTAGATTTTCTTCTTGACTGTCTAAACTTTTCGGAAAATCTGCTTTCCCCATTCCAAAAACCGTCGATTTAACGTGGATAGCTTTATTATAATTTTTTTCTCTATAATAATTAGCTAAAGAATAAGCGTGCTTTGAGTTATATACTTTCGCTAAACTCTTAATCTGTTCTTTAGTTGGTGTATAATCAGACAGATTTATTATACTATGATTCCAGCCTAAATAATCTTTCATGTCTCTTGTTATTTTCTCATCAATTCTATAGATTTTTTTCGCCATTCTACTTGCTAGTTTTTTTGTTTTTTGAGTGTATGTCAAGTACTCTATTTCATTACTAAAATCTCTAGTTAAAGAAGCAGAAACCCGTGAATCTATACCAGCAGTAACTGTAACTATCTTTTTATTTTTTAAACTTTCAAGATATACCCTGCTCTGATCCAAATACGCTTTCATTTCAGTGAAAATCTCACTACTAGGTTGTCTGAGCAACTCAGTTCTTGGATAAAATCTAGTAAATTCGAAATCATTAAAATCTAAATATAAACTAGGGTTAAACTTATAAACTTCTTTAAATCGAGTAAAATCTAACTCTGTATGAAAGCCTGGAGATCTCTGTGTTAATTTTATATTAAACTCATCCAAAACTTCCATCATTAAGGAATCATGAGAAGCTAAAGTTTTACTTTCTGTATGGTAAACAAGTGGTTTTAATTGTGATGCATCACTATAAATTTTAATTTTTGATCCTCTTTGTATAATAAAATTATATCTTCCATTTATGTAATCAAGATCTTCTTCTAATTTTTCTGAATTTAAAAGATCTGTTAAAATATCATTTGTATCTTTTTTTCCATCTCTAATATCAAAACAGTATCCAATCATGACAATAGTACCCTGATCTGCTTGTATATGTGCGATATCTATCAAAGAATCGTAATATATATTAATTTTTGATAAACTAAGAATATTAAAATCTTTTAGAACATTTTCTAAGTTCCATTCTGTGATTATATAACTAGAATTATATTTCGTATCTTTAACCTTCATTTTTACACCTCATAATAAGTTCACTTTTAAAATTGCTAGTTTAATAAGTCATTCATTATATTTTTACGAAATACAAGTAGCAGTCTGCTACTTGTATTCAGATCTTACATAGTCCAAATAATTTTGAACTTCTATTTCATATTTAGGATTAAATTGTTTATATAACTCTATTATATCTAAAAACCTTAGCACTGCATCTCTCTTATCTTGTTCTTTCACTCGCTCTAATCTAGGCATATACCATTTTCTCACATAAAAGCTTAATCTTTCTTCCAAATAAACTTCCAACAGACCATATTTTTTTAAAAATGGTATTCTTTCTAATTCTAGTACA
>Ga0079226_10004414_pt1 | contig 10761 bp, 10 predicted proteins | sample Poulit2014_FD_76345 | JGI IMG/M metagenome (GOLD analysis project Ga0079226, IMG submission 76345) | Agricultural soil microbial communities from Georgia to study Nitrogen management - Poultry litter 2014 | ecosystem: Environmental > Terrestrial > Soil > Agricultural land | place: USA: Georgia...
AGTGACAAGCCACCCAAGCAACCAAAGAAGAAATCCAAGGGCATGAAAATAACGATCTTATCAATCATTGGATTGCTTGTCATTCTTGGTGCTGGGTATTTTGTGGGAGACTTCCTTCTATCACCACAGAAAACCGTTGAGAAATTTGAGGCCGCTGTGAAGGATAATGACGCTAAGGCAGTTGCGGACATGGTAGAAGGTAAAGAAAAAGATCTGGAGATTAATGAATCGTCTGTCCAAGGATTTATCGATTATTATAATGATCATTCAGGTGAGCTGGAAAGTTTGATTGACCATCTAAAGGCACAGGGAGAAAATGCGGATAAGTCAGATGATGGTTATTCAATTAATCTTAATAAGGACGGAAAAACATTACTCCTATATGATAATTATGTCATTCAGGTGAGCCCTGTATATTTTGAAGTGTATACAAACTATGCGGACACAGAAATCACTATGGACGGTGATGTAATCACGACGTCTGATTCAGATGAGTATATAGAGGAAGTAGGACCGTTTATGCCTGGATCATATACGTTTGCCGCGAGTTTCAAGTCAGATTTTGTTGACTTGTCAAAAGAAGTTGAGGCGGAACAATTCAATCAGGATGAACCCGAAAACGTGGAACTCATTATTGAAGGTGAACAGGTTGAAGTTAATGCACCTTATGAAGGAATACTCGATGAGGTTAAAATGTTTGTGAATGGTGAAGATATCGATAAAAATATACTGGAAGACAATGTAATTGGTCCAATTGTTTTGGACGGATCCATGACCGCCTCTTTTGAAGGTGAGTTTCCGTGGGGAACAATCACGACAGAAGAAATGTCCCTCGATTCAGATTATATCGATGTTGTTTTTCAAGCAGATGATGACTTGAAAAAAACCATACAGGATACCATTATTCAATTCAACAAGGAATATCTGGATGTATATACAAGTGCGGATGCTTCCAAATTTACCGTTGCTGGAGACGAAGTTGTCGAAGACGTTGTAGACCAAGCAGAGTATGAAAAAGAAAATGATGTTTATTATCAAGGTAAGCTCATGGGAATCGATTTCTACGAGGATTCTTTTATACTTGATAATTATGATGATGGCTGGGTCATTTCCGTTGATACAGTTACTACATACGAAGAAAATTTAGAATTTGACCCGAAAGATGATGAGGGAGATTTTGAAGAAACGTCGGAAGAATTCGGGTATGAACTTCAATATATTGATGATGTGTGGAAGGTCACATATATTGGCTGGGCCAGTTATATGGAAGATGACAAGATGATTGAGTATCAAGAGGAAGATCCTGAGACATACACATCTGAATGGGCAAAGTCAGGAAAAGATAAAGACAAGGACAAAGATAAAGACAAGGATAAAGATAAAAACGAAGAATAATAGAATATAAACGATGCCTCATTGGATGATTACTCTTTTATTCAATGGGGTTTTTTGTGACGGTTTTTTAATTAAATTTGAGAAATGAATTTAATGATTCATAGCATTTATGGGCTTAACGTCTTAACGAACAAGGCGACCATGTAAGTGTAGGATTTGATAAATATTCTAACTCTGTGGATCCAAGTCTACGTAGACTAATGGTGAAATCCGCAATTATTTCCAGCAAATGAATTACAAAAGAAATCAAACAATGCATACATTATTATATACAAGCAATTCATTGCTATATTATCATGATAAAAATGCTGTTGTTATCTTAGAAAAATAGTACCATGGTTAATACAGATGTCCATTCCGGAAAAGTAATCGCATAGTTTAGAACATATGTTCGCATAAATGTCATGTTTTATGCTATACTATGTATTGAGGATGCCTTGGGGTGGTTAACTCCTTCTGAAAAGGAGGTGCTGACTTTATGAGTGTGTATGAAGTGTTAATGGTACTATTTGCGTTTGGGTCACTTTTATTGACACTTTTAACCCTTGTTGTTTGGATGGACAGAAAGAAGTAGACCCCCCATGGAAGTTTTAATGCAGGGAGGTCCACAATGGTTACCATCCCTTTTTTAGGATGGTCCTCTGCCAGTAGGTCACAGTTAGCGGCTGTGACCTACATCATTATATGCAACGATATACCTATAGTATACCATAATGTAAGTATAGAGTGTAATAATCCGGACTTTTTTTACTGCTAATGGATGTGATGCCTTTTGAATCAAGAATATGGATTGTTTTTTATTGCAAGTCATACCGTGTTTCAACTTTAGTGAAGTTGGGTATATAATAATAATACCTTCTTTTATCCTCCGTTAACTGCGGTAAATGTCCGATTCTACTTGACTAACAATCACTTGTGGATAAAAGAAAACCCGAAATCTCGCTTTATTAAACTGTGCCATTGTTCTCATATGTGATTCGTTTTTCAAGTGTATATATAGGGTCGTTCTTGGATGGGACTTAGTATACTTAAAATGATTTAGTCATCATTCTTGAATGATAATGCATATGAATAAAGAGTATTGTCTATAAGGTGTTATTTTCCTCTTTTCTTTTTTGAGGATTTTGGGTATAATAAGAAGTCGTTGGATTTATATGCTATATTTTAATAGAGGTGAAACTGATGAAAAAATTTTTATCTTCAAAAATGGGATTTTTTACAGTTGTTGCCGTCCTGTTTTGGATAAAAACATATATAATATATAATGTGGAATTCAGTTTAGGTGTAAAGGGCGATATCCAAGAGTTTTTGCTGTTCTTTAATCCTTTAAGCTCAGCATTGATATTTCTAGGGATTGCATTGTTTGCTAAAGGAAGAAAAGCGGGCTTTTGGTTAATCGTAATTGATTTTATAATGAGCTTCATATTATATGCGAACATTGTTTTCTATCGATTCAATAGTGATTTCATTACATTACCGACATTGACTCAGACAAGTAATTTCGGAAGTATCGGTGGTAGTATAGCCAGTCTGGTAGAGTGGCATGATTTGTTGTATTTAATAGATTTGATTTTCGTCATTGTCCTGTTTATTATGGTGAAATCAAATTGGTCGACGGAACGTATGAACATCCGTAAACCTGCTATTGTTTTATTGACAGGTGTAGTCGCATTCTCAATCAACCTTGGTTTAGCTGAGGCGGATCGTCCAGAGTTGTTGAAACGTACATTTGACAGGAACTATCTTGTGAAATATCTTGGTGCCTTTAATTTTACGGTCTATGATGCTGTACAAAGCGTGAAATCTTCAACCCAACGTGTGTTAGCGGATAGCAGTGATATGGAGGCCGTTGAGGAATATACGAAAAATAAATACGCTGAGCCAAATCCAGATTACTTTGGTAAAGCGGAGGGTAAGAACATCATCAAAATCCATTTGGAATCTTTTCAATCATTTTTGATTGATTATGAATTACATGGTGAAGAAGTTACACCTTTCTTGAATTCTTTGGTGCACGATAATGAGGAATTTACGTATTTTGATAATTTCTTCCATCAAACAGAGCAAGGAAAAACGGCTGATGCCGAGCTGATTATGGATAACTCCATTTATGGGTTACCACAAGGTTCTGCTTTTTCGATGAAAGGAAATAACACCTATCAAGCATTGCCTGCAATTTTGGGTCAACGTGAAGGCTATACGAGCGCTGTATTTCACGGAGATAATAAATCGTTTTGGAATAGGGATGAAATCTATAAAGAATTTGGGGTAGATGAGTTCTTTGATTCCAGCTACTATGACATGTCTGAAGAAAATGTGATCAACTACGGCTTGAAAGATAAACCTTTTTTTGAAGAGTCAATGCCGATGCTGGAGTCATTGGAAGAACCATTTTATGCACATATGATGACTCTGACACATCATCATCCTTATTTGATTGACGATGAAGATGCAACTATTGATCCAGCTGATACGGGAGATACTTCAGTTGATACGTATTTCCAGACTGCAAGGTATTTAGATGAATCGCTTGAACAGTTCTTTGATGACCTGAAGGAATCAGGACTTTATGAAGACTCCGTTATTTTATTATATGGTGACCACTACGGGATTTCGGATAACCATAATAGAGCGATGGGGGAAATAACAGGTGAAGAGATTACCCCTCTTAAGAACGCGGAGTTACAACGCGTTCCATTGATGATTAAAATTCCTGGGGTCGAAGGTCAGGGGATCAATCATGAATATGCCGGTCAAATGGATGTTATGCCAACGTTGCTACATTTAACTGGTGTGGAAAATGCAAATGACTATATTCAGTTTGGAACAGACTTATTCTCAGATGAACATAAGGATTTTGTTCCTTTCCGGAATGGAGACTTTATGACAGAAGAATATAGCAGGGTTAATGGGACGTTCTATGATAATGAAACGAAAGAAGTCATTGACAATCCCACGAAGGAAATGACCGAGTTAGGTGAAAGAGTAATGCGGGAACTCGAGTTATCGGATGAGATTTTATATGGTGACTTAATGAGATTCTACACACCGAATGATGAGTGGGAGCCTGTTGATACTGCCGATTATCTATACGGAAAGGAAGAAAATGAAAAACGACAAGAAAAGGAAAACGAGGAATTTAATAAGGAATTGCAGGAACAAAGGACTAATGTTCAGGAAGAACGGGGATTGAACCCAAATGGACCGAACAAAGAGGTAAAATAAATGAAAGGCACCGGCAAGTGGGCTGGTGCCTTTCAATTTTAAAAAAAGTTTGTATAATGGGGATAGGCAATAAATCTGGTTAAATCATATGAAGCAATCATGTGTATTCAGGAGGTAAAGTTATGAATGAACTTTTAAAAGGGAAAAATATTGTTGTGATGGGTGTTGCCAATAATAGGAGTATTGCATGGGGAATCACGAAATCACTACATAATGCAGGCGCTAACCTTATTTTTACAAATCGCCAGGAACGTTCGAAAAAGAAACTCGAAAAACTATTGTCTGATAATGATATGGAAGCACTTTATATGGCTTCCTGCGATGTGGCGGATGATAATAGCATTGAGGATGCATTTAAAAAAATCGGTGAAAAAGTCGGTGTGGTTCACGGGGTGGTTCATTCTGTTGCATTTGCTGACCGAAATGATCTACAAGGTGCGTTTACGGATACTTCCAGGGATGGCTTTTTGTTGGCGCAGAATATCAGTGCATACTCACTCGTTGCCGTAACAAGAGAGGCTAAGAAGTTGATGCATGAAGGCGGGGCTATCGTTACCCAAACATATCTTGGGTCTGAACGTGTTGTCCCAAATTACAATGTAATGGGTGTGGCCAAAGCATCACTTGAATCCAGTGTCCGTTATCTGGCTGCAGATGTCGGTCCCGATGGTATCCGGGTTAACGCCGTATCAGCGGGTCCCATTCGAACTTTGTCAGCCAAAGGTGTATCCGGGTTTAATGATAAGTTATCCGTCATTGAGGAAAAAGCCCCATTGAGACGTCATGTTGATCACGATCAGGTTGGGGATGCGACATTATTTTTATTAAGTCATCTAGCAAGAGGAATAACTGGAGAAGTTGTCCATGTTGATTCCGGATTTCATATTTTGGCAGGTGAATGATTTACTGAATTTGTTTTTTGAATAAAAAATGGTGCCTATCTGTTGCGCACCGTTTTTTATTTTTTCCACTGTCAGTCATGTTGTCATATCCTATTCCTTTGATCTTAAGACCATTATGTAAATGGTTGTTTTTACTGAAATAAATGATTGGATACATACACAAACTAAATGCAGAAGAAAGCACATTATGTTTGATGGATCTAGGACAAGTGAATAATACATGATAAGGATGTTCCGGCGTGTATTGGAGGAGGAAATGTGACATGAAAAAATGGTGGACGATCTACCGCGACACATCTTTTATGTTGAAGATGTCCATTGGCTTCATTGCAGGTATTATCATTGGTTTGATTGTTGGGCCATCAATAGCTGTCATTGAACCATTGGGAACTATATTTTTGAATTTACTGCAACTCATCGTTGTACCGATTATTTTATTGACCTTGATTGGTGCGCTTAATAATATCCGTCCAAGCAGTTTGGGAAAAATCGGACTTAAAATATTTGTATATTATATTTTGACTACAGCTATTGCGACATTTGTAGGACTTGTTATTGCGAGTTGGATCAGTCCGGGAATCAATTTGAGTTTACCTGATGAATCTGTGTCTGTACCCGACCAACCCTCAATAACTGATGTCATCTTGAATATTTTTCCGTCCAATATCTTTCAAGCGTTTATTGATTCCAATATATTGGCGATTGTATTTGTTGCATTGGTTATCGGTTTCATATTGAGTTACATGGCGGAATCCGAGGACACCTTAACGGCTGAGCGGGGCGATATGGTATTTAAACTTGTTGGTGCGTTGGAAGATGTCACTTTTCGCTTTTTGAACGGTGTATTACAATACGCACCAATAGGTATTTTAGCATTGATTGCGACAACAGTAGGGGAGCAAAGTTTTTCCACATTAGGTGCACTGGGAAAACTCATCATTGCGGTTTATGGAAGTGTTTTCGTTCAAATCTTGTTTGTATATGCCAGTTTACTTCTCTTGTTCCATATCAAGCCGTTTCAATTCCTTAAAAAAATTCATTTACCGATATCAACGGCATTTTTTACACAAAGCAGCACCGGTACATTGCCGATTACGTTGAAAAGCGCAGACATCCCTGAGATAAATGAAAGTGTTGGGAGGTTCACCTTACCGATCGGGGCTACGGTTAATATGGATGGAGCCGCAATACGTCTTGGTGCATCCGTTGTTTTCGCGGCTAATATAATCGGTTTGGATTTAAGTTTTACGACATTGCTGGGTATCGTTGTAACAGCTACGCTCATATCGATTGGTACTGCCGGTGTCCCCGGGGCAGGGATTGTTGCTTTATCGGTTGTTTTAACACAATTTGATTTACCAATGGAAGCTGTGGCACTTGTTGCGGGAATTGATGTTATACTGGGTATGGCGGCTACAGCTTGTAATGTAACTGGTGACATGGTGGGAGCTGCTATTGTCAGTCAATCGGAAAACAAGAAAAAGAACGTTCAGGCGAAATAATTGTTATGTGTGACCGACCCTATATGTCATCCCAAAAAGGATACTATGGTGGCTATGGGGTTTGCCGAATGATAGGTCTATTTTAAGTATCTATTCATTGTAGGTTGAATAAATACAACGTCTTTTTGAATAGCTTATAGATGTGCTATTATAGGATTATCAAGGTGCAAAATAATAGGGGTAATCGGATTAAAAGATAACAGAAAATGCCTATACAACGTTTGTTCCACTGAACACTCTGATAATGGTATTGCTTATCCTTTTTATCCAAACAGGAAAAATCGTTATGTATGGATGAATATACGGTAGAAGCCACATATAGGTAAGAAGGGGTTGGGATTAATGGTCAAACGATTACTGATTGAGGCAGTAGGGTGGATATTAACTGTTGTAGGCGGTATTTATGTTTTTGGTGATAAAGAAGCGCATGTCATCCATTATGGACTGTTGATTGTAGGGATCTTGTTGATCATTTATTTTTTTCCGAAGAACATCCGTGGGGTGAAATGAAGGAATCACCCTTTAAACACGTGACAAGGAGGAATCTGGAATGGTACAACATATACAGGCTATCAGTGATACGGCCCTGCGTATAGAATGGTCTGATGATGTTTCAATACAGTTGAATGATATGATAACCGACTTTTGTTCCCATTTAAAAAAACGTTCGATTCCGGGTGTGGTGGAATGGGTACCGGCTTATAAGACTGTTACGGTGTACTATCTACCCCATGTGATTTCATATCAAAACCTTTCCAATGAGGTGCGTGCCATCCTGAATATGGGCCATTCTACAAAAGCGCAGACTAAATCAAAACGAGTCATTTCCGTTCCGGTCTATTATGGAGAAGAGGCAGGCCCCGACCTTGAAAGAGTGGCAACGATGAATGACTTACCTATTGAAGAAGTCATAGCAAGACATCAACAACCGGATTATGTGGTATACATGCTTGGATTTCTGCCGGGGTTTCCATATTTGGGAGGATTGGATCAATCGATTGCAACTCCGAGACTGGAAACAGTTAGGAAAGAGACACCAAAAGGTTCTGTTGGGATTGCACATCATCAAACAGGTATTTATTCAACGACTTCCCCAGGCGGTTGGAATATTATCGGCAAAACACCCTTATCATTGATAGATGTTCATAAACAAAATCCCTTTTTATTTCGGCCTGGTGACTATGTTAAATTTTACGAAATAACAAAGGATGAATTCACCACTTTCGAACAAGAAATGGATGGTAAATCACCATATTTACGTTCATCTTGAAAAGGGAAGGGATGGCGTTTATCCACAGAGTGATGCCGAATGACGTAGGGAGAGGATAAAAAGATGTCAATGGTCGACTTGAATGGTGATATTGGCGAAAGGTCCACAGACAATATAGATGGGAATGACAGCAAATTGATGAATTATGTTACTTCCGTCAATATAGCATGTGGGGCACACGCCGGTAACGCAGATGTAATGGATGCAACGATTCAGATGGCCAAAAAGCAAAATATTGCGATTGGAGCACATCCAGGGTTTCCTGATCCTGAGGGATTCGGAAGACGAATGATGTCGTTTCAACCTGCGGAAATTTTCCGGATGGTTGTGTGGCAAATTGGAGGTTTAAAAGCATTTTGCGATATACATGATGTTGAATTACATCATGTCAAACCACACGGAGCATTATATAATCTGGCGGCAAAAGATGTATCGGTAGCAAAAGCCATAACAGATGCTGTACAAGCCATCGATCCAACATTGATTTTATATGCGCTCGCTAACTCTGAGTTGGCGAAAGTTGCTGTGGAATCTGAATTACCTATCGCACAAGAGGTGTTTGCCGACCGTACCTACCAACCGGACGGAACATTGACACCGCGAACAGAACCAAATGCATTAATCGATGACCCCGGGGTGATGGAAGAACATGTCGGGCGAATGATTCAGTTCAACGAGGTTGAAACAGTTTCAGGTGAAATTATTCCAATCAAAGCGGATACCATTTGTATTCATGGCGATAACAAGAAAGCACTTCTTTTTGCGGAACGTATTTGTCATTTTCTTCAAAAGGCTGGAATTGATCGGAAACCTATTAAAAAGTGGTGAAAGCATGAAATGTGAAACATTATTTTTTGTGAGGAAGACGGGTTTGTTGACAACATTCCAAGATTTCGGGCGAAGACATTATCAACGTTTCGGGGTGCCGGTCTCGGGTGGGATGGATCAATTTGCAATGCAGGTGGCAAATATATTAGTTGGTAATCCGCGCGGACTTGCTTGTATGGAAGTTACTCTTGTTGGACCAGAGCTTGAAGTCTGCGCTAAACAACCCATATTGGTGTCAATCACCGGAGCGCATTTGAACCCGAAAATTAATGGAACCTCAGTACCGATGTGGCAATCTTTTTATATACGGAAAGGGGACATATTAACATTTGGAAAACATCAAAGTGGTGTACGGGCCTACGTTGCAGTTTCAGGTGGGTTCGATGTTCCTTATGTTTTTGAAAGTCAGTCTACTGATGTGCAAAGTGGTTTTGGAAAGCGGATTGAAAAGTCAACATACATAAATGGATTCCGAATGAGCGACATGGCTGGAAAATTGGTTTCCACTGAACGAATCGGCTTGGACAAGTCTGCCATACCTACCTATAAAAAGAATGTGACCGTGTCCATTATCGAAGGGCCACATTCTCATGCTTTTACAAATGATGGTCATTCGCTATTTTTCAATCAGACATATACTGTTGCCGCAGCATCCAATCGAATGGGTTATCGTCTTTTCTCAGATAAAAAAATCGCTACTAAAAATGATGCGGAAATATGGTCTGATGCAGTTCCATTTGGGGGAATTCAAATCCCGAAAGACGGACAGCCCATTATTCTAATGGCTGATAGGCAAACAACCGGAGGATATCCACGGATGGGTACTGTTATTTCAACAGACTTGATGAAAATTGCTCAGCTTGTCCCACATGGTACAATAAAGTTCAAGAAAACATCTGTTGAATATGCACAGGAACAGTGGATACAACAAGAAGCATTTTTACATAAACTTGCAACATTTCGGCAAGGATTTTAGGGAATCAGAGGTGTAAACATGAAACAACTACTATTGACGGGATTTGAACCTTTTTTGGATTTTTCCACAAATCCGACATATCAAATCGTAAATGACTTGGACGGAAAGGAAATACACGGTTTTCAGATTATCGGTAACATATTATCAGTGGATTTCAAAAAATCAGGAAAACAAATGTTGTCATTACTTGATAAGTATTATCCAGACGCAGTCATATCACTTGGGCTTGCTGCGGGGCGTGATTGTGTCAATCTCGAACGGATTGCCATCAATTGTAATGATGGACCTGTTGATAATAGTGGATTCAAGCCCGATGGAGAAGTTATATTTCCAGATGGACAGGATGGCTATTTTTCTACTTTACCAATCAAACATATCGTGTCGGAATTACAAAAGGAAGGTTTTCCCGCAAAGATATCAAATACGGCAGGTGCGTATTTGTGTAATAATGTCATGTACCATGCATTATACTATTTTCATAGACATGGTCGCATGATACCATCTGGTTTTATACATTTACCTGCTTCACATAAGCTTGCAATTGAAAAGAATATGCCCAGTTGGTCGGAAGATGATCTGCAACATGCTGTCTGGGTGTCAATTCGGTCGCTCGTATCGTATCTAGATTAATCGGTATGGAACCAGTATCATATCAAATTAGAA
>Ga0079226_10004415_pt1 | contig 10761 bp, 9 predicted proteins | sample Poulit2014_FD_76345 | JGI IMG/M metagenome (GOLD analysis project Ga0079226, IMG submission 76345) | Agricultural soil microbial communities from Georgia to study Nitrogen management - Poultry litter 2014 | ecosystem: Environmental > Terrestrial > Soil > Agricultural land | place: USA: Georgia...
CATCACCCGCTGCCCGTAAAAATAATTTCAGAAACTTTACAATCGCTTAGTCCGACAGACTCCTAGATTATGGGTTCTACAGGTTATAAAATGATATAAACTACTGGACTAGAAAAATCCATTATTTACAATACTCTGTTCTCTTCTAATATTACCTTTGAAATACTTCCATATAATCTCTCTTGAGCAATCAAGTGGCTTTTGCCTGCTCTACAAGGTTTTTAGTACCGTAAGGGGGAGGTCAAAAATATAGGTATTTCAAAGCGCTTTAATAAAAACTTTGGAAAGCGCATTAGTAGACCGGAAGCAAAAAAACGGCATTCAAAGAGTCGCAAATATTGAAATACAGCTAAAAGAGATCGAGCTGTTCATCTTGACGATCAACAGGCCATAGTGGCATCGGCTTCAGTTCAATAAGTTCTGAGAGCAGCTGGTGAAACCGGCGGGCTAGCTTTGGCTGACTCACTTTATCCGGAGAATGTGTAAAAATATAGGGATGAAGTCCTACTTTTATCCAGTCTGCCAGCACAATCGCCCATTCCTTTAAATAGGATTCATTATTTATTACGTTATTCGCCCCCACAAAGCGGATAAACGGACGCGATCCGGTACTGTTAAAACGAATAGGATTATCAGGCTTTTTCTGCTGGGCTTTGCGTACCGATTCCTCCTTTGCTTTCATGTTGTGTAGCTTACGGGCATCAAAAATAACGCGATCTATATTATAACTCTCCAGCAAAAGATTCAGCCGGTGCTCTTTATTCCCCCGATTATAAAAATCTTGATGACGTACTTCTAAAACATAGCTAAAAGCTGGAGGAAGCAATTCAACGAATATCTCCAGTTTCTTAAATTCATCCGCAGAAAATTGTTTGGGCAACTGGATATGAAATGGTCCCAATCGCTCAGCAATGGGTTCAAAGGTTTCTATAAACCGGAGCGCAGTATCCTTCACCTTATGTAAGCGCTGCTCATGGGTTATAGAACGATGAAACTTAAAGCAAAATTTAAAGCCGTCCGGCGTGGCCTTTCCCCATCTTTTTACCGTTTCTGCAGAAGGGATTTGATAAAAGGTTGTATTTCCTTCTACCGCATTAAAAACTTCAGCATATTGTGATAAATAATCCTCCGGCTTAGCATCATCCGTAAAAAAATTCCCTGTCCATTTCTTCAGAGCCCAGCCGGTACAACCAATATGATATTTGCGTATTGCCATAGCGCAAAAATAGGTTAAATAACATCTTTTAAAGATCGATAAAATAAACCAATGGGACAAATGGCTGCCTTCTAAACCGGGAAACCTCCGCACAAATACAGCTGAGTATCCTTCTTTAACAGCACTACACCTATCCAGGCCTTGTTCAACGCTTAGGATACCCTTTCTATCATCCCATCTTTCACTTTTTGATAATACGATTCATAGGTTTCAATGATTCTGCTCATTTCAAATATTTTTGCCTGTTCGCGCGCATTTTCAGCCATTTGCTGGTGCAGTTCCTCATCCTGAAGAATCTCTACCGCATAATCGGCCATACACTCGATATCGTCCAGGCTGCACAAATAGCCTGTTTTGCCATGAATATTTACCTCTGGTAAGCCGCCTATATCGGTACTTATAACGGGTACGCTGCAGCTCATAGCTTCTAAGGCTGCTAACCCAAAAGTTTCTGACCCTGAAGGGATCAAAAACAGATCAGCAATAGAAAGTACTTCTTCTACGCGATCCTGCTTGCCTAAAAACCGAACCTGATTGCAGATGCCCAGCTCCCGGCAGCGCTGTTCCGCGCGCTGCCGATCGGGCCCATCTCCAACCAACAACAGCTTTGCGTTGATATCATTCTTCAGCACCCGATTAAAAATACTCACTACCTGAGGCACATTCTTCACTTCTCGAAAATTGGAAACATGAACCACCACTTTTTCTCCATCGGGACATATTGCCCGTTTAAAATGGTTTTTATCGGACTTTTGAAACCGCTCCAGATCTATGAAGTTTGGAATGACCTCAATATCCTTTTTAATATCAAAGCGTTCATAAGTCTCATCGCGAAGATATTCTGAAACAGCCGTTACGCCATTACTCTGATTGATTGAAAAGTCTACTACACTTTTATAGCTGGGATCACTGCCTACAATAGTAATATCTGTACCATGCAAAGTCGTAATAATGGGCACATGATCGGCCTTAGCTCCCAATATCTGCTTGGCCAAATAAGCACTGGTGGCGTGCGGAATAGCATAATGTACATGCAGGATATCAATTTCCTCATATTCAATCAGATTGGCCATCTGGTTGGCCAGAGCCAAATCATAAGAAGGATACTCAAAAAGCGGATAGGTATTCATATTTACTTCGTGGTACGAAATATTGGTCTGAAACGTATCCAGCCGCGCCGGCCGGTCATAGCTCAGAATATGCACCTTGTGGCCACGCCGGGCTAATCCTTTAGCTAATTCTGTAGCTACAACTCCACTTCCACCAAATGTAGGATAACACACAATTCCGATCTTCATGATCAAAAATCTCTAACTTACTAAAATTTTAATGAGGATTTTACAGATCTTTACTTCATTCCACTCTATTGTCATGCAGTAAAATATATCCACAGTTTCTAAATAAAAACAGAACAATACCCGAATATATTGTGCTTCCATAACCGCTTAGATCTGAGATCACACCACTCTTTTAATTCTATATACTGGTAAGCTAACAAATAAACATGACGCTTCATTTCAACTTTTGATATATTTACTTCTGGCCTATCCCCAAATAGGACACCGTAACCTGGCGGTTCTACAGACATCACTACGCCTCCATAATTTATGTTTGCTCATTCAAAACCTACCTAATCTGCAGCCGAAGCATTTTACCCGGCCTTTAAAACAGCTGTTTTGCAATCTTCGTTAACCCCTATTTAAAATAAATAGTAATAGAATTATATAGCTTTCTGTCACATTTCTTATATTTGCTTATGCAATTTGGGTTAGGCCTAAAGTCAGCAATCTTTTATATTGCAAAGGGCTGCAAATTTGAAAGCTTATACTTGGCCCTTTCAACCCTATTGAGTAAATACTATTTCTATTACTAACCATATCCATTTATGGCAGGACATTCCAAGTGGTCTAATATAAAGCATCAAAAGGCCAAAGAAGACAAAAAAAGAGCTAAAATATTCAATAAACATCTACGGGAAATTTCAGTAGCAGCCCGCGAAGGCGGCGGTGACCCTGAAATGAATCCCCGACTTGATACAGCCATCGATAATGCGAAGAGTGATAATGTTCCTAAGGACAATATTGAACGGGCCATAAAGAAGGGTACCGGCGAACTGGATGAAGGAGACGGTCAGTATGAAGATGCTACATATGAGGGCTACGGTCCCGGAGGAATTGCTTACTTTATTGAGGTAACCACTAATAACTACAATCGAACGGTGGGGGAAATCCGCCATATCTTCTCCTCCTTTGATGGCAATTTAGGTACTGACGGCTCGGTAGGTTATCTCTTTGAGCAAAAAGGCATGATCCGCATTGAAGCCTCTGAACTCGATGAGGAAAAGTTTATGCTCAATGCCATTGATGCCGGAGCTGCAGAAATAGATACTGAAGGTGATATTTTTAATGTGACGACAGCACGTGAGGAAATGTATGAGGTTCGCGACAACCTGGAAGAGATGGATTACTCTATTAAATCGGCGGAACTTATTCGCATTCCTTCTACAGAAGTCAAAGCGGAACCGGAGGTAGCAGAAACAAACCTAAGGCTTATGGATAAATTTGAAGACAATGATGACGTCTCTAATGTATTTACGAATATGAAGATGGACAATGAAACATTAACCATCGCTAAAAATATGCGCTGATCTTATAATTAATAGGTTAATTACGACGTTATAATCAGTTGTATTTAAGTAATAACTTTTGATATGAAGCATTTAATCATCATTTTAATAGCAGTATTGCTTGCCGACCCCACGCCTGAGGTTGCCCGAGAGGCCAATGAAGCCTATGAGAGCGGGAATTTTGAAAAGGCTGTCACCTTATACCAACAAGCTATAGAAGATAATCCCGACAATGCCAAGCTCTACTATAACTTAGCGAGCGCACAGGCCAAAGCCGGAAATACCGAGGAAGCAATACGGAACTACGAGCAATTTAAAAGTATGTCGGAAAATCCAGAACGGACAGCCATGGCGAACTATGATATTGGCAATATCTTTGTAGAAAACGAACAATGGGAGCAAGCTGTAGATTATTACAAAAAGTCATTGCGCCATATTTCGGATGATTCTGATGCCAAGTACAATTATGAGCTGGCTCAAAAAAAGATCAGGGAACAGAAAAAGAAGGATGAAAAAAGGGACAAAGATAAACCAAACAAGCAGAATAAAAACAAAGATAAACAGGATCAGAAAGACAAGAAAAAGGAACAAAAAAAAGATCCGGAAAAGAAGAAAGACGATAAGAATCAGCAGAATCAGCAGAATAAAGACCAACAAAAGAAGAAGCGAAAAAAACAGCGTTCCCAACAGAATAAAATAGGCAAAAAACAAGCAGAAAAGCTATTACAAGCTTTAGGACAGAAAGAAAAAGAGCTGTTAAAGAAATTTAAAAAACAAAAAGTGAAGCCCGCCGATAATAAGAATGAAAAAGATTGGTAAGCTTTTTTTCGCATTTTTTTGTACGCTGTTTTTAGCCACTGGTTTTTCAGATGTTTATGCCCAAACTGATGTATCTGTAGAGGCTACGGTATCTGAAAATACGATCTATAGCGGTGAACGAATACAGCTGTCCATCAAAATAAGTGGCAATTTTAACGACATTTCCCGCCCCGAGTTACCAAGTATTTCCGGTTTCAGGGTGCTCAGCAACTATCCGTCTACGTCCCGTAGCTTTCAATACATAAACGGAAAAACCAGTGTCTCCTACAGCTACTCCTACCAGCTCATAGCCCAAGAGGAAGGTGATTACACCATTCCCGAACTTTCTGTTACCATAGATGGTGAAGAGTTTAAGACTGAGCCTATTGAGGTCTCTATTACAGATCGGAATAGCCCAGAACAAGCCGACGGAGCTAAAAACCCTGATATTTTTCTCCAAATGGAAGTATCCGATGCGCAACCCGTAGTGGGGCAGCAAATTATTGCTAATGTTGTACTTTATTTTCAAGATGGCTTGCAGGTAAATTCTTATCAGCCTATTCCGGGCTGGAAGGCGGAAGGCTTTTGGAAAGAGAAACTAAATGACAACCAGCGTCCCAAGACAGAAACGACCATACGTAACGGAGTTCGCTACCGACGCGCAAGGCTTCTTCAGTTTGCCCTTTTCCCCACTAAGAGTGGAGAACTTAAATTGGGTACCTACGAAGTGGACGTATCCGTTCATTCCACGCGCTCTCGGGGAAATGCTTTCAGCAGCTTCTTCGGTAATTTTGGAAATAACCGAAAACAAATTGATTTAAAAACTGATCCGGTTACCATCAATGTTAAATCACTTCCTCAAACCGACAGCAGCAGCTACTTTGGGGCTGTTGGGGACTTCAATATTAGTCGCAAAATTGATTCCCAAGAAATAATGCAGGGCGAAACTATTGAGATAACCACTGCAATAAAGGGTGCGGGGAACCTGCCGCTCCTTTCTAAGCCAACATATCAGCTACCGGATGGTCTCGAAGTTTATGAGCCACAGGAAACTTCTGATATTAATCACTCCCATAATCGTATTAGCGGCACAAAAACATTCAAGGACATTATTGTAGGACGCAAACCCGGAGAATACATCATTCCCTCAAAGGAGGTCGTCTATTTTGATCCCAAAAAAAATGAATATATACCAACAAAGCTGGCATCGCTGCATTTTAACGTTAAAAGAAACCCGAATAAAATAGCCTCAAATTCAGGACAAGATGGGCAAGCCGTTACTCCTATTACCGGGCTGACTACCTGGATTACGCCCCAATCGAAAAGCCTGCTTTCTTACTGGTGGTTTTGGCTTGGCATCATTTCTCCGGTTTTAATTTTAGGGTTTGCCTATTGGAGAAAGTATTATTTAGACCGCATGGCAACCGACCGCAGTTTTTTACGATCTCAAAAAGCAGCTGTTAATGCTTCAGAACGACTGGAAGAGGCAGTCAATCTCTCCAGAGACGGGCGCCTTAAACCGGCTTACAACAAGCTCCGAAAGGCTCTTACCGGCTTTATTGGAGATCGTCTAAACCTCCCTGAGGCCGGACTCTCAAATCAGCAATATATTCAAGCTCTAAAAGAACAAGATTTAGATCATGAACTGGTAGAAAATATCCGAATGTTACTGGACAAGTGTTCTTCTATCAGTTATGCTCCTTCAAATTCGCATGAATTCCTAAAATCGCACGTTGAGCTGGCTAAAAGCACCCTCAAAAAGTTAAAAAAAGTCTTATAACAGTGATAAAGACGTGGTTCCGAAATATAGCACTTGGTGTTTTACTGTTGCTCTGCTTCCAGGCAGACGCTCATGCCGTAAAAAATCCCCCGACCCTTTTTGGGAAAGCTAATGAGCAACTTAAAAACGGTTATTACCAAGAAGCACTTACTGCATATAAAAAGCTGGAGCAGAATAAGCAGTGGTCGGGTGCCCTATTCATCAATATGGGAATCACCTATCAGCGTATTGATTCGCTGGGAAAGGCGAAGTATTATTATTTAAAAGCTTCCCGCTTTGATGGTACAGAAGAAAGGGCAAAACAAGCAGTAGAATATCTTGATAATCAGTTTAGTCATCAATCGGTAAAGCTGCCTAAGCTGCCCTGGGATGTGGACACCGAGTGGCTTCAAAGGCGAGTGGGCGCTCCCGCACTGTTAGCCTGGGGTATAATCCTGCTAAACCTGGGTATATTGGTATTTATCAGCCGTTGGTTTTTTGCACAAATCCCTGATATTACACGCAATGTGGCGATCGGAATTATGGTACTTGGGATCCTGGTAATAGCCTCAGGATTTTATACCCGGTATATAGACGACCGGTACAAGCAAGCCGTTATGGTGACGGAACAATCACCGGTATTGGAAAAGCCTGAAAAGGAAAGTACCTTAATCAGCCAATCGTTCGAAGGCTATACCTTTACTGTGGATGAATACAAAAGTCAGTCCAAATCCGGCTGGAGCTATGTTCGGATGAGCAATGGCCTTTACGGATGGATTCCAAATACCAAGATCCTTATACTTTAATCAGATTATGCTTATTCTGCAGTATATTACATAGTTGGATCACGGGCTAAGCAGTACTTTCAATTAAATTATGTTCTACTATGGCAACAGTAACAGATTATATCAACAGAAATAAAGAGCGGTTTAAGGATGAACTTTTTGAATTTCTGCGCATCCCCAGCATCAGCACCAGCAAAGAACATAAAGATGATATCCGGCGTGCTGCCAGCTTTTTAGTCGGCAAACTTGAGTCTATCGACCTTGATCGTGTAAAACTTTTTGAGACTGACGGCAATCCCATTGTCTTTGCAGAGCTAATGACCGATCCCGAAGCAGCTACTGTTTTGGTTTACGGACACTACGATGTACAACCTCCCGAGCCTCTCGATCAATGGGACAGCAGCCCTTTTGAACCTTCCATCCGCAATGGCGATATTTATGCTCGGGGCTCCAGTGACGATAAAGGACAATCTTATACGCATGTCAAAGCACTTGAATCCTATCTTAAATCTGATGAAGACTTTCCGGTCAACATAAAGTTTATCCTGGAAGGGGAAGAGGAAATCGGCTCCCCGCATTTGGTTCCCTTTATTGAGGAACACCAGGATATACTTGAATGCGATATGGTTCTGATTTCTGATACCGCCATGTTTGCAGAAGATACCCCCTCTCTCACCTATGGCCTACGGGGACTGGCCTATATGGAAATGCAAGTAATGGGTCCTAATCGGGATCTCCACTCCGGCGTCTATGGCGGAGCAGTCGACAATCCAGCCAACGTCATAGCAGAGATTATTGCTAAACTAAAAGCAGAAAATGGGGTTATTAAAATTCCAGGCTTTTATGACAATGTTACTGCACTCAGTAAAGAAGATCGGAAAGCCTATGAAGAGCTTCCTTTCGATGAGGAAGCATATAAAGAAGATTTAGGACTGGATGCTCTCCACGGCGAGGAAGGATACACGACCCTCGAACGCGCCTCAGCCCGTCCTACGCTCGATGTCAATGGCCTCTGGAGCGGTTATCAGGAAGAAGGTGCAAAAACCGTACTTCCGGCTGAAGCCGGTGCCAAAGTAAGCATGCGTCTGGTTCCCGACCAGGATCCAAAAAGAATTGCCCAACTGTTTAAAGACTACATTAACACTATTGCCCCCGACACGGTTGAGGTAACTGTTACCGAACACCATGGCGGTAATCCGGCCATTACTGACCTGACCTTCTACGGTCTTAAGGCTGCGGCTGATGCTTTTGAAGCCGTCTATGGCCAAGAGCCTTTATTTGCTCGAGAAGGAGGCTCCATTCCTATAGTAGCTGACTTCCAGCGTGTACTGGATGCACAATCAGTACTGATGGGATTCGGGTTAGATAGTGATGCTATCCATTCGCCAAATGAGAAATTTGCATTAAAAGACTTCTATCGGGGTATCAAAACATCAGCAAAATTTTTTGAACAACTGACTGATTATTCTGGATGAACTAAGTTGAGGGTCTGAATAAGCAGAACCCTATGATTTCCAGCATTACTGGAATTTTCAAGATGGCTGTAAGCATAAGAAAACAGCAGCAGCCTTTTAAGGCGTGAAGCGAGAGCTCGGTCCCCTCACGACTCACTCCCTCAAACGCTGATTGCGGTCTCTGCGACCAAACTCAGGATTTTGTTATTTGGACTTATTCACAATCAGTCACCAAAAAGTTTCAATGTGAATTTCGGGTATATTGACGATCTATATCCGTTTTATATTTAGATAATTTGCCCTTGCCCGCTCATGTATATCAAACTATTTGACACTTCATAAACTTTTGGACCTTATCATAATTCTGCAAACAGATCCTACTGGCTGAACGATAAAGGAACCCAGATACACAAATATGGACACTACCTCTTAAGGAACCTATTTGATGGGGCAACCCTGCTGAGATCAAAATTCAGACAGGCTATCCCACTTACCATCTAATGATCAACACTATCGTTGGGAGCCTCGATTATTATATATGCGTTGTCAAGTCATATTTTAGGTTTTGTATAGCCACCTATATCCATAACACTGTATATTTGTGGGTTTGCTAACTATAATGCAAGCATAATTGATATAAGCAGCAAATATATTTAGTCAGTATTTACGCGTGATCCCAGATCCCCATCCTCTTTGTGTCCTTCAATCATATGGGTAAGTTCATCACACCGATATATTTTTTCGTTTTTAACGCGAAATTCAGCTATTACTTTTATTTTATTTTCTCTTCCGTTTTGCAGTGTGCTTTCTACCTCATGGTTGGTAAACACAATGTTATTTTCCTCTACAATGGTATTTATCGTTATAGAAATATCTTTGATGGTTTCTTTCAGCGTTTCAATATGCTTGACAAAATCATCGAACTCGATCGTTTTCCCATCTACGGTTTGGACATAGTCAGTCGTAAAAAAATCAGAAATTAAGCTCATGTCTGCGGCAGGATTTTCAAGAATATGAGTAAATACGTCTCTTATGATCTGTTTGCTCATGCAATGATATTTATGTTAAATATTAAGTTAGATGTCTTAAATACTTGACGACATTTTCAAAAGAAAAGCTTATTCTAACCGAAAATGCAAATGTGCAATCAAATATAACGTGTTTACCTGTTAAATAACTACTACGTCACGCGGACTCCCTGGCTAAATCTTGTCGGGGGCAGGCTTGAGTCAGCGTCTCGCAGGACTTATTATGCTGGAATGAAGAAGCGATCATAAGATACCTATAACAGTTGACCAAGATATAAGTCTACCGCTCTTTATGGGTTAGTAATGGTTATATTCAACCTGTTGCCCCCTTTTTAAATTGATCAAAATATACTTTTATACAACTTATTAATTTGATTTGTTTATCATATTAGTTAAGATCGATAGTGTGAGGTTTTTGAGATATTCTCTTTAAGATCCTGCTAAGTATATAGGAGTGATTGAATGGGAGTTCAGAGTATCATGCTTCAAAGGCCTTGATGAGCGATTCAATCAAATTTTCTAATTAAAGGCTTAGTATATTGACGTTAAACATTTACCTATCAGGCGAAATACACAGCAACTGGCGCGATCAGATTAAACAAGGATGCAAAGACGAAGGACTGGATGTGACCTTTTCGGGCCCGGTGACGGATCACAGCGCCAGCGATGCGGCCGGTGATGTGCTTGGTAAAGAAGAAAAGTCGTTCTGGCGCGACCATCAATCGGCCAAAGTCAATGCCATACGCACCCGTACGGCTATCAAAAACTGTGATGTGGCCATTGTGCGCTTTGGCGAAAAGTTTAAGCAGTGGAACGCGGCTTTTGATGCCGGCTACTGTGCCGCGCTCGGCAAGCCCTATATTACGCTGCATGATGAGGATATTGGCCATCCGCTGAAAGAAGTTGATGCCGCTGCTAACGCCTGGGCGAAAACGCCCGAGCAGGTGGTGGAGGTCCTGAAATACGTCACCCGATAGTTCGCGCCTTTTTTTAAAGAATCCGTATGCCAGGGAGAAAGTTGTGGTGGAACGGTCGGCTTGATAGGCTACTCTAACTTCTGTAGGGTAGCAGCTTATTTATTGAGTATTTAACATA
>Ga0079226_10004416_pt1 | contig 10759 bp, 8 predicted proteins | sample Poulit2014_FD_76345 | JGI IMG/M metagenome (GOLD analysis project Ga0079226, IMG submission 76345) | Agricultural soil microbial communities from Georgia to study Nitrogen management - Poultry litter 2014 | ecosystem: Environmental > Terrestrial > Soil > Agricultural land | place: USA: Georgia...
AATGTTGCAAATTCCAAATCTAAAAAACTAGCAAGCCAAATCGCTAGTCCCGTACCAATAGCTCTCTTAATCATCCGATATCCCATTCCAACCACACTCAGCCACTATCCCTTAGTTTACTAATGTGTTCATTTTTTATTCCAGTCATATAGTATCTTTTCCTGTCCAAGGTTAGTACACCATCGAATTTGCATATTATGATACAAACTTTCCCACAACTTATTTCCACTGTAAAAACCGTCTGAAATCAAATTCAAACAATTGACTACAGACGGTTTTTACTTTACAAAATTAAACTCAGTGATTATCATTTACTAGAAGATTTGAAACATCAAAGAAGCATACTAAACCCATATTCTCCCCTATCATAAAGCTTTTACAATGTTTCCAATCCATCTTATAAACTACATTTCTTCCCGCTCCCCTGGATTTTTCTGGAACGTTCCGCACTTCTAAACCAATATAAGGCTACGTATTCCTGGAAAGTGGCTATAAATATGGCCTCTCATATTTTTCTAGTATACCCATATGGAGATAGCCATTAATAGCCCAAAGTCTTTTGCTATATCGATAATCAATTTCATCGAAAAAGATCTTGTTGGGCGTTTAACATGATAGACTCTATATCCCAGTTGAACTATGCCGTATAAATTCATGAGTAGCATAATCAAACAGGAAGCATTCGCTTCACCCCTTATTGCTCCTCCCCTGTTGTCTGTTGAGCATTAAAGGTCCACTCGAGCTGCAATGAATCACCCTGGAATTGATTTTGATCCTCATCATTATCAATAAAGGTAAATTGAACAACAAGGTCATCGCTAGTACCGGCTTCAAGTCCATCTTCACCAAGTGTCGGAATGAATACTTCCTCATTAACCGCTTCAGGTGCCATGTTTTTCAGTTCAGCCAATGTGGTTTCATAAATGAATTCGTTCAGCTGATCAGCATTGTATAAAAACGTTACCTGAATATGTTCGCCAAAGTCATCAGTGTTATCTCCGTTCGCGTCAATAATAGTATAATCAGTTTCCAGCAGCACTTTATTAATATCTAATGAACCATCATTTTGCAGCTCAAAATTGCGAACCATCGAATCACCAGGCTTGATATTGTCGACTTCAATTACTGTTGAAGGATCTACCGTCAAATCCAAAGTACCTGCTGCAAAAGTGTTATTTGTGCTCTCACTATCACTGAAATAAGCGTACGTTCCTCCGCCAATTAAAGATAAACCGAATGCTGCAGATAGAATACCGATGCCAAGTTGTTTTTTAATTCCCATTAAAATACCTCCTTTTTTCTTTCTGAACTTCTCATCTTTGCGGTCATATAAAACGTTGTAACCTGATTATTTTTCGTATTTACTTCGAACCTTAATTCCAGACAGTCACACCAATTCGACTATTTACTGTTTATTTCTTATATCACCGTCACACTTCTCTTCTTCTACCTTTGTTATCTCCCCCCCTAAGACAGGCTTTTTCCTGTCAGTAGGGGGGAGCATTCATTTTTACATATTATTGCCAATACCCAATTAATGAGTCAGCATTATCCTTGAGTGTTTTATATGCTCTCTCAGATATCAAAGAATTTTCTTCTTGATGATCTAGCAACAATTTAAAACCTACAATGTGTTTGATAACTTTCTCTGCTGCTTCTTGCTTTTCAAAAAGATTTACAGCAGTCATGTGCATATTTAAAGAACGAGCAACTTCGGCATTCTCAAATTCTCCATCTTTCTCGAATTGATCGATTAACGTCTTTCTATCAGCTGCACTAATATAGGATAAACCGAAGTTTAACTCGTAATTGTTTCCAACACTATCTGTGAACGCATAGTCAAAGTCTTCAGCATAGCCTGGTACATCTGATGCATTGTTTTCAACTGCCTCATTATCAGCCGGCACTGTAAAAGGTAGCTTACCAGTTGGATTGAATTTGCCGCGGATGACGTCAACAATCGTTTCCGGCGTGTTGTTGAATGTAGCCAGAACGGCATCTGCACCTGGTTCAATTTCGTTGATTAACCACGGGTTTGTCATATTTACAGCTAGAATAGTTGTTTCTACTTGTTCTTGTAATTCAAGAATACGTTCATCATCAATTTGCGTATCAGCATCTTTTTTCAGTTCGATTGATGGTGGATCTCCCTCATTATCATGCTGTCTCCAGCTTAAGGATGGCATAACAGCAAGATAGGCATGAGTAGCCTCTTCTGGAGAATCAACGACCTCAATTGACGGATCGGCTGAAGACACGGACTGGGCTAATTCTATACTCGCTCCTGCAGATTCTTCGTCTCCTGCCCGGAAAACTTCAACATAAAGTCTTACGTCACCTGCTTCATCATCTGTGATAGGAAGAACTTTCCCTTCACAGTCATCATCATTTTTTAATAGTACAATCGACTTGCGGTGTGCTTCATCAGCCCGATCTTGAGTATCTGGATTATCCGCTATTTCCTGAGCAAGTTCAGGATCAACGTATGGATTTTCAAATAACCCTAGTTCAAACATCTCTGTCAGCAAAAATGTCACTGAAGGATCTAAATCTTCATCAGAAACCAGACCTTGATTCAAGGCACTGATCAATCCGCTTGGATCACTATAATCTGAGAAGATGCTTGTCCCAGCATCGATTGCCTTAGCATACCGTTCTTCAAGGGTTAAGTCTTCCAAGCCCCAAGGCATACTGTCCAAAATACCACTGTCGCTGTTTACATAACCTTCAAAGCCTAACTCTTCTCTCAGTAGACCTTGCAAGATGCTTTTGTTATAAGCGAAGGCCACTTCTTCAAATTGCTGATTTTCAGAAAACCACAAATGCTCAGGCAACTGCACGGCACTTGCCTCATTCATCGGTTTTGCGTAATACGGCATAATCGATGTTGTACCGGCTTCAATAGCCGCTACCATTGGTGGTAGATGGTAATTATATAAGCTTCCCTCCGTTGGATACTCATTGGTCTGTCCCCATTCATGATGCGGGTCAGTACCATCTACACGTGGCCCTCCACCTGGGAAGTGTTTAGTCGTTAATGAAACGCTATTTTCACTTAATTCCTTACCCTGGAACCCTTTAACTATCGAAGTCATCATGTCCGCAATAAGCTCAGGGTCTTCACCAAAAGTACCATCCGTTCGAGTCCAGCGCGGCTCGGTTAGTACATCTGCCATATAGCCATACATTTTATGCATACCAGACGAGCGCCATTGCTCTGCTGATAACTCGGCAAATTCTTTGACTAACTCAGGATCTTGAGTGGCAGCTAGTCCTAACTCACCTGGCCACTGACCGCTTGCCTCAGCATGACCTAAAACTTGATCAAAATTAATATGGTCACGTGGATTAGCGGCCATTACTACTGGAATCCCAAGACGGGTAGATTCTGCCAATTCTTGAAATTCGTTATTCCTTACAGCCAGGTCATAAGCTGCAGGATCATCACGAACGACAAAGTAACGTAAATGATCCTCGGTTAGCCCTGTGGGACTTGTTTCGGTATTTAGGCTGGAAATATGCATCAATCCTGCCTTTTCTTCAGAATTCATAAGAGAGACCAGATTTTCTGCCCGCTCCTCGACAGGGAGTCTCCAATCCTCATAAGGATCTAATTCACCATTATCATTTAAATCCCTGAATTCTTCCCCGTCAACTTCAATAATATTCTTCACTCGAGTATCAACGACCTGCTTGTCTTTTGATTCATCTTCTGATGGATTACTATCCCCACTTGCTTGGAAAGGTGCATACGAAAAGACTAACAGCAGAACGATCGAAAATATTAAAACTTTCTTGACATGTTTTGATATTTTCTTCAAAATTTCCCCTCCTCTTTTTATAAAAATGCAAATTACAACCCATCACATAAAACACTATAAATTAAAGAAAAAATCACCTCCTTCAATTTTACCAATAACTTTTTGATTATTCCAAAAAATTACCATAAAAATTAAAGAATTTAATCTACTAATTAAATATCCATTTTCCTTCCCTTTGTCCAGATTTAGCATTTCAGCAAGAAAAACTAAGCAAGATAATTACAACCAAAACGCATTACATTGATTTGTTTATTAAACAAACTAAATGTTTAGGTTAATTCAATTTAGAAGTTATTTCAAAGTTAAGGTAGAATAATTAAAATACAGAAATAAACAAAAATCTGTACTGTTACTCTAAGCCTGTTTATTCTATCATCTTTATTTGTTTACCAAGCAAACTATTAATCTATCTACATTTTAATTGTAAGGGGTTTCATATGTCAAGTGTATTTTTAGAAAAGTGTGAAAATAGTACTTAAGTGTGATCTATTCAATTATTTACCGTGACCTTTTATCTATTCTGTGATAATAACGTATAGTAAAAAAATCCTGTTTACTGTTAAAGGAAAATAGTGTTAACATTTATACCCTATGGAAAAATAACATCTCTTTTGAAATGACTTTTGACTTGGAATAAATCTCGAAATTATCCAAGCATGGGGGTCAAAAGGTGAGAGAATAGTGGAATAATCATTATTAACTGTTTAACGATATTCCGCTTCTTTTATGGGAAAGTAACAAAAGAAATTTTCTAATATAAAGAAGTGGCCATTGAATTGGTTAACAAAACCATAAGTTATATTCTTAGGTTGTTTTATAGAATCCCAATTAAAAATATGTTCATAAAGAAAGCATCTTTATCAGTAGCTTTACCACTCATAAAGATGCCTAAATTCAATTTATAAATATATCAGGTAAAAATAATGATAGACTTGGAATAAAGGCTACCAGGATCACCGCAACAATCATGGCTGCATAGAAAGGCAACAGTCCTTTAGATGTTTTTTCAATTGATAGTTTACCTATTGCAGATCCTACGAATAGCACGGTTCCAACTGGCGGGGTAATTAAACCTACACCTAAACATAACATTAATAATACTCCGAAATGAACTGGATCCATTCCTACCGTTGTAGCAACTGGCAGTAAAATTGGAGTGACAATTAAAATAAGTGGAGCCATGTCCATTACCATTCCTAGCAATAGCAAGATAATTACAATCATCAAGATGGTAACCGTTGCATTTGGTGAAATACTGATCAATGCTTCAGAAACCATAGCGGGCACCCTTAATAAAGCAAGTAAATGACCAAATGCAGATGAAGCACCAATTAAAAATAGTACCATTGACAATGTTTTAAAGGTATTCTTTAAAATGGGACCCATTCTCGTGATTTTAATATCTCTATAAATGAAGAATGTAATAATAAAAGCATAAAGTGCACCGATAGCAGCAGATTCTGTTACAGTGAACATTCCACTTAAAATACCGCCCATGATGATAATGATTGTGAAAAGTCCTAGTAGTCCTTCCCAAAGAATTCTAGGAATTTCTTTTTTATCAACTGCTTCACCTTTAGGATAATTTCTTTTAACAGCTAGCATATAAGTTATAACCATTAACGCAATACCTAATAAAAGTCCTGGTAAGAGTCCACCCATAAACAGAGCACCAATGGATACACCACCAGCTGCTGTAGAGTAAATAACCATATTATGGCTTGGCGGGATCAATACACCTTGTACAGAACTTGATACTGTTACAGATACACTATAGTCTGAATCATAACCTTGTTTTTTCATCATTGGAATCATAACGGAACCTACAGAAGATGTATCAGCAAGTGCCGAACCAGAAATTCCTCCGAAGAATGTACTGGCCAAAACGTTTACCATAGCCAGTCCGCCTCTAATTTTTCCGATGATAACATTCGCGAAGTTAATGAGACGACGGGAAATACCGCCTTCGTTCATAATCTCACCTGCAAGAATAAAGAAGGGAATAGCAAGTAGCGAAAAGGAGTTTAACCCGCCAACCATTCTTTGTACAAGCGCGGCTGGATTAACACCCATATAAAGACCTGTTATCAATGAAGACGCTATAAGTGTTAGTGCAATTGGTACCCTCAGTATGATCAACAAGACAAATGTACCAATCAGTATAAATACTTCCATTCTTATCCCTCACTTCCTACATCATCACCATAGTCATCGTATAATCCTTTGACGAACAATAATTCTATTCCGTATAACAATGTATAAAACCCTGTAATTGGAATAACGACATATAGAATACTAGAAGGCAAGCCTAATCCTGGTAACGTTGAATTCCCCATTAACGTTGTGAAGTGCCAGCCGTAATAGATCATGAGAAGACCAAAACCAATGATTAACACTTTTGCAAGGTACTCAAAAAAAGTTTGCAACTTTTCCGGTAACATTTTGACCACAAGACCAACGCCTATATGCAGCTTTTCCTTAAACCCATAGGCAATACCTAAAAAAGCTACCCAGACAAACAAGACCCGCGATAATTCTTCTGACCATGAAGGTGTATGATCTAATATTTGTCTGGAAAACACTTGGTGGATTATAACGATTGTCATGGCTGCAAGCATGGTTAAAGCTGTATATAATAGGAGTTTATCAAGAAAGTTTTTGAACTTTTTATAAACATCCATTAAATGATACCCCTTTCATTCAATAATGGGTGATAATCTATGATTTTACTTGAAACATACCTACTTATTATTTGAGGGAAGCGATTCATTCACCTCCCCCAATTTGTATTATTATTGTAGTTGATCTAGCCACTCTTGATATTGTTCACCATGTTTTTCATATACCGATTGAACTGCTTCTCTCCATTCATCGATGTTTTCAATTTCTGAAATTTCATTTCCATTCTCTTCTACTTCAGCCATCGCTTCTTCTACTAATTCATCCCATGCTTCTCTTTGGACTTTAACTGATTCCATTGCGGCTTCCTTGAAAATTTTCTGATCTTCTTCACTTAGACTATCCCAAAGCTCTTTTGAACCGATCAAAACTTCTGGAATGGACTGATACCCAGGTAAAGAAGCATATTCTGCGACTTCATAATGTCCTGAAGTAAAGAAACTAGGGAAGTTGTTTTCTCCGCCATCAATTACTCCCGTTTGAATGGATGAGTACACTTGGTCATATGACATTGGTGTTGCAGATGCACCTAATGCTTCAACTATGTCGATTGCTAATTCTGATTCCTGAACACGAATTTTCAAACCATTCATATCATCGAGTGTTTCAATAGGCCCTTGAGAATTATAGAAAAAACGCTCTCCATTATCATAATAAGCAAGGCCCACCATATTACTCTCCTCTTCAAATGTATCTAAAATCCCTTGACCAACATCGCCTTCCCATACTTCCCATTTTTCTTCTTGAGATTCAAATAAGAATGGTAGCATTAAAACGCCGATATGGTCATTAAATTCTGTCAGTGGTGTACCGTTTACACGTGCCAGATCAATAGACCCCAATTGAATTTGTTCGATAACACTCTTTTCATCACCTAACTGACCACCAGAATAAACTTCGATTTTGTAGCGTCCATCTGTCTTTTCTTCAACTAATCTAGCAAACTCTTTATCACCGATTGTTGTTGGAAAGTCATCTGGCTGGTTTTCCGCTAATTGTAATGTAATTGTTTCATCTGATGAGGCTGAATCATCACCTTCTGAGGCTGTTTTGGTAGCTCCTGAATCGTTTCCACCACCACATGCAGCTAAAAAGAAAACTAAAGCTAACAACATGGAACCAAAAGTTAACGCTTTCTTTTTCATTTAATTTTCCCCCTATATATTTTTTAAACTGCTGGCAACAACCTAACTAAAGTAGTTTAAATCTCCTTTAATTAATTTGTTCACCAAACAAAATAACTTACTGACTATATTATAATTGAAAACGCTTTAAGTAGTCAAGTTAATTATTCAGCATTTTTTATACCATAACTTTTATAGTTTTTTATCGCTTTTAATACTTATATTCCATCCCCGTTTTTCACAAATTATTCCTTAACTAATTACATTTGATATACTCTACTAATCTATAGAAGGAAATAGGCAACGATTGATCCTATCCCACCAAATACGAGCGAATAGAGTAAGTTACTTACAGTTATACGGTAAGGATTCAAATCAAGACTCATTGCAGTCAAGGTGACAACCAGGCCATATGTCCCTACAGTAAGTGTGGCAACTGAACTTGTAACAAGCACAATCGCAATACTGAGCGGATTATATACACTTAACAATGTACTTAAGAGACTACCCAATATCCCTATTGTTGCAACAGGATGAATTCCAAACATACTCAAGAATATAAAAATCACTTGAATAAAAAAGAAAACAAGCAGTGGATATTCTGATAAAGCCATAACAGGCTGTTGAATGTATTCTAAGAATGTTGTATTCCCAATCCCTTCTGAGAAAAGAGAAAGTGAGATAAATAGAATAGTAAAGTTTTGCATTGTATTCGTCTTTTCTTTCCATGTATTCCAGCCTATTTGCCAAAAACTCCTTGTTCTCTTCATAATCATTGACCAGACAAGTGAAAACGGAAAGATAAGCAGGGTAACTGTTAAAATAAAATCAAGTTCGATTAAACTGCCCAATAAAATAACAAGAACTAAAAATATGACAAGAGCGAAAGCAAAGTAGGCAATTTTTTTACCTAATGCCTTCATGTTCACTTTCTTATGGGCAGCCTTTTCATCACTTACATAAGAATGCTTTTTGAAATAAAAACGCCCCCATAATGCGTCAAGAGTAAACATTACGGCCGCAATCAAAAGTAACCAGGGCAGCAGCGAAACATAGGATACACCAGTCACGAAAATAGATGTCGCCAGTAATATTTCTAAAGGACTCCATAACAGTGCTAATGAGTAGCCCCTTAACGTTGAAATGCTGATAAATGAATCTCTTAGTTTTTTATTTAAATGGGACAAATTGCTTTTAAGTACATCCTGTGAAATGGTTGCAGCTGATAAATTCAGAAACGAACCTAATGTTAATATCGTCGCTGAACTTCTTATATAAAGTTTACCGAGGTCTGCGACATTTACTTCCATCAATGTCTTCAGGCTTCGGTCAAATCGACCACTTCGAACCGCACTATTCATCCACGGCAACATGGCTAGCAACACTAATAGTGACATATTGGATGACAGAATACTCGGGAGATCAATAAGCGACTCTCCTGTTTGAAAGTAAAAAAATCCCCCAATTAAAATAAATGCCCCACTCAAAATTTGAAAAAGTTTAGATGCCCTTGAAAAAGAAACAATCACCATCAAAATAGCTAATAATCCGACAATGTAATTCAATGTCGCACTTTCTATAAATACATTAATGATGTATAGAATAAACACAAATGAATAAAAAATATAAAAGTATTGTGACAACCGTTTCACATTCTCTCCCCCTGTGGATCTAGTAAAGCTTTACGAGCAAAAGCTTATGTTAAGATTTCCCCTTTGATTGCTGAATCTTTTCTTGCAATTTCTTATAAAATAAATCAGGATTCACAGGTAACTCGACCATTTGCTTTAACCATGACGATAAATAAATCGCATTGGAAATCTCCAGTCCTTTAATTCCTTCTACACCAGGAGCTAATAAAGGGGTTCCTTTTGTAATACCATCTATCCAGTTTTGAATAATACCAAGATGTTCAGGATTTTCCCCTTGAATAGGAACATCAATTTTCCAACACTCTGGCTCGCCCATACCGCCTTTATATGTTGCATTAAACTCACGTTCTGATTGACGAAGACGAAAAAACGTTAAGGTTTCGTCATCTTCAACAACAATTTTTCCACGATCCCCAACGATTTCAAAACGATTCGTTCCCGGAGTTTCACCTGTTGACGTAATAAAAACACCCGTTGCACCGTTCTCATATTCGACATATACTGTTGATTCATCTTCTACTTCGATGTCATGATATTTTCCGTAGTGATTAAAAGCCTGGATGCGTTTAGGCATCAGCCCTGTTGTCCATTGCCATAGATCGAGTTGATGTGGTGACTGATTTAATAAAACACCACCGCCTTCTCCATCCCAAGTTGCTCTCCAATCACTTGAATCATAATAACTCTGTGAACGGTACCAATGCGTCACAATCCAGTTAGTTCGCTTAATTTCACCAAGTTCGCCGAATTGAATAAGCTCACGCAACTTTTGATAGAGTGGATTTGTTCGTTGGTTATATATAATTCCAAAAACTTTACCGCTTTTTCGAGCAGCTTCATTCATTTCAAGAACATTTTTAGTATAAACTCCAGCTGGCTTTTCAATTAACACATGAAGACCATGGGAAAATGCTTTTATCGCCAAAGTAGGATGGTCATAATGCGTACGAGCAATAATCACCGCATCAATGCCGGAATCATTAAAAAATAAATCTTCATCATGAAACACTTGTACAGAACCTTGTGTATTTTTCTTTACCCACTCTCTTTTGCTTTCGCTTGCTGTGCAAACTGCGGTTAATTCAGCACCTTCCACTTGATCTTGCACTAACATTTGCACATATTGACTCCCCATACTGCCGATTCCAATAATCCCAACCTTTACTTTACTCATCTCACACACCCCTCTAGTATTTTAAATCCTTTATACAAATACTTCACACTATTTTAGTTTGATTAACAAACAAACTAACAATGCTTTCATCATAATTGTAAACGCTTTAATAATCAAGAAAAAGAAAACATTTTCTTCTAGTTAGCTAGATTTTAATAAGATACCTTAAAGAAAAACCCCAGTACCGTCCAACGAGGATTCAAACTAGGGTTTTCAATGTTATTTTCATCTGAAATGATTCACTTTTTAATGTCAACACTCTCTCCAACTTCCATCGACTCAAAACAAGCATCCAACACACGCATATTA
>Ga0079226_10004417_pt1 | contig 10759 bp, 10 predicted proteins | sample Poulit2014_FD_76345 | JGI IMG/M metagenome (GOLD analysis project Ga0079226, IMG submission 76345) | Agricultural soil microbial communities from Georgia to study Nitrogen management - Poultry litter 2014 | ecosystem: Environmental > Terrestrial > Soil > Agricultural land | place: USA: Georgia...
ATAGGCCATGAATCAGAGATATTCCTTCTTGCATCAGCCTTATGCCGATGTCGAGTGCATGGCCGGTTGTTGCCGATTGCTTTGCTGCCGAATAAAAGCCAGCATCCAAGCACCGACAGTGGCGCCATCGGTCGGCTGTTGCAGCGATTCCGCTGCCGCGGCATAAAGTTTGTCACCCAAAGTGTCGCGCCGCCTGTCCATTAAAGCCTGCTCAAATGCGACAGTGAACTCAGGGTGGCCCTGCACGGTAAGCATATGACCGTCGATTTCGCTCATTTCATTGGCGCAGAACGGGCTGGAAGCCAACAGGACGGCGTTGTCGGGCAGCCTGATGACTTGATCCCGATGGCTGACAAGCAGCGTCAGGTCGCGCTTTGGCGATTGCATCCATGGGCGCTGTTGATGTATCGACATGGTGCGCGCACCCACGCCCCAGCCTGCTGCTGCTCGTGCCACCTCGCCACCCAGCGCGCGGGCAATCAGCTGATGGCCAAAACACACGCCTATGGTGGGTAGCCGTTGGGCATGCAATTGCAACACCAACTGTTCGGCTCGCCGGATCCATGCAAATTCGTCGTTCGCGCCGCAGCTGCTGCCGGTAAACAACCAGGCATCGCATTCCTGTACTGAGACAGGAAAGACATCGTTCGCCAGATCATAGACCCGATACGTGATTGCAGGCTCAATGGAGCTGAAAAAGCGCTGGAACATATCAGGATAATCGCCAGATATGTCACGTATTTCAGCTGGCACCGAATCACATTGCAAGATTCCCAATCGCATAAATCAAACCTGGTGTATAAAACGCGACCGACCGCAAAAACAAGTCACTTCCGCAGAGCAGCGGTGTGCAACGAGCCAGCCGGCTTATTACATGGGTTTTACAAAATGGCGCACAAATCAAGGCATGCAGGCCATGACCGCGCAAAGAACCCAGCCTGATTACGCGTGCCGGCAGACACCGAGTCTGCTATGCCAATTGCGCTCGCCTGACATGTATATGCCCTCCATTTTGCGGATTGCAACAGGCTGCAATATGTTTCGCCCATGAAATAACCGGAGAATGCATTTTGCATTCTCCGGCGTGGGTGCCGTGATTACGGCATCATCAGAGCAAAGTGTGTTTACCAGGAACTGTCTTCCGAGCTGGAGCCGGAATCACCGCCCATGGTGTTTTGATCGCTGCTGTTTTGATCAAATCCACCTTGGCTGTCGGTGCCTTGGTCCATGCCCTGGCTGCCAGTACCTTGATCATAAGTGCCCTGATTATCAGTGCCTTGGTCATAGGTGCCTTGTTCGCCAGTATTCTGATCAAGTGTGCCCTGATCACCAGTATCCTGGCTGGGTTGCTGTGAGGTTTGACCCTGGGTGGTCGCGCCTTGATCATCCATCGTCTGTGCGGAAACAATACCGGCACTGCCCAGCGCCAGGGCACAAACAGCAAGCAGCGTACTTACCATCGTTTTGGGGGAAACATCTTTTGTACGCATAGCGTCACTCCTTGTATTTAACTGAAATAAGCGACGATCTCAAGAAAATCGCCTTGTCAGCGCTCTTGCAAACGCAGGTTCATGATAGGCGACGGAACTGAACTAAGAATGAATAATCATTAACTTATGCTGAATATAGCGGGCAAAGCCTTTACTGTGCATGCCGCTTCGGCCTCTGAAAGAAATCTGTATTTTCCAGTTTCGGCAAGTGCTGAGGAGATTCACGCGATCGTGAAAAGCGCTGGAAGACGCGTCTTCTTCAAGAATAGCCAAGCAAATCAAATCAGCCATTTATGCCAACAGACGCACGCTGCCTACAGGCCGCAGTGCACTCTATATTGAGCATCGCTTCAGCGAGTCGAATAGCCGCAAGGTGGTGCGCATGAGTCGCACTGTACGGATATTGCGACAAGCGCCGGCAGGCATGCCGCGGGCAAGTCGCCACAATATGCACTGCCGAGCATATCTACGAATGCGGCCTGGAATATCCGACCCCATCGCCAGCCCGCATTTTGAGTTGGTCTACTGCTGGTTGACCTCGATCAGCTCCACATCGAAGATCAATGCTTGATTCGGGCCTATGGCCGCCCCGGCTCCACGTTCGCCATAGGCCAGATCCGACGGAATAAAAAGCCTGTATTTGGCGCCTTCATGCATCATTTGCAGCGCTTCAATCCAGCCCGGGATGGTTTCATTGACCACAATCTCGACCGGCTCGCCACGTTCGCGGGTGCTGTCAAACACGGTGCCATCAATCAGCTTGCCGGTGTAATGCACTGTTACCTTATCGCTGGCATCGGGCTGCGGCCCCTCACCTTCCTGCAGAACGATGTACTGCAAGCCACTATCGGTAACCTTAACACCCTCTTTTTCCTTGTTTTCAGCTAGGAACGCCTCACTTTTTTTCATGTTTTCGCGCGCGGCCTGTTGCGTCTGCTCCTGCTGTGCTGCCTTGACGTCTGCAAGCAGGTCCTGAATGACCGCCTCCATTTCCTGCGTGCTCAGCTGCGTATCCGCACTTGTCAGGGTGTCGCGTACACCCTGGACCAAAGCGTCGACGTCCAGATCCGCATTCAGACTGCTGATGGAATTGCCAATATCCATGCCCAGCGCGTAGCCGCGCTTGGCCTGTTCATTATCGAGATCAATGGTGTTGTCATGTGCAGACTCGCTCTCGGCCTGAGTCGCGGTGGCGGCATTGTCCGTTGCTTCAGCCTCGGCCTGGGCAATACCGATCTGGCTGCCCAGCAGCAGTAACAATGCACTTGCAGTTCCAATAAATACGCGTTTCATTACTCTAACTCTAGGATCTTGTTGTGGTTGTGTTGCGCGGACCCAGCCATGAGCTGAGCAGCAGCCGCATACCCTCCCCCACATGGAATCAGACCGTCGCGGCCTGCGTTAGTTTCGCTTGTGGCCAAGGCGCAGGCGCAGCGCGTTCAAGCGGATGAAGCCGGCCGCGTCCTGCTGGTCGTAGGCGCCCTCGTCGTCCTCGAAGGTGGCGATCTTGGCGTTGAACAGGTTGTCGCTTTCCGACTTGCGCCCGATGATCGACACGTTGCCTTTGTACAGCTGGACGCGCACCGTGCCGTTGACGTGCTTTTGCGAAGCATTGATCGCAGCCTGCAGCATTTCCCGTTCCGGCGAGAACCAGTAGCCGTTGTAGATCAGCTTGGCGTAGCGTGGCATGAGCTCGTCCTTGAGATGCGCCACCTCGCGATCCAGGGTGATCGATTCCATGGCTCGATGCGCACGCAGCATGACGGTGCCGCCCGGGGTTTCGTAGCAGCCGCGCGACTTCATGCCGACGTAGCGGTTCTCGACGATGTCAATGCGGCCGATGCCGTGCGCGCCGGCCAATTCATTCAGCCGCGCCAGCACCTGGTAAGGAGTCATGGCTTCGCCATCTATGGCGACGATGTCGCCGTGCTCGTAGGTCAGATCCAGTTGCTGCGGCGCATCCGGGGCCTGCTCAGGCGCGACGGTCCATTGCCACATGGCATCCTCGGCAGGAGTCCAGGTATCTTCCAGCACGCCGCCTTCGTGGGAGATGTGCAGGGCATTGGCGTCGGTCGAATACGGCGAGCCGCCATCGGCCTGGCGACGTATTTCTATGCCGTTTTGTTCGGCATAGGCCAGCAGGCGCTCGCGCGAGTTGAGGTCCCATTCACGCCACGGAGCGATGACCTGCACGTCCGGCATCAGGGCATAGGCGGACAGCTCGAAACGCACTTGGTCATTGCCCTTGCCGGTGGCGCCATGGGCAATGGCATCGGCGCCGGTTTGGCGGGCGATCTCGACCATGCGCTTGGAGATCAGCGGGCGCGCGATCGAGGTGCCGAGCAGGTATTCGCCCTCATACACGGCGTTGGCGCGAAACATTGGATATACGTAATCGCGCACAAACTCCTCGCGCAGATCATCGATGAAGATTTCCTGCACGCCAAGCGCCTCGGCCTTGGGGCGCACGTCATCCAATTCCTCGCCCTGGCCCACATCCGCGGTGAAGGTTACGACTTCGCACTTGTAAGTGTCCTGCAACCACTTGAGAATGACGGATGTATCGAGCCCGCCCGAATAGGCCAGCACCACCTTGCCGATGTTGCGCATTGCATTACCTGCCGATTAAAAGGCACCATTATACAAGACGAATGCAGCTACGTTTCCATACATGCGTCATCGCGACACAAGCCTGCAGCTGCTAGTATCCCTGCATGAATAATCCTGATGAATTGGCGCAGACACCATCGATGGCGAACCGCTTTCGGGGCTTCCTCCCGGTTGTCATCGATGTGGAGACCGGCGGCTTCAATGCGGCCACGGATGCCTTGCTGGAACTGGCGGCGGTGACCCTGCGCTTCAATGAAGCCGGGGATATCGAGCCCGAAGAATCGTTGTCCTATCACGTGCAGCCGTTTGCCGGTGCCAACATCGAGCAGGCTTCGCTGGAAGTCAATGGCATCGACCCTTTTCACCCGCTGCGCCCCGCCTTGCCTGAACGCGATGTACTCACGCGCCTGTTTTCTGCCGTGCGCGCGAGCATGAAAGCGGCAGATTGCAAGCGCGCCATCCTGGTTGGACACAACGCACATTTCGACCTCGGTTTTCTCAATGCCGCCATCGAGCGCACCGGCGTCAAACGCAGTCCCTTCCATCCATTTTCGGTATTCGACACCGCCACCTTGGGCGGCGTGGCCCTGGGCCAGACCGTGTTGCGCCGCGCCGCCGTTGCCGCCGGCATAGTCTGGGACAGCGATGCCGCGCATTCGGCACTGTACGACACTGAGCGCACGGCCGAGCTGTTTTGCACCATCGTCAACCGCTTTCGCCCGATTTACGCCGCCATTCCCAGGGCGCCGCAGGATTGAACATATAGACTCGCTGCGCTTGTGCGCAATCGCACAATCGGCTAATTTGCGCCCACCATGATCAGTGTCTCTGCAGATGCCACGCACGAAGCGTTCATCGGCCCTTTGCGCCTGCTGTGGAAAACGTTACGCATGAGCGGCCTGCTGCTGATGGCAGTGCTGCTTGCCCTGCCCACGCCGCTGCTGGGCCGGCGCCATATGTCGCGCATCGTGCGCTGGTGGCACGGGCGGCTGCTGCGCGTGCTCAATATCCGGCTTCAGGTTCATGGCACCATGCCCGCCGAGCCGATGCTGATCGTGACCAATCACACCACCTGGCTCGACATCGTCATACTCGCGCATGTGTTTGATGGCGTGTTCATTTCCAAGGCCGAGGTTGGCCGCTGGCCGATCATCGGCGTGTATGCACGCGCTATTGGCACGCTGCTCCTGCAACGCGGCGCACATGAAACCGATGCGCTGCGGCGCCAGATCCAGCATCGTTTCGCCGCCGGCCACAGCGTCGTGCTGTTCCCGGAGGGCACCATCACGGGCAATTTTCTGCCGCAGCGGTTTCATGCGCGCCTGTTTGCTGCCGCCATTGATGGCCAGCACGCTGTACTGCCGGTTGCCCTGCACTATCGTGATACTCATACGCCGACCGACGAACAGCACCCGCTGGTGCCGTGGGTGAAGACCCCGCTGCTGACCAATTTCAGCAACCTGTTCCGACTGCCCGGATTGCAAGTGGACATCAGCATTTGCGCGCCTATTGCAAGCAAGACGCACAATCGGCGCAGCCTTGCCGATGCCAGCCGCGAGGCTGTCTGCCACGCTCTTTCCGGCTCAAGCTGAACTCAGCCGCAGCCTGCTCCGTCTGAACAGCCACGGCACACTGCTTAGCGGTGCCTACGGCGCGCGCCCCGGCCTGCAGCCATCCAATTGGTTTAAAATACAGTGCGCAAACGTCTTTACGTCCGGAAAATAAAAATCATCAACAAACTGCCAACGGAAAAATTCAACGCTGTAGTCTGGAATGCGGATATTGACGCGATGCCCGGCCCGAAACGCTGGGGCATTACTGCTGTACGGGTAGCCCAGGTACTGCTGCGTGATCTGGCCGACGGCGCGATCACGTTGCGCGCCATGGGGCTGGTGTACACCTCGCTATTGTCTCTGGTGCCGTTGCTGGCCTTGTCGTTTTCCATGCTCAAGGCGTTCGGCATGGATAACATGCTGCAGCCGATGCTGGAGCGCATGCTCGCTCCCCTGGGTGAGCGCGGCGAACCGCTGATCTCCGCCATTACCGAGTTTGTCGCCAACGTCAACGTGGGCATTCTCGGCGTCGTTGGCCTGGTCGTGCTGTTGTATTCCGTGATTTCCATGATCCAGAAGATCGAAAGCGGCTGCAACGCGATCTGGGAGGTCCGCCAGCCGCGCTCCGTGGGTCGTCGCTTCACCGAATATTTGAGCGTGCTGATTGTCGGGCCACTGGTGGTCGTCGCCGCGACCAGCATGACGGCATCGCTCAGCAGCACGGCCGTAGTCAGCTATCTAGGCACAATGGAACCCTTCGGCACCACTTTGTATGTCGCCGGCCTGCTGACCCCTTATGTACTGTACAGCGCGGCATTCACGTTCTTGTACACTTTCATGCCAAACACGCATGTGCGCCTGTTGCCCGCGCTTGGCGGCGGCGTGTTCGCAGGGGTTCTGTGGCAGACGGCGAGCAAGCTGTTCACCATGTTTGCCGCCAATGCAGGCAACGTCAACGCCATTTATTCCGGCTTTGCCATTGTCATCCTGCTGCTGATCTGGCTGTATGTCTCCTGGCTTATCATGTTCACCGGCTGCCGTGTTGCCTTCCTGCTGCAGCATCGAGATCAGTTGACACGTGGCCATTATCCGCCGCCATTGGGCAACCGCCGCCGTGAGGAACTGGCATTGCTGATCTGCCTGTTGATCGGGCGCAGATTTTTACACGGCGAAGAACCTTGGGCAATCGAACATCTGGCCCGCACAATACGCGCCGTGCCAGCACATGTAAACGAAGTGGTCGAGCAACTCGTGCAAGGGCGCATACTCATCAAAACCGGCCATGATGGCATTACCCTGATGCCGCGTCAGGACATTGGCAGGCTCAAGATCAACGCCATCATTGCCGCGGTACGCGCCGGCACGCCGCACTCCCAGCCAGCCACCGGCAACGAGCCGGAACAGCGCCAAGTCGCCAAACTGATGCAACAGGCGGAAACAGCGCGCAGCGATGCGTTCGGGCAGCTCAGCCTGCGCGAATTGGTATCGGCCAGCCAAGAGCAGACTGCGCATGATGATTGATGAGAATCCCGCAGAGTCACGAGGAGTCGTTCCCCGGGCTGCGACCAAAAGAAAAGCGCCGTTTGCGGACGCTTGATTATTCAAACATGGACGGAACATGGTGGGCCGTGCGCGATTCGAACGCGCGACCAATAGATTAAAAGTCTACTGCTCTACCGACTGAGCTAACGGCCCCTGCAGGTTTGCTGTGCGGTTATTGGTGAACCATGTTGTTGCCGCAAGGCGCGCATCATAACCGATTTTCAATGCGAGATGTAGTGCTGTGTTCGAAATCTTGTCGCTTGCTGCAGCCAGGCGGATTTTGCGGTTAGGGTCGCCCTCCACAGCCTGTATAGGCTTCTAACCCGACATTTCTTCCAGTTGCTCGCGCGCCATTTCTGCGGCCTTGTCCTCGGGGTAATCGCTGATTACCTGCCTGAACAGGGATTGCGCTTCGCCGGACTGGCCTTGGGCCAACTTGATCACGCCCATGCGAAACAATGAGGACGGCACCTTGTCGCTGTCGGGATAATCGTCAATGACTGTTCGCAGCGCTTGCATCGCGCCATCCAGATCGCCTTGTACATAGCGCGCCTGGCCCAGCCAGTACCAGGCGTTGTCGCTGTACGCACTGTTCGGATATTTTTCATTGAACGCTTCGAACTCGCTTACGGCAGCATCGTATTTGCCATTGCGCATCTGTTCAAATGCAGCGAGATAGGCCTTTTCTGCCGCTTCGTCATTGGCTCTTGCATTGCCGCCGCCTTCTTCGAGGGCCTGTTTGAGGGTCTTGAGCCGCTCATCAAGCCGTTCATACATTTCCTGGCGGCTGATCCGGTTGCGCTCGATCTGATGCTCAAGCAACTCGATCTTGCCGCGCAACTGGCGTATCTCTTCCTTCTGTCGCTGCATATCCTGGATCAGTTCGAAACTTGAGACGCCGTTATCGGCCAGAGCGGCCGGCGCCAGCCAGGGCAGAACCCCGGCCGACGCAGTAAGCAGAAATGCTGCAGCGGTGGTGAAAAATACTGGTCGCATGGGCTTATTTTACATAAACAAGCTCAACGCGGCGATTCTTGGCATAGGCTTCATCGGATGAGCCCTGCACCGCGGGACGCTCTTCACCAAACGACAAAGTCGTGATCTGGTTGCTGCGAGCGCCGGACAATACCAGTATTTTTTCTACCGCTTCGGCGCGCCGCTCGCCCAGAGCGATGTTGTATTCGCGCGTGCCGCGTTCATCAGTATGCCCTTCGAGGCGCAGTTTCACATCCGGCTGCTCGCTCAGATAATCAGCATGTGCTTCGAGCACTTTCGAGAAGCGCGAGGGAATGGCGCTGCTGTCGAACGCGAAGTAGATGACGCGAGTGGACAGGGGATTGTTCGGATCGGTGAACATGGCCCGATCCCTTTGCGGGATGCCCTCGAGTCCACGCACGTCAAGGTCACGGACGCGCGTGCCCTGGGTTGCCCCCCGATCACCGGCACCGCTCATTCCATCGATTGCCGTTGGTGTTTCGCCCCCGCGCAAATTTTTGCCGCCGCCGCAGGCAGCCAGCATTAACGTCGCGGCGAACAGAACAAAAAACAAACCCAGACGATAGTGAGGGTGGCGTATAAATCCATTATTCATTCAAGACTCCTTTTCAAGACCAACACCGGCCGGGCGCTGATTGTAGTCGATTATCCGCCATCGGATGATACCCGAGCCATTCGCAGCCATCGGCGTGATGGCGGGTTCGGCAAACCTCAATTCTGCAGCGGCTCCCAACTGGGCTCGCGCACCTTGCCCCTTTGGCTCAGCCGCGTGTGCACCTCGCCGTCTACCGTGACCGTCGCCAATGCATTTTGTCGCCCTTGGGTGGCATAAATAATCGTCTGGCCATTGGGAGCGAAATCAGGGCTTTCATCCAGCGGCCCATTGGTCACGACGCGCACATCGCCACTGTCGAGATCCTTGATTGCGATGCGATAGCCATTGGGGCCCTTATCCACAAAGGCCAGTTGTTCACCATTCGGAGCATATACGGCATCCTGACTGCTGCGGCCGGTAAAGGTCAGTCGCTCTGCCTGCCCGCCGGATACCGCTTTACGGTAGATCTGTGGTTGCCCGCCGCGATCGGATGTAAAAGCGATATAGCGGCCGTCGGGTGACCAGGTCGCTTCGGTGTCTATCGCCGAATCATGCGTGAACTTGGTCGGCTGTTTGCTGCGCAGGTCATAGATATAAATATCCGGATTGCCTTCATAGGACAGCGTCATGGCTATTCTGCTGCCATCAGGCGACCAGGCAGGCGCGCCGTTAATGCCTTGGCGCGAGGAAATCTCCTGCACCTCGCCGGTGGCAACCTCTTGCACGCGCATTGTGGCGAGACCGCGATTCACGTCAAAAGCGACGTAGGCAATGTATTTGCCATTAGGCGACCAGGCCGGCGACATGACCGGGTCAGGCGAGGAATAAATGGTCGCTGGGTTGTGGCCGTCAAAATCGGCAACAACCAGTTCGTAGCGTCCGGCACCGCCATTGTCGGTCACCGCCACGTAGGCAATGCGCGACAGGAAGTAGCCTTTCTCGCCAGTCAGCTGTTCGTAAACCAAGTTGGCCAGGGCATGCGCAGCCTTGCGCATTTCCGCGCGGCTGGCATTGATTTCATAGCCGGCAAGTGTTTCACCACGATAGACGTTTACTATTTCAAAACGGATGCTATATCCGCCCTGCCCGTTGTCTTCTATCGTGCCCACCACCACATTGTCAGTATCAACCGCGCGCCAGTTGGCCGGGACAATCTCGTCTGCGCTGTGCGGCGTAGCCAGCATTCTGTCGCGGGGCAGAACAGCAAACAAACCGGTCGTCTCGAGATCCTCGGAGGCAATTTTAGCCACATCTTCCGGCACGCCATCGGCGCCGGCAAAGGGGACAATTGCGACCGGAATGGCCTGATCCGAACTTTGCGTGATCTTGATGTGCAATTCTTGTGCATGCGCCGGCGCTGCGGCCAGCAGGCCCATGCTCAGCACAAGCAGGAAATAACGTACACAACACGATTTGATTTGCTTCATTGGACTGGCTCGAATGTGAATCTGATCTGCTCGGCGAACAGTTTACTGTAACCCGAAGGCGGCGTGGGCAAGGGCGCAGCCTTGCGTATGGCATCCCGGACTGATTGATCGGCGGCTGCACTGCCACAGGATTCGAGTAATTCTATGTTCGTAATATCGCCGCCCGGCAACTGGCTGATACGTACATCGCATTTGATGTTACGCGCTCCCGGCGGGCGCGCCCAATTGGCCTCCACCTTGTTCTTTATTGCGGATTTGTACGCCCGCAATGCGCGCTCTTGCGCTGCGCTCAAGCTGCTGGAACCGCTACCTGCATCATTCTGAGCGATCAATTCTTCAATCGCCGAACGCCGTGCCTGGGCTGCTCGCTGTTGCGCTTCCTGCGCCAGTGCAGCATCAATGTCATGGGCTGATTCGGCCTTTGGCTGAGCAGCCGGCGCCTGCTCTGATTCAGGTTCGGGCTCTGGTTCGGGCTCTGGTTCGGACTCTGGCTCTGGCTCTGGTTCGGACTCTGGCTCTGGCTCTGGCTCTGGCTCTGGTTCGGGC
>Ga0079226_10004418_pt1 | contig 10758 bp, 6 predicted proteins | sample Poulit2014_FD_76345 | JGI IMG/M metagenome (GOLD analysis project Ga0079226, IMG submission 76345) | Agricultural soil microbial communities from Georgia to study Nitrogen management - Poultry litter 2014 | ecosystem: Environmental > Terrestrial > Soil > Agricultural land | place: USA: Georgia...
AGGCTGGGGCCGCCGGCGTCTGAACAACCTCGGGAAGAAGACTGCAGGGCACCTGAGCATGGTGTTCCATCGGTTCCTCGATGATTCTTATGGCGTGGAACCAGTGCGGATGTCTGTCAATGGTGTCGCTTTGGAACCTTGGGATCCTTTCGCGCCGGAAGAGCCAGCCACCCAACGGTTACCGACGGAGATCTTCGAGATCGAGACGGAGGAGTCCTCGTCGGAAGTGAGATTCACGGGCTATATCCTCCCGCCGCGTGATCACTTCTCAAGCCCAGACGAATTCGAGAGGATGTCTGGGCCGCTCAAATGGAACCGGCAACAGGGTTTGTATATGTACAGAGCAAACCGTCTGGTCCAATTCGGAGGTTGGAATGGACTGAGAGGAATCGACGAACATACTAAACTTGCAAGGGCCTCGATCGATTTCGACACTTCCCTCGACGAGACGTTCCAAGTCAATGTCGCGAAGATGAGCGTCGTGATTCCTGCGGCGCTCAAAGGGATGCTGGAACAGCCCGTGCATGAACTCTGTATGCGCGCAGACTCCGCTTATAGAAAGGCGGCGTCACTCAGAGCCAGCCCCAAAGTCGCGACAAAGAGTGAGAGTGTGGACGAGATTGCATTGCGCGAGGTGGGAGTGGCTCTAAAGGGCGCGCTGCTTGAAACAACTGAACTCACAGACTTTAAGCAGACTATCGAGGTACTGAAATCGCGACACCCTGAGCTTTCTAGATCACTCGGGCTGTAGCGCCAAGTATTCTGGAGCGGTAAGGCACCAAGAGACGAGCGGGCACTCGGAGCACGATGGGATTCCCGGCTTGCAGATGTCAGCTCCCACCTCCAAGAGTCCCAGCTGTGCGACACGTGCGTTCGCCCCGTAACCGACCATTCGCGCGATATCGATCCGTCCGTTGGTCTTCTGATTCATTCGTCCCAGCGAGTTGCCATGGAACCTCGCCGCGACCCGTAGGGCGCCTGTGGTCACGATGACCGGCTCTTCGCCGTTGGCGGTGGGCGTGAGTTGAGCGATATCCGCCACTCGCCTAGGGATCATTCGACGCTCGACAAGGTCCTCGAGACTGTCTTCCGTGATCCGTTTGCGATCCGCAAGCAACTTAGCCACCGCGATGGTACTGTCGACGCGATCATTGCGATCGATCCAGCTCATTATCTCGGCGAGTTCTTCTTTTGCATCTACGAGATCTTGTGGGGTCTCGTACCGTGCGATAAGGGGCCAGAGTGAGTTCGCAATCGTCGAAGAGACCCGATCCAAAAGCAGTTCACCGAGCAGGATGTGCCAACTCGAAAGCGAGTGGAACCAGGGCGATGAGGAGAAATGGTCACGGCTGAACCACGCCGCTAACGTCGTCCCGATCTGTTCTGAAGGCGGACGAGTGCTGGACTCTGCAGTGAGCGCGTCAAGGACCGCAGAGCCTATGGCGATTCCGAGACGCGGGGGCACTGCATTGCCGATCTGCCGGAATGCTGCCGACGGCGGGCCGGCGAAGCGGAACCAGTCAGGGAACGTCTGAATCCGTGCCGCTTCACGGATCGTCAAGGTGCGGTTCTGTTCGGGATGTATATACCAGTAACCGTCTTTGGCGATGTGGGCGGTGATGGTCCGCGAGACCTTGTCTCCGGAGAGACGCTTGTACTTGTCATCAAAGATATCGTCCCGGTAACGCTTCAGATGGTCAGGGAGGTCGGAATAGCGAGTCTCGGAGCCCAACAGTTCGAACGCTTCCAGATCGTCAGCTCGGACCGGCCTGGTGATGTGATCAAAGATCTTGTGGGCGTCACTTCTAGGCACTTCGGCGCGCATCGTCTTCTGGTACTTGGTCCGCGGGGCCTTGTAATCGAGCCACCCTTTCGCGCCCTCTTCGGGCCGCCAGCCCCCTTCGACTCGCGGGAGGTCCGAAATCGCATCCGAGAGCTTTACCTTTCGCGGCCACTCCGGCGGCCATTCGAAGCGGAGGCCGTCACGAATGGCTACCAGGATCAGCCGCTGGCGGTATTGAGGCACTCCATATCGCCAAGCATCAATTACTCGCTCCTCAACTGTGTAGCCGAGAGACTCGAGTTCGTAAACGATGCTGCGGAGGATGAACATTTCGCGGTCGAGAGCCATGTCCGGAACGTTCTCCATGATGACCGCCCGAGGTCGCGACAACCTCACCACTTCGAGATATGAACGCCAGAGGTCCCTACGGCTGTCATGAGGGTCCCGAAGACCTTGGCGCACCAGATGGCGCAACCCCGAACGTCCAGCTTTGGAGAAGGGCTGACAGGGAGGCCCACCAGCGAGGACGTCGATACTATTGTCGCGTATGATCTTCGCGACGTGTTCCACGACCGAGCTCTCGCCCAAGTCCCAATCGATACCCATTCCGGCCATATGGTGGTTGTGGGTTTCGAGGGCTTCAGCATCGTGGTCTGCTCCGAGGACCACGCGCATTCCTGCTTGTTCAAGGCCAAGGCTGAGTCCTCCAGCGCCGCAGAAGAGATCGGCAGCGAGGATGACGCCGGGATTCTCACTGCGCAGGCGTGAACAGAGAACAGAGAGATCTGCCTCTGATTCGGCGGAGTCTGCGTGCGGCTCCAGCCGGAGGACGGGGCCCCGAACCGTGGGCACCGCCACTCTCCTCTTACGAGCCATTACTGTTCCCCACACTCTGAAGTCTAGTACCCACCACCAACATTCCTTTCAAAGCCGCAACTTCGTGTGCTGGATGTTCTGGACCTCTGACCAGCTCGCCCACGGGATACGGTGATTAGATGGTGAAGTGAACGCATCGGGCTGTGGCTACGACTATTCTGAAGCATGTCATCCTGCCACCACTGCGGGCTCGGAGGAGCTATATGGACCTTGATCTCGCCTATGAGATGTTCGTGATGCAGCAACGGACCATTGGTCTGTCGTTCGATGAAACGGCTCGAACTCTGCGGGAAGGGGGGATCTTCCAGCAAGAAGTACTTGATCAGATCATGGAGCGGGTTAGGCGGAAAGCTGCGCAGAATCGAATCCTGGACACACCCCGGGGGGTGAGTCGTAAGCGCACGGAGGAGGAGATCCGGGACAAGGACTGGTACGTCGGACCGTCGTCCGGGGACGAGTACTGGCCGCGTCTTCGGAACAAACTGGAGAACAGTTCCGTCCGAGACGTCGTCGATGACATCGACACCGCCTCGACCAAGGTTGTCGCACACCTTGCGGAACCAACTATCCACAACCTGAAGAAGCGCGGCCTTGTTGTTGGTTATGTTCAGTCGGGGAAGACTGCTAACTACACCGCGGTGATGGCTAAGGCTGCTGATGCCGGTTACAAGCTGTTCATCGTCCTGGCAGGGCTCCACAACAACCTCAGGCGGCAGACGCAGGTTCGAGTTGCAGAGGACTTGGGTACCGACGCATGGCACGAGTGGACCACTGCCACCAACGATTTCAGTTATGAGGCGGGTGCCACTGCAATCCTGCGCAGAGATATCCGTTCACTTGCGGTCGTGAAGAAGAACGCGAAGAGACTGCAGAACCTTCTGGACTGGCTCCGCGACGTGCCAGAGAACGTACGAGTGGAGACTCCAATCTTGCTGATCGACGACGAGGCCGATCAAGCCACTCCTAATACTGCGAAACTCTCTGAGGACCGTCGTGGTATCAACAGGCTCGTAAGCGAGATCCTCTCGGAGATCCGTACCGGCACCTATCTCGGCTATACGGCGACGCCTTTCGCCAATGTCTTCATGGACCCAGAGGATGAGGAGGAGCTCTACCCAGCAGATTTCATCATTGATCTACCGCGTCCGGAGGCCTACTTCGGGGCGGAACGCCTCTTCGGTCGAGAACCGCTGCATGAGCACGATGAACCAGAGGACGGGCTCGACATGATGCGAGACATCGATGACGCAGACGGGCTCAAGCCACCGTCAGACGAAGAGCTGAGGGCTATATTCGACCCGGCCCTTCCCTGCTCCCTGCGGGACGCGGTGACATGGTTCGTTGTGGCTACTGCCATCCGACGGGCCCGTGGCCAGCAGAAGGCTCACAGCTCCATGCTCGTCCACACAACTCACTATGTCGCCCCGCACTTCGCGATGAAGCGTGCCCTTGATGAGCTCCTCGACGAGTATAGGGAGCTGCGGGAATCGGGCGACTTCACGGTGTTCCAGAACTCCTTTAACCGAGAGGCTCGCCGTGCAGATCAGGTCGCTACGGTGGAGCTCCCGAGGTGGGAGGAGGTGCTACCTTTCATCAGCAAGGTGCTTGGTGACGTACGCGTTGTTGTAGACAACGGCAGTTCGACCGATCGCTTGGACTATTCGTCGAAGGCTGGGGGCGAACCAAAGCCGGAAACGGTCATCGCGGTCGGGGGTGGGACGCTCTCTCGCGGACTCACCCTTGAGGGCCTGGTCGTTTCTTATTTCACGCGGACATCGAATACGTACGACACCCTTCTACAGATGGGGCGGTGGTTCGGCTTCCGGCCGGGTTACGAAGACCTCCCCAGGATTTGGATGCAGAGGAGCTTGCAGGAGGAGTTCAGGTTCCTCGCACTCGTGGAAGAGGAGATTCGCCAGGACATGCGGTACTTGGAGGAGATGAACCGGACCCCGAGAGAACTTGGAATCCGAGTTCGGGCACATCCGGGCAGACTGGCGATTGTCGCACGCAACAAGATGGGCCGTGCTGAGCAGATCAGGGTAACGTACTCCGGTCAGCGCCTACAGACTTTCATCTTCGATGAGCTGAATACGGATGTGGGACAGTCTGGCGTTGGGAGCCTGGACCACAACCTAAGGCTGACCCGGAACTTCCTCGCCGAAATACAAGAAGAAGGGTGCGTCGAGAAGATCGAGGGACACGAACGTTGGATCGTTCGCGATGTTGGGTCTGCCGAGGTCGCGAGATTTATCGAGGCATATAGCTTCCACGAGAGCCAGTCGACGATGAGGGCTGGCGACATGGCAGGGTGGATCCGAAGCTCGGCCGCTGCGAACAAGTGGAATGTCGTGATCATGGGGAAAACCCCCGCCTCTGACGATCGCGGACGTACGGACAAGTTCATCGAGTTGGGTGTTGGAAGTATGGTTCCTCTCGTCACGCGAACACCGTTGACAAGCGCGAGCGTCAGGCCCGGGGTGGCGAATATCAAGGCGCTCATGTCACACGATGATTGGTTCATCGACCTCGACCCGAAAATCCGCGATCGGCATACGAAGGAGGAGAGGCGTGAACCCCGACGGCTTCGTGAGATCCATGCAGGCGGCCGAGGAGTGGTTGTCATCTACCCGATCGACAAGGCGTCGAAGCCGCGAGGCCTGTCGAAAAGTACCAATACGCGTCGACAGATGGAAGCTCCGCAGCACATCATCGGGCTAGGGGTGATCTTCCCGAATATTGACAGAACCGATACTGCAGCCTCAGGAGACTACTATTCTGTCACCGCTGACTGGGAACCGGAGGTTGTGGATGACGATGACGAGACGCAGGCACTGCTCGAAGGGGGCGTCTATGATGACTAGTCCAAGGACTACTTCGTGAGCTTGGCGGAACACTTTTTCTACCTCCAGGGCGATGCAGGACCTGTGGATGAGCACAAGGTCAGAACACGGAGTATCGGTCGATTCATCCGCGGCCGGGAGATTCTCGTTGGGGTCGATGAGCATTATCACAAGCATCTCCTTGTACCGATCGGAGCGGAATCAAGGGATACTTCGGTAGAGAGCCGCGGAATCGCGATCGCCACACGGCGACTCACCGTTGATGCTGAGGATCAGAGCTTCTTGGACGTTCACTGTCGTATGCCGAGGCTCGACCTAGTGTTCGAGCGGCTGCTCGAAGATATCCTTGAACGGTTGGATCAAAGTGGTTCCGATCCGATCCTAGTGTGCCAGCAGGCCCTCGACGACTGGCAAACGCTGCTTAAGGCTGCTGCGAGTGATCTTCCCCGAGAGCTGGTGGTCGGACTTGTAGGTGAACTTGAGGTGTTAAGGCGTATCGCAGTGACGGCCCCCGCACGCGCTCTCGACGTTTGGCGCGGACCTCGGGGTGAAGTGCACGACTTTGATGCCGAGGGGGCCAGGTTGGAGGTGAAGGCCACTGCGCGGATTGATGGAGACACAGTGCATATCTCCAATCTGCGTCAGCTGGACCCGAAGGAGGCGAAAACCCTCCACCTCGTCGCTTTCCATGTCAGGAACGACCAGCGAGCCCCGTCCCTTGACGATCGAATCCGCGAAATTATTGATCTTGGGGTCCCCCGGAGCCGTCTGATCGACTTGGTGGCACAGGCTGGGTACGTCTATGAAAGCCGTCCCAATGTCGATGTTCGGTACAAGGTGCTGAAGATGGGCGTATGGCTGATCGCGGAGGATTCCCCCGGGCTGCGGCACAGCGCTATCAATCCCCTGCACCTGAATGGTGTCGTAAAGGTGAACTATGATCTCCAGCTCGCTGCGCTGCCTAGAGCAATCGATCCAGAGGATGCAGAGACGATGCTCTCCGAATATCTGATGTTCTGATGGTCCACCGTGTTAGATGATGAGCTCCTGAAGGCGCTTGCCCCTGTCAAGGAACATTTCTGGGGCGAGCAGGTCAACCCGAACACAGTTCTCGCCGCCCATCTTCGCTCGAAAGGATTGAAGGCCACCGGAGCGTCATGGGACCTCGCGAGAAGTGCACTCAGTGTAGGACGTTCCTTCGAGGAGGCTGTTGAGTTCGCTGTTGAAAGGCTTGAGGAGCGTCCAAACGAGGAGGCAGATATGGAGCCGACCGAAGCGGCTTCTTACCGAACACGGCAGCATTCCACCGACAGTGCGAGCGGGTCACGAAAAGGGCGAATCGATTGGACGCCCACTCACGGTCGCGCTGCCACGACCGTGAAGGAGGGCTCACAGCAGTCGCTTGCTGATCAGTCCGACTTCGTTCTTGAAGACTACCGCGCGGTTTCCTCGCTCGAGAGGTACTCGCCACGGTTCACGGCTGGCGCTTTCGACGGGCATGGTGCGAAGAGGCTGCTCGGGACCCCAGACCTGGACCCGACCGCTGTGCTGGTTCGAGAGACTGTGCAGAACGCATGGGACGCGGGACGTGGCTCTGATGACATGGCGTTCACCATTAATCTGCGGCGTATTGATTCGACAACTGTTGGCCTGATCGAGCGACTGGTCTTGGATCAGAAGGCGCCAAGCTCTGGACAGGAACGACTCTTCGAGCAGGATTCGTTCTGGGTGCTGGAGATTCATGATCGCGGAACAGTGGGCCTCGGGGGACCCATCAGAAACGATCTTGCCTCCGAACCCGGACAGGAGAGGGACTTCGTAAACTTCGTCTTCAATGCTGGGGTTGCGCGTGACGTTGACCTTGGTGGAGGCACATATGGATTCGGAAAAACGATCTCATACATCATCAGCGCAGTCGGGACGATCCTCGTCTGGTCGCAGATTCGCGAGCCAGCCGGGTTCAGCCAGCGACTGATCGGCTCCGCGATCAATGACAGCTACAACATGCACGGGTATCGGCACACAGGTCGACATTGGTGGGGAATCCTTACAGAGCGGGGACAGCGGGTGGAGCCGGCTCTCGACGATCATGCCAGATATATCGGTGAAAGGATCTTCTCGATGGGGTTCGGCGCTCACGAGACTGGTACGTCGCTGATGATCCTTGACCCCAAACTCGATGGAGACAGCGCGGACGAGAAGATCGACTCCCTTCGAGCAGCTGTTCTGGATCACGTCTGGCCCAAACTCGTTCCGGAGGTGGGACGCCGTCGGATGGACATCTCGATCCAGCTCGATGGAGTCGAGGTACCACTTTCGTCCGTGGACGAGCACCCAAAGCTCAGCGGACATGCTGCAGCACTACGCGCGGTCCGCGCTGTCCAGGGAAGGCGTCCGGCGGAGGTGGATCGAATCTTTCCTCCGGTGAAGGTACGGGAGATCCGACACGGCACCACGAAACGACTGCTCGGGCATCTTGCACTCACCCGCTTCCCGATCCCGAGGGGTATCACTGCGCCGTCGCAGTCGGTCACGCTCATGAGGCATGATGCTGAGCTGGTGGTCAAAGAGGTTTCATATGCTGCGTTCAGCACGACGGGGATCCAGTGGGCTGGGGTGTTCAAACCGGTTGCGGAAGTGGACGATTCCTTCGCACAATCGGAACCCCCTGCCCACGACGACTGGGTACCTAAATCGGTGCCGGTGAAGGCTCGAGCGAGCGAGGTTCGTGTTGCGCTCAGCCGGATTGATCAGTATGTGAACGAGTACATCCGAGATTACGGAGTTGCCTCGTCAGATGGAGGACAGGCCGTCTCTGGTGCAGTAGCAGGTGATGCACTTGCTGGGCTGATCAGTGGGGTCACGAGTGGTGGTGCCCCTACTCGTGAACAGAAACGCGGGCGTCCGTCTAGCGGAGGACGGCGACGGTTGCGAAGACCGCAGGCGCTGATTACGGATATGGGGATTGAGGCAGCTACGACGACCGGCAGGATGGTCCGTCGGTGGATCCAGGTTGAAATTTCAGGGGTGATGGAGGAGCCCGTAGCAGTTCTAGCCAACACCCGTGTCGGCGTCGATGGGGCGAGTGAAGCGGATGAGGAGGCGATCGCGACTGTCGGTTGGTTTGATCTGCACGGTACCTGTGTTTCCAGCACTGATGAGGTCGTCTGCGCTGGGGATCAGAAGGTAAGTTTCGTCTTCGATACCAGAGCGGACCTCGCGATCGATGTATCGCTCCGGATAAAGGGGGCTTGAGTGTCCAACAAGATGCGACTCTATCCGCACAAGACGGCTGACCGAGGGGCTATGACCTTTCGGCCGTGGTGGTACCGCGACGGTGACCAAGAGGTCCTACTTCCGGCCCTTCTGGAGAGTTGGGATTATGGTGCCGTCCTTGAAGTAGGGCTTGACTTCGAGATCGATTGGTCCCTTCTCAGAGCGTCAACAGGTATCGAAGACGCGAGTGCTTTCGATCTCATACTGCTTGCGGACTGTCCTGACAGTCAGTATCGCATCGGTCACCGGATTGATCTCTCCCAAACATTGGAAGCGGCGGTACATTGCGGCTCTATGGTCCTTCCTGCCGGGCGTCTCGCAGGTCGTGTCGACCTGTCCGCGCACTTGGTGCTGGCTGACGACTTCGAATCCGGTGACAGTTTCAGGGCAGCTAAGGCTGGCTCCCGGCTTCTTGCCTCTCCCGTGTACAAAGTGATCTTGGAGGGCAGTGGGGCGAGGTTCCCAGTGGAACCCGTGTCCTTCAGGAAGACGAACCGACCGAACATCCCATGGCAATTGAGTGCGGCCACGGCTGATCCGGGCGCATCTTTCATGGGGAGTATCCGTCTGTTCGTAAACACTGACCATGTGGCCGGACGGATGCTCTTGGAAGCTCCGACAGTGGATCGGGTGAAGGATCTCGTCATGGCTGACCTGATCCGCCTGCTCATTGCCCAACTGGTTGCGGAGTCGGATGAGGGTGCGGATGGACAGCGAGTGTTCGAGGAGCTCGAGGAGTCCCGAGATGTGGAGGGAAGTGTTGCTCATGTCATGGATGAGATTTGTGACTTCTACCTGAGAATGAGTTTGCCACAGGTGCTTTCCCTCTACTGGGCGCGGCCCATTGCCTTCGAGGAGATGCTGCACGAACGACTTGACCCGACCTCGAAGCTGTTCACGTGACGAGGTTCGTATTCCCAAGACTCGCCCACGCTCACGCGGAGCCCCTCCTCGAAGAGTACCGGAGAGCGTATCGACGTGACGGATTAGATGCTCTTTGGGAGGCGGCCGGCACCGAACATCCGCACGCTTCACCGGTACCGACGGGTGGAGCCGTTGCACCGCGCGATCACCTCCGAAGAATCCGCAACTGTGTGCTCGAGGCAGTCAGGCCTTGGTATGAGACGGGCGAGGTGCCCCGCCGGGAAGTGGCAGAGTTCGATATCGCCCTCGGCCGTGCTCTACACGGGGTACTCGAGATCATACCGTCGGATGCAGCGCACATGGAGACCTGGAACTTCCTGAGTCTTGTGTTGATGCCGGACGTTGGAGTCCTGCGTTATCCGGAAATGCATTCGGACCGATTGTTGGGGGGACCTCGAAATGCCCTCCGCAGCACATGGATACGGCGCGACACTCTCGGTGAACTGCTAGATATACCGAGACGAGGACTCGGGGTTGATGAGCTCGTCGGACTCTTCGAGCGTTCTGATATGGCACGGAATCGACCGCTCGTTCGTGCCCTCGCGAACGCGATCATCAATACCAAGTACACCGGCCCGAGGTCGGCGTGGGCGCGGAAGCTTTCCAAGGAGGTCCGATATCTGACTGGACCGCTTCTGCTCGACGGTATGGGTGAGGAGCAGCTCAGCCGGCTAGTTGCCGAGACGGAGATGCGACTCTTGGCCGAGGAGCCGTGACCGGTTGTGGAGGGTTTGGAGCATCCGACGGTGCCCAGGCCTTACAGCCTGGATGCAGCCTGTGTAATCCTGGTCGTCTGAGCTCGGGCGGCTTCCTGAGTTCTAATTGGAGGTGCAACGCCCACGCCGGCCGGCGTTACTGGGGCGGAATCTTTATCATTCACAAGCCGTAGAGCAACGACTCCTGTCCGAGTAGGATCGAGGCATGAAATTCTGCGTGAGCCTGTCTGCTGAGGACGTCGCGGAACTTGACCGCTACGTCGCGGAGCGTGGGCTGGCTTCACGTTCTGAGGGGGTGCGGCATGCGATCCGCCTTCTGCGGGCGCCGGAGCTCATGGAT
>Ga0079226_10004419_pt1 | contig 10757 bp, 8 predicted proteins | sample Poulit2014_FD_76345 | JGI IMG/M metagenome (GOLD analysis project Ga0079226, IMG submission 76345) | Agricultural soil microbial communities from Georgia to study Nitrogen management - Poultry litter 2014 | ecosystem: Environmental > Terrestrial > Soil > Agricultural land | place: USA: Georgia...
CAAACCTGAAGGGGACTCTAAAGCTGCGCTGGAAGCGTTGCACTCTGCTGTGATTAGTGGTCCCGGCAAGAAGAGTGAGCCTATCTTTTCTCAGCTGGCCTCGTCTGGAAAGCCAAGTGGGGTCATCACACCCGAAAAACTCGGGGCGTGGTTGGCCAATGCGATCCCAGAGAATGCAATTGTTGCGGACGAGTCCATCACCACCGGCCAGGGGTTCTTCGAAAGAACAGCCCAAGCTCAGCCCCATGATTATCTCTCCGCCACGGGAGGCGCGATTGGTTGGGCTTTGCCAGTGGCGGCAGGCGCAGCAATTGCCTGCCCAGACCGGACCGTTATTGCCCTAGAGAGCGATGGTTCTGGTATGTATATGCCTCAATCTCTGTGGACATATGCTCGTGAAGAGCTCAGCGTTATCACCTTAATTTTTGCGAATAGAAAATATCAAATTCTGCGCGACGAGATGCACAACGTTGGTGTGCAAGACTTCGGTAAGAAAGCAGAATCGTTACTTGATATAGATAATCCGGTTATTAACTGGGTAGCGATCGCTGAGGGTCTGGGTGTGCCAGCGAAGCGGGTAGAGACTATTGAAGAGCTTTCGATAGCATTCGAAGCTGCTGTTTCCAGGACTGGACCAACACTGATCGAGGTGGTGCTGTAGATGGTTTTTGACTTAGCTTTGGAGACAGATCATTCAATTCACGGACGCAGTCTAACTAGTACAAGATCTAAGCTACCCTAGAACTTCCTAGCGTCTATAGGTCTTGGCGTGCAGATATTTGTGGCCATCCCCTGTTGAATGGAAAGCATCAAGAGACAAGTTCTCTGATTTCGGTCGGAGTAAAGGGTATTCAAGTTTTAGGTGAAGGCGTTAGCACTCTGCAGCGGTCTATCCTCTGCAGAGTGTTGACAGGAAAGATAAGGTGTTTCCGTGACCGTTAATGATGCGGCTTACCCGGATAAAATTCTTGGCCAGAAAATCCGTCAGCTTCGAAAAGATAAAAAGTATTCTCTCAAAGATATAGCCTCAAAAGCTTCACTGTCAGAAAGTTTTCTTTCGCAGGTTGAACGCGGGCTGGTGAGCCCCTCCGTTTCTTCGCTTCGAAGGATCTGTGAAGCATTAGGGGAAACAATGAGTGCATTGTTCTTCAGCACCTCTGAAGACCCGGCTCAGCGGCTTGTCCGTGTGGCCGAGCGGCGAATGAGTCTTCGGCCCGACGGCAGCAAGCATTTCTTGCTCACACCTCCGATGGCGAAAAAACTTCAGGTTAACAAAAGTATTGTGGCGCTAGGCTACTCATCAGGCGACGAGCCTTATGTTCATGGTGGGGAAGAAGAATGTGTCCATGTGCTTCAAGGGTCACTCGTTCTAGATTGGAACGAAGAAACATTTAATTTAAACGCCGGAGATACGGTTCTCATTGATCCCAAGATTGGTCATAGATTTCACAATTTATCTTCTGAGCCAGCCGTGGTGCTTTGGATTAATTCACCAGCACTTGAAGACATCTGAAGCTATCCCTATTTACGAATCCCCACTAAGACCGAAATAGATCTCTGGGAAGACTTCCCCTGAATGCTCAACTAAACGACAGAAAAAGCAAGTATGAGCAGATGTCTTCTGACATCTCTACAGACAACTTATGAAAGAGATAGCGCCTCTACTGTCGTAATACTCATGAAATGACGGCCCATTTGCGACGTCGAAACTGGCGTTGAGTTCTGCGACAGATTCGCAAATCTGACACCCTGGACTTGATTGGTGCTTCACGAAATAGGAGAACTGCCACGATGGGTGTGTCATTAACGACCGTTTCTGATACTGCGAAAGAATCAAAAGCTAGAAATTAGGGACAGCTGTGTTGAAAATCGAGAGAGCGGGAGGTCTATTAGGACTCTCGCAGACGAAGATAATCAAATCCAGGGCACGTCAACCTCGGAATTAAACGCAGGACGGTTCGCACCCGGACCCAGTTCCTCAAATTTCGCGATAGAAGCGAAATGCTGGGTGGGCTAATAATGGACCTGCGCTTTGGTGGACAGTGATCCAGTCTCTATTCTGGATCCGGCATCTTTGTTAGAATCGTACGGGCAACTCGTAGCCCACTTTCGATCGCTCCGTCGATGAACCCCGGCCAGTGATTAGCGTAATCACTGGTTGCAAAATGCACGACACCTTCTGCCTCTTGCTGTTCAAGTAGATATTTCGTCATTTGCTGGGGTCGTTGAATGAACCAGGTCTCCTGTGAAAATGGGTCTGCCATCCAGTCGTGGGCTGCGCTATCGAGGACTTCAAGGTCATTTCTCCATACCTGCAGCGCTTCTGCAACAGCTTCTATATCATTGCCATTAATGCGAGAAGAGTCGGCACCGAACGCTACGAGGATGGAGTCGTTTTCCCCGATGAACTCGGTCTTTACGACTGAGAAAGGGTGATGAGCCGTGGAGTACGCAGCGAACGGTTTAATTTTTCCACGGACTTTGATCCATGTTTTAGTTCCGCGTGAAGCGGCCTGGGCTTGGCTTGGTTGAGTTTTTGATTCCGAGAGTGTCGGGTGGATTTCTAACTGATGGAGCAGGTTCTGTGGCAGAGTCAGTACTAGTCGCGATGCGCGTATGGTTTCGTGATGATTGACTGTCACGGCCGCCCCCTGGATGTCATGGTTGATCGAGGTGACCTGTGCATTCAAGCGAATCTCGGCGTCTGAGTCCTCTGCTATGCATTCAGCAAAGCGTCGGGTCCCTTCTCGCAGCTTGAACGTTGCTGAAGCGGTGTGCATTATCTCCCAGCTTCCAGCGGCTGCCGTCCATCTCAATGCGCTGGTAAATCCAGTTTCTGTAAGCGGACCGTTCATATGACCCACCCATGCGGCTTCATTCGCGTGCACCTCGTGTTCACTCAGCTCGAGGCTGTCCATGCGCTCCTGCAGCGTGTATTGATCATGCTCATGAATGAAGGGCGATAGGAGGGGGCAGTCCGGCCGGGGTATCGCTGTAGCAAAATCCTGTGTTAGCTTCGCCATCCCTGGAGTAATGAGTTTCATGAACTCCTCCGGGGTGCCACGTCGTAGGCTCTCACCTTCTAGCCAGTAGGTCTCCTCAGACTGAGGACTTCGGACAACTTCTAGCCCGTAGCGGCTTATCTCAGCCCAGGCATGAGGTTGACTCCAATGAACCCACGTTCCGCCCATCTCGAGGTCGCGTCCAAGCCTGTAGTCAGTCCAGGTCCTGCCCCCAATGCGATCGCGCGCTTCAAGAACAACCACCTTCAATCCGCGCTGGGCAAGTTCCCGGGCAGTGATCAAACCGGCAAATCCAGCGCCTACAACAATTACGTCAGTTGAATCCAACTAAATACTCCTCTCCGAGTTCACTGCGAACCCACGTGGCCGATAGGTAGAAGTTAATGTTTCATTGCGATGCAGGCGTCATCATGCTGAGTCTGATGGGCCGCTCGATCGCTTCATTTATTTTAAGTATCGCTGCAATTTACTTTCTATTTACTGAATCTGGGTTTACACTCGAGTCTATAGTGCTCCACGTCACGTAGGGAAGGGTGCGGATGGAACTGGATAGTGTGGACACACAGCCAGATATTGGTGCAAGGATACGACGCCGGCGGCGAGCTCTTTTCATGACCCTGCAGCAGTTGGCGGATAAGAGTGGTCTAACGCCCAGCTCGATATCCCAGCTCGAACGTGGAAAAACCACTGGTTCAATCAAGACACTCAAAAAGATTGCTGAAGAACTTGGGATCACAGTCAGTGATCTCTTTGCTGACGAGGCCGATAACCTCAATAGTGTGATCAGCTTCGCACACCGCACAACTCATGATTACGGAACCCGTGCAAGCAAGGCTCTTGTGACCCCGAAAACTTTCAACCACGTTGAGGTCTTTGTGGGCCACCTCGAAGCTGGGGGAAATACGGGAAGCGAGCCTCATACCCACGGATCGTCCGAGGAGGTCATCGTCGTGCTCGAAGGCAGTGTGGATGTGACTATCGGACAACAGGTATTTCCTCTAGTCAAAAACCAATCCATAGCGTTATCTAGCAATCAACCACACAAGGTTGAAGAAACAGGTGGCAAAACAGCCATGGTTATGTGGATCATCGCTCCCCCTTCAGTCTAATCACTTTCCGAAAGAATCCTATGTTTGACTTAATTTTCCCAGTCTTGTACCTGATAATAATTCTCGTTGGCGTCCTCCTGTGGGGATATTGGAAGATTAATACTGAAGGTAAGGGGGGTGACCAGTAGTGGACGTGTTTACGGTTGCTATCCTCACTTCGTTCGCGCTCTTCATCGGCATCGGCATCGTAATGAGCCGACGCGTTAAGACAAAGGCCGACTACTTCGTGGCGGGCCGCAACGTCGGGGTGTTACTGATCGTCGGGACCCTGGTCGCCTCGTACCTTTCTACAGTTGCTCTGATGGGTGAGGCCGGCTTTGCTTATGACGGGTTCCCTTGGGCCATCTTGCTCCTGGGTGCCGTAGCTCAACTGGGCTATCTCATAGGTGTACTGCTATTTGGGCGCTACCTGCGCGAAGCCAGGACCCTGACCATCCCAGAGTTTTTTGGCGAACGATTTCAATCTAACCGGCTGCGCGCTTTATCTGGCTTGATGGTACTAGTTGGTATCGGACTCTATCTGGTAGCCGTTACCCGAGGAATTTCTATTGTCTTGGAGTCCGTCACGGGGATCTCTGGATTCTGGGCCATCCTGGTGACCTGGGCCGCCTTTAGCCTTTTCACGATCCTATCCGGGTCCAAAGGCGTGATCGTGACCGATCTAATCATGTTCTTCATCTTCATGGTCGGCGGCGCACTCGGATTCTTCTTCATCATCTCTTCCTCGGGCGGATTTACAGAAGTGTTCACGGCACTTGCCAGTGACCCAGAAACGCGTGAAGGGCTGATGTGGTACGGGACCATTAGCGCCGAAGGAGCAGCGCTCAAAAGCCCTTTGGAAACGCTTATCTATGTGGCGACCTTCGGGATTGTCTGGATGTTTGTCATTGCGGTTAGCCCATGGCAGGCCTCTCGCTACATGATGGCGAAATCAAATCACGTTGCCGTGCGAGCAGGCCTGATCGCACTGATCATTGTGCCGATCTTCTACGTACTGATGCTATTTGCGGCCTATGCGGTGAACCTCACCAATTCCGACATTGAGCCATCAGAAAACGTGCTCATCTGGGCTTCCTATAACATCATGCCCACCGCAGTGGGAGTGATCGTAGTGACCGGTATCATGGCAGCGGGTCTGTCGTCTGCATCCACCTTCCTCTCCCTGGTGGGTTTCAGCGCCGTCCACGACGTTGCCCCCCTATTCCGGCGCAAAACAGTCCCCAAAAACTCCGATGACCACGGTGTACGGAACTCACGAGTCGCGATGCTGATCGTAGGCGCAGCTGCGCTCATAGTCACAGCTCTCGCAACACCTGGGGTATTAGAAGTTGGATATATGGCCGCAGCCTTCTTCGCGGCCTCATGGGGATTAGTGGCTTTCGCCAGTACCCAGAGCACACGCGTCACCGAGAGGGGAGCCTTCTACGGGATGCTGGCTGGCGGGGCAGCAGTTCTACTTCTGGAAAGCCTCGCCACATTCGGCGGACTAGCCCTTCCCACGGTCCTTGACCCGGTCCTAATCGGTTTGGCAGCCAGCGCCCTCGGCCTGCTCATCGGGTCACTGACGACCCAGCCCTCGCCGGCGACTCTAGCCTACGCATCAGACCTAAAGGCTCGGGTCGAGGTGCGAGCAGATACACGGGAAATCAAGACAACTAACCGGTATTTTGTGGTATCCATCGTAGTAGTCCTCGCACTGTTCGGTGCGGTCGCAGCGCTCTACATCCCAGGGATGATCCAAACACCGTGACCATACGAAGCAGCAGCACGCGAAAGGAGAAAGTCTCATGGACCCCGAACGAATTGCAGTTGTAGGTGCAGGACTAGCTGGTCTTGCAGCAGCGATGCGTCTCGAAGAGCAAGGTCACCAAGTCACTGTGTTCGAAGCCAGGGACAGGGTCGGTGGCCGAGTCTGGACTGAACGGATCGAGCACGAAGACGGTTCTTCCACGCCCATCGAACGCGGCGCCGAGTTCATTATCGAAGGCTACGACGAGTTCCGATCGCTCACCGAACGGCTTGACCTGCAGCTGGTCGATACCGGCATGAGTTACTACAAAAGAGAACCCATTGACGTTGCCGGGGTGACCCTAGAGTCCCTCTCCGCAGCAGGGCAATACCTGGCTACAAAATTGACAGACTCCGATCGAAACAAGCCAATCGAAGTGCTACTGACCGAAAGTGAGCTGCCCCCCGAGGTGCAGGAAACGCTGCGTGCCAGGATCGAAATTTCAACAGCCCTACCAATCGAGGCAGTTTCGGCAGACGCATTGGTTCACGCAGCCTCCTTTAAAGACGCTCCCAGCTGGCGAATCCAGGGAGGCAATCAGCAGCTGCCCAATGCCATGAAAGAGATTCTGGACACCGAGATTCACTTCAATGAGAAGATCACCTCAGTACGTTCCAGTGGTGAAGGAGTTACTTTGAGGACCTCATCTGGAACCTATCGCTTCGATGCCTGCGTAGTAGCGGTACCCCTAGGTGTAGTGCGCAGCACCGAGATACTTAAAACAGAACTCTCCACTACTCAGAAGACGCTTCTCGACCAGATCAAACAAGGCCATGCCGCCAAGTTCCAAGCCGGCCTAATTACCAGGCCCCAAGAGTCAGCAACGATGTCGGTCAAAGACCGATACTGGTGTTGGACTGCCCGGGAAACTCGCTCACAAGTCGGGCGGGTACTTAATGGGTTCATGGGCTCGGCCCCTGCGATAGAGCACCTGCTAAGCAATGAAGATCCGAAAACTGCATGGCTGGAGAAAGTACGGGCAGCCCGGCCTGACCTTGAGTTCGATCAACAAGGTTCAGCTGTCTTTACCAACTGGAAAGACGATGCCTATGCGCTTGGAGCCTATTCGGGCAGGCCACCAGGACTAGAATCTAATGACCTGGCCCCACTCATCAGAGTGAGTAATTCCGTCGTTCTAGCCGGCGAATACTTAGGTGGAGAAAAGATCGGGCTCATGGAAGGCGCAATCTGTAGCGGATACCGCGCAGCCAAAGAATTAACAAAGTATTCAAGGTCAGAAGGGAAGGCAACGGATGTATGAGAACGGCCTAATTTCTCATTGGATGCACCATCAACATACGAGTAATGTTGCAGACCGCGTTATCAGTTTGCCCCTCGTAAAACAGGATCTCATCATCGTTGGTAGCGGGCTTACCGGCCTTTGGACTGCTTACTACGCCAAAAAGAAATTCCCCGAGTGGAAAATCTCAATCTTGGAAGCCCACACCATCGGATTCGGGGCGTCGGGCCGTAATGGCGGCTGGATGTCTACGCTCCTTCCTGGGAAACCTGCTATTTACGCCAAGCGGGCCCAAAAACGCGGTGAAGACGGCCAAGTTGCTGTGTCACGTTTTCAGCAGGTGATGATTGATTCGATCTATCAGGCCTTAGACGTAATGCGTACTGAAGGAATTGATGCTAACCAACAGCAGGGTGGACAAGTACTATATGCATCGACTCCGGCTGAGCTTTCACGATTGCAACGCACTTTCACAAGCGCACGAAAGTTCGGTTATGGGGTGGATGACTTGAAGCCGTTGACAGGGGAGGAGGTCCAAGCAGAGATCAATCTCAACTCAGTGTTGGGGGGACTAAAATACCATCACACTGTTAGCCTCGATCCGGCCAAGCTCACCCTCGGGCTGGCCGAGACAGTGCAGAAGATGGGCGTTTCCATCTATGAGCACACCCAAGTGAACCGGATTGATATGGGTCTGGTTACCACGGAATCCGGCACAGTGTCCGGTGATCACATCATCTCCGCAGTGGATTCTTATTCGAATCTGATGGCGGGACAGATCCCCGGCCACAACAAACGCAGCGTCATCCCGGTGAACTCCTCTATGATCGTTACCAACCCAATTGCAGATGATTACTGGCAACGAATCGGCTGGGACCAAGGACAGTGCCTGATGGACGCGGCACACACTTTCATCTATGCCCAACGAACCGCAGACAACCGCATCGCTATCGGCGGCCGCGGTAGCCCTTACCGCTATGCCTCGGGCCACTCTGGAACTGGCGAAGTCGACGCTAAGACCGTCAATGTTTTGCGGCAGAAATTGCAAACAATGTTCCCAGAACTGCCATTTGAAGTGGCCCATGCCTGGCGGGGAACCATCGGCGTCACGCGTGACTGGTGTGCCGGAATTTTCTACAACAAGGAATCCGGCATAGGCGCAGTACGTGGCTATGCTGGCCACGGTGTGACCGCAACAAATCTGGCGGGGCGCACATTGGTGGATCGCATCTCGGAAGAAGACACCACTTTAACTAAAATGCCATGGAATGATCACAACTCCGGAACCTGGGAACCAGAACCCCTGCGATGGCTCGGAGTACACAGCATGTACCGACTCTTTGAGGTCGCAGACTCCTATGAAAAGAAACGGAATCGGCCGGACACCTCGCTCATTGCTCGGGCAGCCGGCAAAATCGCAGGAGTCGACACCTGAGACTAAAGTGGTGCGTAACCGAGGGACTTAATAATGCTTATATTCTGGCCGCATTCGCGAATTTGAGATAGTGCTAATCGATCAGCTCACCGGTAATCAATCTCTCTACGACGCTGGTGAGTATTGCAGCTGGGCAGTCGTTCTAATGCGCGAGAAAAGGATGCCATTGTCTCAATTAATGCCTCTGCCATTTGTTCGGACAAACGTCCCTCTGCAGAATTTTCGGAGACCTTTTCTTGAATTTTCACCATTGGTAGTTTCGGGGGGAATTTCGACACGATTTTTCTTGACTTCACCCAGCGCGATATCGAGTGCGTGGATAAACCGCAACTCTTAGCTCGGTGCAACGGCTCGCGGAATGGCTAGTTAATGCCGAGACGGTGAGCAAGTTCAGAGCGATGTTGCCCAGCACCCATGACGTCGTCACGTGGCGCTGCGTCTTGCCACATTTCTTTGAGTAGTGGATCTGGTTCGTTGGCTACGATCCACGGTTGCATCTGTTCGGTGATGTCACGTATTGCATGAGCGTAGCGTCGCATGAGTGTAGCGTAGCCGTAATCTGGTCCATGCTTTTGTTCTAATAGTCAAGCAACCGCGAACAGGACTTCTGAACCGTCTTGCGCGCCAGCAAGTTTCAGCAGATCTATGGATTGGTTGTGCTGGTTTGGGTGACTAGACATTGCCCCTCACACTACTTTGACCGACACTTCCTACAGGGGTAGCTTCTGATGCCTGTGGTGTGACGGCAGCGGTAATCTCGGATGGAGTCTGAGTCTTATTGTCGGACACTGAAATGTCTCTTTTCTGTTGGGAAGTACGACGCCGTTTGGTCGGTTTGAGCTTGTTGAGTTCTGTCTTAGTCCAGCCGTTTCGCTCAGCTTCACGGTAGGCTTTTCGTTCTTCTGCTTCAGCTTCTTTCAACGCTTCTTCAGCGGCAACTCGTGCTGCAATTGCTTTTCACAGCAGTTGATAAGTATTCTTCGATGCACCACTTTGGAAAGCGGTGCAGCTTTGGCCCTACATGGACACACTTTAATTCTTCGTGCGCAACCCATCGGAGCACGGTTGATGGAGTTACGCGAAAGATCTGTGCAACTTCTTCAGTCGTGAGTAAATCGGGCGCAGTGTTCAATGCATCTACGAAAAGATTGTCCATTACTTGTGTCATTGACTTGTCCTCTCTTGTTGTGCCGTTCCTTTCGGCAAAGACTGAAACACTTGCTGCCCAGGGTTCAGGCAACCCGTAGGGCGGCGGAGGGAAAAGTTTTTGCGCGAAATAAGGGAGCTTGCGACCGCGCGCCAAAAAGTTTTTACGGAGCCGGTGCTTGCACTTGCCGGGTTCCTGGGCAGCAGTACACTTAACGGCCCGAAAGGACGCACCTCGTTTCCAGCTCACTGCGTTCGCTGCACAGCCTAAGGACTCCCAGAGCGGAGCGAGCTAGACAGTTAGGGCACCTAACTATGCTCTTGTCTTGACCGTGGGTGCAAGACCTGGAACACTCATTGCTGAGCGGCGTTGCACTGGGCGGGAGGTTGTTGATGGGTCGGAAGCGTCAGTCGAATGTTCCGGGTGGTCGTCCGGTGCGTTTGAATCTTCGTCTCAGTGAAGCAGAGTACGCCGCGTTGAAGTTGGCAGCGACAGAGCTGTCGGTGACAGTTCCGCGTTATCTGAAAGAGGCAGCGTTGGCGTCGTCTCGTGGTGAGACGTTGACTGAGCGCAAGGCGTTATTGCAACACTTATTTGCGGTGCAGCGGCAGCTTGCCGCTGTCGGAAATAACCTCAACCAACTCACTCGTGCATTCAACGCCGACGGCACGGTGGGTAATGATTTGGGACGAACCCTCGATGCGGTTCGCCAGTCTGTTGCCACCGTGAATAACACCTTGGAATCGTTGGCCTTGGACGGTGATGTGGCATGATGCCCAACATTGTTCGTGGTGGTCGCATGACTGGACTTATGGCCTATCTTGCTGGCCCCGGTCGAGCCAATGAACACACTAATCCGATGATTATTGCTGGCGATGATCGAGTGACGTTTGCGGTGGAACCCGGCACGGTGTTGAGCCACGATGATGCCATGACCATTGGGGCAATTATGGATCAGCCCCGCAAGGTCTATGGCACTGAAATTTACGAGGCAACCAAGTCGTGGGACGCGGA
>Ga0079226_10004421_pt1 | contig 10749 bp, 9 predicted proteins | sample Poulit2014_FD_76345 | JGI IMG/M metagenome (GOLD analysis project Ga0079226, IMG submission 76345) | Agricultural soil microbial communities from Georgia to study Nitrogen management - Poultry litter 2014 | ecosystem: Environmental > Terrestrial > Soil > Agricultural land | place: USA: Georgia...
GCAAAAGCTGCTTTTGAGTCCACATCGCGCTACCTTGCTAGAGATCTGGGGAAGGACAATATTCGCGTAAATGTGGTTTCAGCCGGGCCGATTCGTACCACGGCAGCGAAGTCCATCCCGGGTTTTGAAGAGATGGAAAGCGGCTGGTCGCAGCGGGCTCCATTGGGATGGGATGTTGCAGACGCAGAACCGACAGCGCGGGGAGTTTGCGCATTGTTATCGGATTGGTTCCCAGCAACAACAGGGGAAATGATTCATGTAGATGGTGGCGTTCATGCCATGGGCCAGTAAAGAATGGACGACGAGTCGCGAGTGAAGTCGACAACGCTCACCACTCGTACTTTGCTGCTCATGCGGCATGCGGACGCTGAATATGGCGTCATGGCCGATTTTCAGCGACCATTATCTTTACGTGGCCGGCAGCAAGCTTTTGCTGCCGGCCACGTGCTGTTAAGTAAATACGCACCGAGTTTGGTGTTGTGTTCGACTGCGGTAAGGGCGCAAAGCACGTTAGATCTCGTTTTCAAAGAGAAAAATGCAAAAACGGACGTCATCTCCACACCAGCTTTGTACGAGGCATCAGCGTCGACCATGCTCGAAGTGATTCGCGACGCCGGAACTAGTTGGACTGTGGAGCCTAGCTGTCTATTAGTTATCGCCCACGAGCCGACACTTTCTATCCTTGCTGATCAACTGGCCGGACCGGACTCAGATCCAGGCGCCACACACATGGTTAGAGTCGGTGTCATGACCGCTGGAGTCATTGCATTGGAGTTTTCTTCATCGTGGCAGGAACTTTCGCCTGGAAGCACGACATTGACGCGAATCATGCCGCCACCAGCGCGAGGATGATATCTAACCTGCCTTGTGTTATTGAAATATCGGCTTTGTCCGCAACAATTGGTTTAGCGTTGAAAGCTACCCCAAGCCGCGCCTGTTCGAGCATTCGGAGATCGTTGGCACCATCTCCGATAGCAACGGTGCGTCCGATTGGTATTTTGGTGTGGGCAGCCCAACTGCGTAGCATCTCAGCCTTTACCTCTGGAGACACGACTTGACCGCGGACCTCTCCCGTTAATTTCCCGGCAACGATTTCCAACTCATTTGCGCGCGCAAAGTCAATACTTAGGCTCTCTGCCAGTGGCTGGAGTACTTCAATGAAGCCTCCGGATACTGCGCCTATATAGTGTTTGTTCACTTTCAATTCGCGACACATAGCACCCGCACCGTCGGTTAATTGAACCTGATTCAACAGTCCAGGAAAAACATTGGCGGAGACCCCGCGCAGGGTTTTAACGCGCTCGATCAGTGACTGAGAAAAATCTAATTCCCCGCGCATTGCTCGTTCCGTGATTTCGACGACGTCGTCAAATGATCCGGTCCGCTGCGCGATAAGTTCAATCACCTCATTTTTGATGAGGGTCGAATCTACGTCGGTTACAACAAGTACCGGAGACGGGTGCAATAAATCAGCAGGCGTGACGTAAATATCCACGCCTGAAAGGAATGCGTTACTTTGGAGACCAGTTACTGCTTGACGAAGGTCTTCCAACGAGCCGGGGGAGAAGAACTGGACCAGATCGATGTCCTGGAGCGTCTCGGGTACATTCCAATTTCTTAGTGCCAGTGGTCCCCAAGGCGCAAGAGTTTCTCGGACTCTTTCGATTAATGGGTATTCGATTTTCGGCCCAGTGAGCGTAATGAGGGTCGTAGACACGCGGACCAGCCTAACGAGGCCGATCTGCCTTTACGGTCACACCCTTAGGTACCACGGTTAACCCTGATTCGGTGACGAAAAACCCTCGTTCTTGATCATGCTCTCGATCTAAGCCAACGCGAGCGCCTTCCTCAACGATGACGTTCTTATCAATGATCGCCCGGTCTATTTGTGCATGTCTGCCGACCACGACGTCGTCCATAATGACCGAGCGTGAAACGGAGGACCAGGAATTTAAATGAACGCCGGGCGACAGTACTGAGCCGGTGACGGTAGCTCCAGAGACAATGACGCCTGGGGATACGAGAGAGTCCGCCGCATGGCCCAGTCGCCCAGGGCCAGCGTGCACAAACTTAGCGGGCGGTAAGCCAGTATATCCAGTAAATACGGGCCATTCAGTGTTGTAGAGGTTGAATACGGGCGCAACAGCGATGAGGTCCATGTTCGCTTCGTAGAACGAATCTAACGTTCCAACGTCGCGCCAATAATCACGGTCCGCTTCGGCGGAACCTGCCACGTCGTTATCAATAAAATCGTAGACGCCTGCTGTTCCCTTACTTACGAAGGCGGGCACGATGTCCCCACCCATATCGTGCTTCGAATCTGGGTTATCAGAGTCTTTCGTGATGGCATCAATGAGTGCGTCTGTGGAGATCACGTAATTGCCCATAGAAGCAAGTACCTGGTCTGGGGCATCGGCTAGCGGCTTAGGGTCGGCCGGTTTTTCGCGAAATGCGCCTATCTTTTGCGGATCATTCTCATCAACTTCGATGACACCGAATTGATCTGCTTCTTCAATGGGTTGGCGTATTGCCGCCACCGTAATGTCCGAACCACTTTCAATGTGTTGATCTACCATTTGAGAAAAATCCATGCGGTAAACATGGTCTGCCCCTACAACGACAACGATGTCTGGACGCTCATCATCGAGTAGGTGCAGATTTTGGTAGATGGCATCTGCACTGCCCTGATACCAGTTTTTATCGATCCGTTGTTGTGCGGGGACGGTTGAAACATAGTTTCCCAGCAGTGTCGACATCCGCCAGGTACGCGCAATGTGATTGTCTAATGAATGGGACTTGTATTGCGTCATGACGACGATTTTTAAATACCCCGAATTCACGAGATTTGACAGTGCAAAATCAACAAGGCGGTAAATGCCACCGAAGGGGACCGCCGGTTTTGCGCGATGTTCAGTTAGCGGTTTTAGGCGATTACCTTCGCCGCCAGCTAGGACAATTGCAAGGACACGTGGTGAAGCCATGGTTCGACATTAGAGGTTCACCGCGTTCGCCGCTAGCCTTTAGGCATGAGTGAGGGTAATTGGTCATGAGAATCGACATGCTGACGAGGGAATACCCACCACATATTTATGGTGGTGCCGGCGTACACGTAACAGAATTAGCCAAGGTTTTACGTCAGCACGTTGACGTAAGAGTGAGGTGCTTCGACGGTCCTCGCGATGAAGCAAGCGTTTCTGGATACTCGGCACCGCAAAGTCTGGAAGCAATCAACCCGACTTTGGCAACCATGGCCACAAATATTGAAATGGCTGGTGACGTGGCCGGCAGCGACCTGGTTCATTCACATACTTGGTACGCGAATTTTGGTGGGCACACCGCTGGACTACTGCACGATATTCCTCATGTTATCTCAGCGCACTCGCTCGAGCCCTTGCGACCATGGAAAGCAGAACAGCTTAAAGGGGGATATCGAGTCTCGTCGTGGATTGAACGGACTGCGTACCTATCTGCGGACGCCGTGATCGCGGTTAGCGCTGGGATGCGGGAAGACGTGCTGCGCTGCTATCCCGAAATAGACCCAGAACGCGTCCGTGTCGTCCATAACGGTATCGATTTGGAGCAGTGGCAACGAAATGAAGATCCTGAAACGGTTCGGCAATTAGGAATTGACCCTGACAGGCCATCCGTCGTTTTCGTTGGAAGAATTACGCGACAAAAAGGCCTGCCCTACTTATTGCGGGCAGCTGCTCAATTACCTCCAGATGTGCAATTAATCCTATGTGCAGGGGCACCAGATACACCGGAGTTGCTCGCAGAAGTCGAACAGTTAGTAGCAGACTTGCGCGCCAGTCGTGAAGGCATTGTGTGGATTGATCAGATGCTTCCGCGGCACCGGTTAACAGCCGTGCTATCAGCGGCGACGACGTTCGTGTGTCCTTCCGTTTATGAGCCTTTGGGTATTGTAAATTTAGAGGCCATGGCGTGTGGCACGCCAGTAGTTGGTAGTGGGACGGGTGGCATCCCGGAGGTGGTAACTCACGGTGAAGTGGGGACAATAGTCAACTTAGAGCAAGTCACAGATGGAACTGGCGACCCAATAGACCCCCAGCGGTTTGTTACTGACTTAGCCAATGCTTTAACCGAAATGGTTAGTGATCCTAACCGCGCTAGAGAATTAGGGACTGCCGCAAGACAGCGCGTAGAAGATCACTTTTCTTGGGAACAGATCGCACACAGAACGATAAAAGTGTACGAATCTGTTTTGCGTTAAAGACGTTTACGATCGGGAAAAGTTAATGATGCGCAGAAAAGGTTGCTGCAGCAACCATCCTTCTGGCGGCCAACTCAACATCTTGTAGTGCTTCTTTGCGTCGATCGGCTTCCCAACTGGTGATGGATGCTCCCTCATCGACATGCGCAAGATCAGCTATTGAGGCAAGGCGCCAGCCTGTTGCTAATAAGTGGGCGCGACGAGGGCTCAACCCACTAGGTAAAGGATCAGGCAAGTGGGTCGCTCCGCGCAGTCGTTCAATTTCAACAGCGAGGTCGTCACGCCACTGAGCGACATCGAGCACCATGAGTCGCTCAATAGAATCCTTAAGTGCCATCCGAAGATCAGTCTCAGCGTCGCGTAGAGAGCCGACAGCGGCGTAGAACGTGATGTCCCAATCATTGGCTGGTAGGACATGCCAGGTCACAAAATGCCCGCGTTCGATGTGAGACCCAAAAGACTCAATGTGCGGGACTAACGCATAGCGCACATCGGCAGATGAAAATAATACTGCCTCACCGGCATCGATAGTTTCTATCGATGTTTCGTAGGGACCTGCAAGCCCACTTGGGTTCCCAGGCAGCGGCAAAATGGCGGCGACAACTCTATCCATCGACGTCCATTGTTCAAATAACTGAGCCAAACTCCCTGTAGATCCATCTCGAAACACGACTCTGTGCGGTTCATCATCGGCTTCAATGGCATTAGTAGCAACATCGATCTCAAGCGGCCCCAATTTCACGTGCTCGAGCCAAAGACTGACCAGAACAGAACGAGGGAGAGTGTGTTCAGCGGACATGAGATAAGTCTGGCATTGCCCATGCGCAGGCCGAAACCACTGGTGCCGTAAAGTCGAAGCATGGTCGAGGTGCTTCGTTGCAAAGATGTCAGTGTTCGTCGAGGGGACAAAGTCATCCTGGACGATATTTCGTGGACGATTGATGATTCCCAACGGTGGGTCATACTCGGTCCAAACGGGGCGGGGAAGACTACTTTATTGCAGATAGCGGCTGGTCGACTCTTTCCCTCGCAAGGGACTGTGGAGATTTTAGGTGAAATGTTGGGTGGGGTAGATGTCTTTGAACTTAGGCCCCGGATTGGTTTTGCTTCCGCAGTATTAGCAGATGAAATCCCCCGAAACGAGAAAGTGATCCGCCTTGTACAAACGGCCGCCTACGGAATGATGGGGACATGGCGTGAAAGATATGACGAATCTGACTTAGCGCGCGCTCAATCGCTGTTAGACAACTTCAATGTCGGGGAGTTAGCAAACCGACCTTACTACACGCTGAGTGAAGGTGAACGGAAGAGAGTTCAGACTGCGCGAGCTTTGATGGCTGATCCAGAGCTCCTCCTTCTGGATGAACCAGCCGGAGGCTTGGATTTAGGTGGGAGAGAAGCGCTATTAAGAGGGTTAGAGAACATTGCTACTGACCCCCTCTCGCCGGTGATGGCAATGGTGACCCATCACGTGGAGGAAATACCTGCCGGCTTTACCCACGCTTTACTCTTACGTGACGGTAGGCTAGTAGCAGCTGGCGAGCTGGAAGAGGTTTTGACACCTCAAAACCTCTCAGCCACCTTCGGATTAGAGTTGACCGTGGAAAGGCATCGCGACCGGTTTACCGCTCGGGCTATGTGAGCGAGATCAAGGTTACTTCCTCAACCGGTATTTCAGTCCGTGGGTGGTTCACAGTTACGGCTTTGAATCAAGGAAAGGACCGGTATGGATGCATGGATTTGGTGGTTAGGCGCAGCCCTTTTATTAGGGGTTATCGAGATGCTCACGCTCGATTTAATCTTTGCGATGCTCGCTGGCGGCGCTCTTTTTGGGACGCTCAGTGCGCTCTTAGGGGCGCCAACGTGGCTACAAGTCGTAGTATTCGCTGTAAGTTCGCTCCTTCTCTTGGTGTTGCTTAGACCTTGGGGATTGAAAAAGCTTCTACGTAAACGCCCCTTAATTCCCACTAACGTTCATGCCCAGATTGGTAAGCCGGCTGTTGTCGTAGCAGATGTCTCGCTGCGCGGGGGAAGAGTGAAACTCACGGGAGAAGTATGGTCCGCCCGCACTTCAGATGACGTCAAGCTGCCAACTGGAACGGAAGTATTTGTGCATCGCATCGATGGCGCGACTGCGATCGTGTCGACACAATCTTTGTCAGATGCTGGAGCCTCCGAGGAAGGTGTTGCAAACTAGCACCAGCGACCATCAAGTTTTGAAAATACCTGCGTTATACAACACACAATCAATGGAGAAATATGGAACCGATATCTCCGGGGCAACTAGCACTCATCGTTGTGCTGGGAATTCTGGTCATTTTTGTGATCGTTGCCCTAGCACGAGCGATTCGCATAGTCCCGCAAGCTACAGCCATTTTAATTGAGCGATTCGGTCGGTACACGAAAACGCTTCAAGCAGGCCTTCATTTCCTTGTCCCCTTCATAGACAAGGTGAGAGCTGGCGTAGACCTACGTGAACAAGTCGTATCGTTCCCGCCGCAGCCGGTCATCACCTCCGACAACCTGGTCGTGAGCATTGACACGGTGATTTACTTCCAAGTAACAAATGCCAAGGCTGCTGTCTATGAAATCGCCAACTACATCACTGGAATTGAACAACTTACTGTAACAACGCTACGTAACGTCATCGGTTCCATGGACTTGGAACAAACACTTACCAGCCGTGATGAAATCAACGGACGGCTACGTGGCGTCCTGGACGATGCCACCGGTCGATGGGGCATTCGAGTTAACCGAGTTGAACTGAAATCTATCGACCCACCGGCGTCCATCCAGGGGTCAATGGAACAGCAGATGCGTGCTGAACGTGATCGTCGCGCAGCCATCCTGACTGCTGAAGGTGTTAAGCAATCAGCAGTATTAACAGCTGAAGGTGAGAAACAATCAGCAATCTTGCGTGCGGAAGGTGACGCACAATCCTCGATCCTGCGAGCCCAGGGTGAATCTCGTGCGATCCTTCAAGTATTCGACGCTATTCACCGCGGTGACGCCGATCCCAAACTCCTTGCATACCAGTATCTGCAGATGCTGCCGCAAATTGCGGAAGGAGATTCCAATAAGGTTTGGGTGGTGCCCACCGAGTTCACAGCGGCGCTGTCCGGAATCTCAAAGGGATTCACCGGTGAAGACGGCGGAGCGCCATTTAACTTCGGTAATTTCGGAGCCCCAAGTCCTAGTCCCACCGAGGGAGACTCGGGATCGCAGGGTAACTCCGCTGATCGACCACCACTGAGTAACCCCTTCGACGAAATCGACCTCGCTGACCCCGCCGACGCCCTGGCTGAAGCGCGTTCGCAAGCCGCCGATGCTGCTGATGATGCTTCAGACGCAGGGGTTGCCACCGGTAAGCCGTCAAAGCCTGGGACAAAGGCAGGACAAGCACCGGGAGAGCCTCAAAAGACCAAGCAGAAACCCACTGGGCACGATGGGCCCGGAGTACCTCCTCCACCTGCCAATCCACCACAGCCCCCAACGACAACTAATGATGACGATGAGTCCAGCCAGAATTAATATGTCTTATCAATAAAATGGTGAGCCCGTTGCCTACATGATAACTGCAGGCAACGGGCTCCCTTTTCATCATTTGATAACCGATAGGCGAGAACCAGCGATGTTGTTGTCCCTACTGCGCACCCACCTCCGCCCATATGGTGCTGCTATCTGCGGAATTATCGTTTTGCAGTTGGCGCAAACCTTGGCGACTTTATATCTGCCCAACCTGAACGCGGACATCATCGATAACGGCGTTGCTGTCGGCGATACGGGACATATTTTGCGCATCGGTGCGGTGATGCTGGGCATAACTTTATTGCAAATAATTTCTGCCATCAGTGCGGTGTATTTCGCAGCTAAAACTGCAATGCGCTTGGGACGGGATATCCGCCGCTCAGTCTTTGAACATGTGCAGAGTTTCTCCGCGCGAGAACTGTCTGAATTTGGTGCCCCGTCGCTCATCACCCGCAACACGAACGATGTGCAACAGGTGCAAATGGTCGTGCTTTTAAGCTTCACAATCATGATCATCGCACCCATAATGCTGGTCGGTGGGGTGATCATGGCCCTTCGCCAAGACGTAAAACTCTCCGGCTTATTACTCGTTGTTATTCCTATCCTGGTTACCACAGTTGCGCTGATTGCACGCAAATTAGCTCCACTTTTTAGGCAGATGCAAAAGCGTATTGACCGAGTGAATACGGTTTTGCGCGAGCAAATCACAGGTATTCGCGTGGTGCGTGCATTTGTTCGAGATACCTATGAGCACCGGAGGTTTGAGAAGGCTAACGACGAGTTAACCCGTACGTCCATCAGTATCGGACGCCTAATGGCTTTGATGTTTCCCACAGTGATGTTGGTTATGAATTTATCTTCAGCCGCGGTCTTGTGGTTCGGAGGCCAAAGAATCGATGGCGGAGACATGCACGTGGGTGCCCTAACAGCATTCCTCACCTACATTATGCAAATTTTAATGGCCGTGATGATGGCGGTCATGATGTTTGTCCTGTTGCCTCGAGCGGCAGTGAGCGCTGAACGCATTCAAGAAGTCCTTCGTACACGGACAACTGTGGTACCACCGAGTAAAGGCATCGTCGATATGCCTTCTCCGGGAACTGTGGAATTTCGAGAGGTTGAGTTTAAATATCCCGGTGCCCAAGCCCCAGTTCTGCGCGATATCTCGTTCACGGTGCACCCCGGCGAGACCCTGGCAATCATTGGCTCAACAGGTGCGGGAAAAACTACCTTGATTCAACTCATTCCGCGCCTCTTTGACGCCAGTTCCGGTCAGGTATCTATCGGGGGAGTAAACATTCGTGATCTCGAGCCAGATACTTTGCAACAAGCAGTGGGTTACGTACCGCAGCGTCCGTACCTTTTTTCAGGCACAGTCGCGTCAAATCTTCTGTACGGGCGAAAAGGAGCGAGTGAGAGCGAAATGTGGCGTGCGCTCGAAACTGCACAAGCTCGAGAATTTGTCGAAGACATGACCAACGGCTTACAGGCATCGATATCGCAGGGTGGCAATAATGTTTCTGGCGGACAAAGGCAACGCCTTTCCATCGCCCGCGCTGTAATTCGTTGCCCCGACGTATATCTCTTCGATGATTCGTTTTCGGCCCTTGATATCACGACTGATGCGGCGCTACGGGCAGATCTAGAAAAAGTAACTCAGAAATCAGCAGTCATTATTGTCGGGCAACGTATTTCAACTATACGAACCGCAGATGAAATTTTAGTCCTCGATGATGGCGAAATTGTGGGACGCGGCACCCATGAACACCTTCTAAAAGACTGCGTCACCTATCAAGAGATTGTGAACTCACAATTAGATGCAGAGGAGTCTAGACGATGAGTAAAGGAACTCCTCCTAATCAAAAGTCAATTAACTTCCGCGGGTCCGGTAAACGACTGCTTCGCGAACTTCGCCCTGAAAGCATGCGAATCGCCATCCTGTTAGTCCTGACGATAATCAGTGTCTCGTTAATGGTGTTGGGCCCAAAAATCTTGGGTAACGCAACGAACCTAATTTTTGAAGGGGTGATTGGCAAACAGCTCCCCGCCGGTGTTACTCAAGCTGAAGCTGTTGAAGCGCTTCGGGCACGTGGCGACGACAAGATTGCAGACATGATCTCCGGCATGCACGTGACGCCAGGGGTGGGCATCGATTTCATACTCCTACGCAACGTGTTACTGGGAGTCTTAGGGTTATACATCGGAGCCTGGTTATTCGGCTGGTTACAAGGCGTAGTAACAACGGGAGTCGTCCAGCGAACCGTATACCGCATGCGAGAAGACGTGGAATTGAAACTCTCTCGATTGCCTTTGAGTTACTTCGACAAGCAATCACGTGGAGACGTGCTCTCAAGGGTGACAAACGACATCGACAACGTATCGCAAACCCTGCAACAGTCGATGAGCCAAATGGTCAACGCGATGCTTATGATTTTGGGGGTCCTAGCAATGATGCTGTGGATCTCGCCCTTATTAGCTGTGATTGCAATCATTACTGTTCCGCTCTCAATTTTGGTGACGGTACAGATCGCCAAACGTTCCCAACCACAATTCGCTGCGCAGTGGGAACGGACGGGTGCGTTAAACGCGCACGTTGAAGAGATGTATACCGGCCACGCAGTCGTTAAAGCCTTTGGACAAGAAGAAAGCGCCCTGCAGACCTTCGACGAGCACAACGAAGAGGTGTATCAGGCGAGTTTTAAAGCGCAGTTCATATCGGGAACGATACAACCGTCGATGATGTTCCTTTCGAATCTTAACTATGTTTTGGTGGCGGTCGTCGGCGGACTTCGAGTGGCCTCAGGCTCCATGCTGTTGGGCGATGTGCAAGCCTTTGTGCAATATTCCCGACAATTTACACAGCCAATAACGCAAGTTGCTTCGATGATGAACCTACTGCAGTCGGGGGTCGCATCCGCTGAGCGAGTATTTGAATTGTTGGATGCCGTTGAACAAGTTCCAGAACCTGAAAACAGCGTAACGCTAGAAAA
>Ga0079226_10004422_pt1 | contig 10743 bp, 13 predicted proteins | sample Poulit2014_FD_76345 | JGI IMG/M metagenome (GOLD analysis project Ga0079226, IMG submission 76345) | Agricultural soil microbial communities from Georgia to study Nitrogen management - Poultry litter 2014 | ecosystem: Environmental > Terrestrial > Soil > Agricultural land | place: USA: Georgia...
AGGCATCACCAAGTTACGTCGTGGACCCGTCATCAGGTTGGCCGAATAGATCGCTGCGCCGGGCGAGGAGCGTCGGGGAGTCACGAGGTAGGGGTGCGGGGCCGGCAACCGACCTACCCGTCGGACGCGTTATCGCGCTCACGGGCGTCGTCGATGCCAAGCCCATGACGCCGGTTGCCCATCACCGTCTCGCAATTCTTGGCTTCTGCTTCGGCGCTGAAGGCGTCGTTGGTTTGCTTCTCGCGGACCATCGTTGCGCTCCTTTCACCGGTGAGACTCGATCATCGTTACGCGCGGCCGCGGAGCATCCCGTACCAGTACAGCGGCGCCAGGCCGTATCGCTTCAGCAGCCACATCGAGTATCGGGGCTTGGGGACTCGGAAGCCCAGCTTTGGAGCGTATTTCCCCGAGTAGTCGGCTTCGGCGAGGAAGACCTTCCGGCCTCCGATCGTGATCGGGCAGGCTCCGTAGCCGCTGTACCTGCCCGGCGCGGTGGTTCCGCTGAGAACTGCGCGCACGTTCTTCGCCACGACCGGGGCCTGATCCCGGACGGCAGAAGCGGTCTTTCCGTTCGTGGTGTCCGCATTGTCTCCGAGTGCGAAGATCTCGGGGAAGTCCGGGTGCTGCAGGGTGAGTCGGTCGACCTTCACCCAACCGCCCGGCTCATCCGGGTCGGAGAGCCCGCTCTCCCGGATCCAGGACGCAGCTGACTGCGGGGGTACGACGTGCAGTGCGTCGTAGTGGAGGTCCTGCACCTCGTTGCTGCGCAGGTCGGTGATGGAAATTCGCCGATTCTCCCCGTCGATCGCCCGGAGCTCGCAGGAGGTGCGGACCTCGATGCCGATGTCGGCCGCGACCGTGTCGAGTGCGTCGGAGAACTCGTCCTTATCGTAGATGCGTTCGCCCGGGGTGATGAACACGATCCGGATGTTCTTCAGGTATCCCTTCCGGCGCCAATAGTCCGCGGCAAGGTACATGATCTTCTGAGCGGCGCTGGGGCACTTCACCTTCCCGCTGGGGCGGGTGAACGCGACGGTACCGGACCTGATCCGGCGGATCATCGCCCAGGTCTTTTCCGCAAGGTCGAAGGAGTAGTTGCTTGATACCCGTTCGGTCTTCAAGGCCTCGTTCATGCCGGGGATGGCATTCCAGTGCAGTTCGATCCCGGCGGCCAGGACGAGGGTTTCGTATGAGATCTGGTCGCCATTAGCCAGATGCGCCAGCCGGGCATTCGGGTCGATCCGGGTGACGGCGGTGCGTAGCCAGGTAACCCCCCGCGGTATCAGCTTCGCCTCGGGCCGGACGGTGCTGCGTAGCTGAACGAGGCCGGCTCCCACGAGGCTCCACGCGGGTTGGTAATAGTTGACGTCAGAAGGCTCGACGACGACGATTCGGCTCTCGCGTGCGCGGCGGAGGCGGGCAGCTACCGACAGACCCCCAGCCCCGCCGCCGACGATAAGGACGCGTGCGTGGCGATGTGATTGCGTGCTCATTAGGTATCTCCGCCTACTTTCGGATAGTTCTTCACTTCTGTCGGTTGGTGATGGGCGCAACCGCGGGTTGCGCGCGCCGCGGGCGTCCCTCACCGTGCGGCATCCAGGTCGACGGCCTGCTCGGCGATCCATTCGACGACGCCTTCCCCCATCGAAGCCGCCTCCAGTCCCTGCTCGCGTAGGTACTGCGCCCCTTCCTGCGCCGTCTCGCACCACCCACTGCGGCAATAGACGACGACGTACTGGTCTTCGGGGAGTTCTGACCATCGCTCGGGGAGTTCGTCCCACGGGATCGAGATAGCGCCGGGGAAGTGAGCGGCGTCGTACTCGAACCTCGAGCGGACGTCCACCACCAGCATTTCCGAGGTCACTGAGGCCGCATCGATAATTGGGACCGCGCCCGGTGAGGCCGGACGCGGAGCGGCAGCGACGCTGGCCGCGATCTGCTCCGCAACACGGTTTCGGGCGAGGCTGTTCAACACAACCAGGAGCCGTGCGACCTCAGAGTCGGCCACCCGGTAGAAGATCGTCGTTCCTGCTCGGCGGGTTCGAACCAACCCCGCCCTCCGGAGCACCTGCAGCTGCGCGGATACCGTCGACACCGACGACGAGACGTCCCGGGCGAGGGAATCCACTGATCGCTCTCCCTGCGTTAGGACCTCGAGCACCTCCAGGCGCCGTCCGTTGGCAATCGCTTTGGCGATCTGCTCAGCCGAATCGCGGACCGCGAACTCACCTACCGTCACGTATTCCATAGATCAACAGAATACATGAACGGTGCTTGTCGACAATTTCGGTGTGGCAACACCTCCTGAACATTCATTAGCCAGGGGAAAGACACCACGCCAAAACAGCTAACCGACAAACCCAGTGTCAAACTCCGATGGCTCCTCAAGAAGGTAACGGGGAAGCACAACGTCCGCCACCACGGCAGCGGGGTTAAGCGCTTCCACCATCCGATTGTCGGCGAGATGACGCTTGCCTACGAGGGCATGGACATGGAGGCCGCGTGCGGCCTCACCTTCACCGTGCTTACCGCAGAGCCCGGTTCAAAGTCGGAAGAGGCGACGCGCCTGCTGCCGTCGTGGTCCGCGAGCGAGAATCGCATCAAGACCGAACCGCCCCATCAGGACGCGTGCTAGGGTGGCACGCGAATGAACCACACTCTCCGGGGTCAGTGAAATTCTGAACCGGCGGTGACAGTCCGCGACCCGGCTCCCTTGGGAGTCGGTTGACCTGGTGGAACTCCAGGACCGACGGTAATAGTCCGGATGGGAGGAGACGTGGCGTCGCTGTGCGGCGGCAGCTCGCTGCTGGTCGTCGTGGTGACGTTTCCGGCACCGTGCCATCGCCCCGGACCACCGACGATCCGGAGGTTTCCGTGCACGGGTATCGTTCATCATCGCCCGGCGCCCCCGCGGCTCCCGATGCGCGCGCTTTGCATGCGCCGGTACGACCGGCCACCGCGGCCGGTATCGCCGTGGTCGGCAGTCTGGCCTCTCATTTCCCGTCGGTCCAAACGCCCGGGACCTGCCGCCCTGCCATGTGCCACCGGTAGGCCATTCATCAACCCTCCCCGCACCTGCGGTCCGCTCCCGGAAGGAGCCCCCATGTTCACTGGCATCGTCGAAGAAATCGGCACCCTCGAGGCACTCACCCGGCTGCCCGGCGGCGAAGCGCGGCTGCTGCTGCGCGGCCCGCTTGCTGCGTCCGACGCCCGGCTCGGCGATTCGATCGCTGTGGACGGTGCCTGCCTGACCGTGGTCGACCTTACCGGCGACGGCGGCTTCGCCGTCGAGGCCGTCCCTGAGACTCTGCGCCGCACCACCCTGCGTAACGCCGCCCCGGGTGCCCGGGTGAATCTTGAGCGGGCGTTGCGCGCTGACGCCCGCCTGGGAGGGCACATCGTTCAGGGACATGTCGACGGCGTCGGCGTGTTGCGGAGCCGCCGTGAGGGGGGACGCTGGCTGGACCTCACGTTCACGATGGATCCCGCGCTCGCGCCCCTGATTGCCGAGAAGGGCGCGATCACTGTCTCCGGCGTTTCGCTCACCGTCACCACCGCGGGGCCGGACTCCTTCGGAGTCTCCCTCATTCCCCAGACGCTTGCGTCCACGACGCTGGGGAACCTCGCTGAGGGCGGCTTGGTGAACATCGAGGTTGACGTGCTCGCCCGCTATGTCGCCCGGCTCCACCAGACCGGGGCGGTTGGGACCGAACCCTCTGTCGAGGCGGGGCAGCGATGCGCGGGATGATCCCCGGGACGCGGTCTGGCGCCCGGCTCCTTCGCGCGGGCGGTTGGCGCATTGCGGGCGCTCGAATCGGATGGGCGGCTGCGCTCGGTTCCTGACGGTTCGAAGCGCCCGGAGTGGGCTACAGCGGCTCGCCTGCGAGGTGCTTCCCGACGTTCGGGAGCGTTTCCGCCCATCCGCCATAGACGAAGCCGTCACCCGGCTCCCCAGCGGATCCGCGCAGATGGAAAATGAGTTCCGTGCGTTCACCTTCGCTGAGAAAGGTGAGCATGATGATCGGTGCGGCATCGACGAGGCCGCCGGCTTCACCCCACGTGAAGACTAACCGATCCAGGGCCTGGACCTCGAGGAACTCCCGCCTGTCGGATACTCTTCTCCGCTCTCGTCGTTGACCATCATGTACCGATACGTTCCACCCACTCGAACGTCGAAGGAGACCGACTCGGTGCTCACCCCGAACGGGTGCAACCACTGGGCGAGTTCCGACTCTTCGGTCCAAGCGCGCCACACAAATTCACGAGGTACATCGAATCTGCGGGTAGTAGTGAATTCAGGATTCTGAGCTGCGTTGCTGGTCGGATTCATCGTGCTGTTCCTATTCTCCTGGTCGGCTCGTCACTCCTTCGAGATGGTTCTCAAGCGAATCGAGGTGGGATTCCCAACTTCGCCGGCGACGGACGGTCCCTTGGCGAGCCGAGAGAAGATCGCTCGCCGCGTCGGATCGGCCGATGCGGTGAAGATGAGGCTCAACGCGTCGCGCCCTTCCGATTTTTCCACTCCTTAATTGTGGGATTGCTTAACGATAGTGAGGTGCGCCGAAACGATAACGGGAGAGCGTCACTTTTCTTCCTCATTTTGGGAGGGCTACGGCGGCGGGGGAAGGGAAGGTGAGTAGGATGAGCGGGTGGCTGATGAACCGTTGCGACGAGAGCGAAACTCCCCGCGTCGAGTCTCAAAGTTTGAAAGAGACACGCGGGAGATCCTCGGTTCCGCCGATTCACATCGCATTCAAGGCTGGGTCGACGAGTTGAACCGTGCCGGAGAAGTAGCGTTTCCCATCAGTCCCGCCAAGACGGCCCGCCACGCAATCGGAGCATGGGCCCTCGTCGCCCTGGTTTCGCTCCTGTTCCTTTTCACGCCGGTCTCGACATGGAATCCGCTAGCAAATCCCTCGTTCATGAGTTTCGCTACCCTGGTGATCGGCTGCGCGCTCCTGCTGATCCTCCTGCAGGCATTGGTCGCTGCCGTATGTTGGACGTTCGTGGTGCCTGCGGTGCAGCCGCGCCTGGTGATCACGCGAGGCGAGATCCGGTCGTTTCGCCGCAGCAGTGGGGGAGAGGTCCTGCTCTTCTCCGTTCCCTGGCGTGAGATCGCCGCGATCTCTGTGTTAGCTAATCGCCGTCGGTTACCAGTGAAACCCGGGCGCCTACTCCTGACGATCACGATGCGCGACGGCACCGTTTCCGGGTTGTTCAAGCGGAGAAATAAGCGTGGCCTTCCCGCGACTTCCCTCGTGGTGGGAGTGCTTGAGCCGCGCGTCATCGACCTTGCTGGGTTTCTCGTAAGAATGCGAGAGGCCGCTGCGAACCAGGTGCCCTAGCGCCGTGCGTGAGCAATTCCGAATCAACTGGCTGCGGCATTGACCGTCCGACGGGCCGAGCTTTTCAAGGATGCGCGTGCTTCGTTAACGTAGGGCAGCATGCGAATGCCTAGGATCAATCTCGCTGCGATGAGTCGCGGCAGCGGTCTGCGCGCCGCCGGTATCCTCGTTGTGGCCCACCTTGTGCTCGCGTGCCTGGCGTGGGGGTTTTGGTTCTTCGGGCTCCTGCCGATCTTCGACCGTATGCATTGGATCCCCGCCACGCTCGCCGTCGCCTTCCTACTGGTGAGCCTCGTGCTCACGTTCGGTGCGTTCGGTATGTGGGGGACTCCCAAGACGGGCGGGCGAGATTACGGTGAGGACTACGAGGAGACGTTCTCGCCCGGGGTGGGCATGGCTCTGGGGTGGCTGCGTTGGTTCCTGCAGATCGTGCTCGTGTTCGTGATGTTCTTTCCCATCGCCATGACCGTGTTGAACATCCGCTGGTGGCATCTGGCGGGCACCGAGGAACTCGACGCCCTGCCCGAGCGCGCCGCGACCATTCCAGTCATGGCCGACTGGGAACGCACGAGTATCGAGGCCTCCGAGACCGGAATCCCTGAGTTCATGAAGACGACCGAAGAGGGCCCGGAGCCATCGGGGTTCGTAGAGCAGAGGTTCGAAGTCGCCGACTCGTTCACCTTCGAGGACCTCAAAGAGTGGTTGGAAGGGCCCGAGTGGACGACGCCCGCCGCCGGCGAGGCATTCGGGGCGATCGAGATCGACGAGTGCACGGCGGACAGCGCTCGCTGTGAGGCCCGAGCCGTGCCGCCGGAGGGCGAAGAGGCCGAATACTTCATCCGTGCCCAGTTCCGTGAGCCAATCTCGGAACACGGCGAACCCGAACTCGTGGTCCGGCTGAAGTATCACGCGTACGTGCCACCCGACTGGGATGTATCCGACGAGACGGTCGAGCGTGCGTACGCGATTCCCGTGCCTGAAGACTGGCGGGAAATCGAGGCGGAAGGGTATAGGACAAGCAATGGCGAAAACTTCAAGCGGAGCTACCGCGTGCCAGAATCCTTCGGACCGGAGGATCTGGAGGCCTGGATGAAAGGGCAGGAATGGGCCTCGCCCGAGAGCGGCGAGCCATTCGGGGAGATCGAGGTCGAGGACTGTAAGGAGACGGATACTGCGGGCTCCGTGTACTACGCGTGCTCGGCCATGGTGGCCGGCACCGAACGTGTCCTGGGCCAGCCCAGTTCCGGCCCCATCGAGTCGGTGCGGGCGATCCTCGACGCCGAGCATATCGTGCAAGTGCGTCTGGAACGCAACGGTTGAATGATTGCGCACCGCAGGATCTTCGACTGCGGGCCTCGTGCGAGGGGGATATCCTTCGCCCGAGTCCCGCGCGCAGCGAAAGCGGCGTGGAGAGGATCCATCCACCGGTAAGGACGCGCGGTCCGCTCAGATCGCAGTGTGGTTCCGCCCCCGGGGAGCAATGGCGAACGGAGAATGAGCTTCCCGCGGCCGTTTTCTTCCTGCAGCGTCCCGCTCAGCCGGAGCGCTTCGTACCTTCCTTCGCCGCGCGCTCGAGCTCGGCGTCGGAGATGATCGCCTCTCCGGGATCCGCGGCATCAGCATCGCCTCCGAAGCGAAGTTCGTTCATGTAGGGGGTGGGCAGCCCCCGCCGGTAGTCAAGAAACTCTTTCGCGTAGTACTGCCGTGCGTCGCTTACGCTGCGCTGGTCAGTCACGATGTCCCGGGCCAGATTAAGAGCGAGGTTATTCGCCTCCTCGTCGTGGCACCGAGCGGAGAGTTCTCCCTGGGTCCGGTCCACCACGACGCTGCCATCGAACGCTGCGAGTTCCGAAACCTTCTGGGGCGGAACGTGAAATCCGATCACGGATTCCACAGAATCGTTATGGGGAGAGGGGAACTGGTGCTCAGAAAATTCTGCCGTGGCGGTCATCCGTTTCCACGGACCGGGCTGGTGCCAAACCAGGAGCGAGGGGGTCGTCTCCTGAGGTTCGCCATATTTATCGACGACGAGCTGCGCGGCCTGACGGGATTCGTCGGGCCACTTACTGATGATGTCGGTTGCGGTGCTCACGGGTCCTCCTTGGGTGGGGCTCTTCACGCCTCGGCTGTGGCGTTGCCCCACGCTAAGAACTGCCGGGCTGGTTCACAACCCCCTTGCGTCAAGGGGTCTTAGCGCTCTGCTTCCAGCACGCGGATGGCGAGTTGCACACGGTTGGTCACGTGCAGTTTCGCGAACAGACTCGCGAGGTGGGTCTTTATCGTTGTCGGGCTGAGAAATAGGGTCTCGGCAATCTCTGCATTCGTCAGTCCTTGCGCAATGCACCGGGCTACTTCCCACTCCCGCGCGGTCACGTACCGAGGTGGAGGGGGAGGAACGCTCGGGCCAGGCACCTCGTCGGGCTCGTCCTGAGGAAGGCGGGCAAGAGCAACGAGCCGCTGGAGCACTTGAGCAGAGACCATTGGTTGACCGGTGGCTGCGTCACGGATCGCGCGTAGCAACGCCTCGGGAGTGGAATCCTTCAATAGGAACGAACACGCGCCCAGGCGCAACGCATCGAGCAGAAAGTTGTCCGTGTCAAAAGCCGTGAGGACGACGATGCTCGCCCTCGCCTCGGAGTCCTTCAGCACCCGCGTTGCCTCCAACCCGTCCATGCGCGGCATCCGGATATCCATGAGCACAACATCGGGATCATGGTGGGCTACGGCCTCAATGGCTTCGTGGCCATCTGCGGCCTCACCAATGACCTCGATACCGTCAACGCCGTCGACCATGAGCCGGATGCCGGCGCGCATGAGCGGCTCGTCATCAACAAGGAGTACGCGGATGTGATCGTGGCTCACCTCAGTGGAACCTCCAAACGGACGCGGAACGTCCCGTCGCTGGTTCTCCCATACCGGGAAGTACCACCGAGGAGGGAGACTCGTTCCTGAATCCCTAAAAGCCCGTGACCGGTGCCCAGAGGCGGAGCGTCGTCACTCGGGCGTTCAACGGTTTCGTTTTCCGAAAGCAGGACGATGGCGCCGTCGGATTTCTCTAAACAGATGACCAACTCAGACTTCGCCGCGTACTTCTTCGCATTGTTGAGCAACTCGGCGATTGCCCGCACGAGTGCGTGAGTGGTGGCCGGAAACTCCTGAAGTGCTTCTTCGTTCACGTTCCTCCACTCTAGAGTTGCGGAGAGCCCGTCACTGCGAGCCTTTGAAATGAGGGTATGGATGTCTGCGGGGGTGGGCGAGGGAGCGGTCGAACGGTCGGATCTCCTCAGCGCGCTAAGGACCTCGTGGAGCATTTCTCCGGCCCGGGCCGAAGCGTCCCGGGCGGTCATCGCTGATGCCCGTTGTTGGTCGAGGCTAAGGTCCTGCCGATAAGCGATCGCGCCTGTATGCATCGCAATGATCGAGAGCTGGTGGGAGATCCCATCGTGCATCTCCCGGGCGAGGGCGGTGCGCTCGTCGGCCCGAACCCGCTCGATCTCCGCTTCCCGAGCAGCCTGGGTTGATTCGGCTTGTGCGACGATTGCGGCAGTGAGCGCAGTTCGTGACGCGCGTGCATTTCCCCACAGCAGCGCTGCAACAGGGATGAGGGCGGCGACGAGCGCGTTGAGTGCGATCGATTCTCGCTCGCCCACCGCCGCATCTTGCCAAGAGAAAAACGCTGTACCCGCGAAGGTGAGGACCACGACGGTGGCGGTATTGATCGCTCGGGAACGGCGTTCACCCAGACGGGCAATAGCAAGGACGCCCGCCATGCCCGCGAGCGAGCTGACGAGACTGCTGAGGGCGATAAGTCCGTTGAGCGGGAGCGACCGCCGGGCGACCCCGACCAATGAACATGCGAGAATCCCCATGATGAGGTCAGCCGCAAAGAAGCCTGCGAGCCGGTCGATTCCCGCCTCGCCATAGACATCAAGGGAGAGCCCGAGGTTGAAAAGAAACACCCCGAGGCCGACGACGAGGCAGGCGAGCGAAATTACCGCAGCACGTAGTTTCGGTGAGCCGCGAAGAAACCTCGCGGAGAATGGCAGCAACCGTTTGACATCATGCTGCGCGAGGGGAGAGGCGGGCATAGAAGCATTCTAAGAACTCTCGCAGCGGAGCAGATCGCCCAAAAGGACGAAGCGGAGCCTTCGGACTCCGTAACAACGGATGATCCGCGCGCCCCTGCCGTCGAACAACACTAGGGGGCGTGACACACGATTCATGGAAAACCGCACCGCTTCGTTACCACCTCCTCGCCCGCGAGACGGAGACCTCTTCCCGCTGGTGGCGCCCCCTGGCGTCGATAGCTCTTAGCTCCGCGCTGTATATCGGCGGGGTTCTCGTGCTAGTGAGCCTCATCCTTGCGACCGCAGCGATTGCCGAGCACCTCGGCGGGGGCGTGGGGTGGAGCACGACCGACGAGTTCACCGACCCCACCCGACCACTGGACATGATAGCGATGCTCGGGTCGGTTGCCCTCATGCTTCCCGCAGCGGTGCTGGGTTCCAGGTGGGGCGGCGGGGCTCGCGGGATCATTCATTCAACCTCCCGCCGAATCCGGTGGAAACTAATATGGCGCCCCGCCGCCGTCGTGTTTCCGATCTACACAATCTCGATCGCGGCGACCTTCCTGCTCACCGGCGCGGAGGGATTCTCATGGCCCGGCCTGAACCTGCGCACCACCGCCGTGCTCGCGGTCATCATCATTCTCACCCCGCTGCAATGCGCCGCCGAGGAGTACGTTTTCCGGGGCCTGGCGCAACAGACGCTCGGAACCTGGCTGAAATCACCGCCCTGGGGGATTCTTGTGCCCGTGCCCTTCTTCATGATCGGGCACGAGTACGGTTGGCTCGGGCAAATCGATATCGCCGTCTTTGCGATCTGCATGGGGCTGCTCGTATGGAAGAGCGGCGGGCTCGAACTTCCCATCGTGCTTCACACTGCTAATAACCTCAGTCTCTTCCTCCTCAGCCCCTTCAACCCCTCGATCCTCGAGCAGGGTGACGTCGCCCCCTCCCGGCTCCTCATATCGGTGACCTTGACGATCGTGATGACCGCCGCTACCTGGGTGTGGCTCTCACGCACGGACACCAGGAGGGGGCCAGCCGTGGCGGAACCACCACGGGATCAACCGGAGGAGGCAGCTGCCCCCGTCGTCGTCTGAGATTCCGGAGGCGCTCACGCAGGCGGTGACCGACCGCCGCCGGCCGCGAGTGCGGGCCAGCCAGCCTACCTGGTCAGCGAAAGGCTGCAAACGCCTACCTAAACGAGGGGCCGCGGAGTAGGGTCGAAAAAAGAGTCCCACCGCGCCCCTCGGTGCACTCGCCGCCCAGGAGCGATGGTCTACTTGAGGAGTGCAGCAATGACGAGCAACAGTTTCAATTCCCTGAGCCAGTTC
>Ga0079226_10004423_pt1 | contig 10743 bp, 7 predicted proteins | sample Poulit2014_FD_76345 | JGI IMG/M metagenome (GOLD analysis project Ga0079226, IMG submission 76345) | Agricultural soil microbial communities from Georgia to study Nitrogen management - Poultry litter 2014 | ecosystem: Environmental > Terrestrial > Soil > Agricultural land | place: USA: Georgia...
AGAAATTGAATTTCGATTTAATCACCGTACCTTAAATCAACAGCAATTTGTTAAACATTTATTATTTGTTCTAATTGGAAATCACTCCAATAGACACTAAATGCCCTAGAATTTACCTATACGCTCTGCTGTATGTGTGGTGAATATGTGGCTGAAAAATATCATTTGTTTACGGTTATCACTTATACTTTTATAGCATAATCTCTTGTTATAATTGTAGTTATCGTCCATCCTTTAATATGATTCAGGTTATTTTTAGAAAGGATTGGATAAGCATATATTGAGATGAAAATACCTAAGCTGAAGTTGGAAATTGAAAGTATATCATGGATTTAACTATTTTTAGAAGCGATGTATTCACCTTGTTGGCAGGAAAGGGTCGATGGTAGCGGCCACAGTTGACAAAATAATCTTGAATGAAGTTTTAAATTATTACCAGATCCCGAGGATGTTTCTTGTTATAGTGGCCGTAATGTTGGTACAGGTTGGCAGTGAAGGGAATGAAGCAGCAAGGAACCTCAGGTATTAACATTAGTTTGCTAATTATAGTAAGTTGTCGTTAAACATCAAATAAATACTGTTGCATATGGCTGCAAATAAGATTTCCGGCTGGGTAATATTCGGGCTTATATTTTCAATACTGAGCGTGCTTGCCCTGGTATTTTCAGGCTACGGATATCAATGGGAATGGTGGGATTTAAGTACGGCCTTCACTTATTTTTTGCCCGGTAGCGTAATTTTAGCATTGGCGGGGGTCAGTTCAGGGGTAATTTATTGGTTTGCCCGAAGGAGAGCTATGGCAGCCGGAGGTTCTAAAGGATCTTGGGCAGCTATTATTTTATCCTTAACGGTTATTTGCGTTATGGGGTACTGGATGTTTCGTGCCAGTCACTATCCGCCTATACATGATATAACGACCGATACTAAAGATCCGCCCGCGTTTGGGAAAATTGCTGTACTTCGTGCAGATGCCCCCAATGATATTTCCTATGGCGGTGAGGAGATGGCTAAACAGCAGCACCAGCATTATCCGGAAATTGAAACTTTAATTTTGGATGAAGCTTATGATAAGGCTTTTGATCGGGCTCTTAAAGCAGCAAAAAAACAGAATTGGGAGAAGATTGTATCAGTATCGAAAGAGACCGGCCGGATTGAAGCTTTCGATAAAATACCTTGGTTCGGCTTTATTGATGATGTTGTTATTCGTATTTGTCCAGCTGCTCAACCCGGTCGTTCTAAGATTGATATTCGCTCAGTTTCCCGCGTTGGCAAAGGCGACCTGGGGGTTAATGCCGGGCGGATTCAGAATTACTTAGATACGGTCCGTAATCTGAAATAACGGCTGGTTTTAAACGGAATACATATCTTGTGCGGTATAAGAAAATACGCTAAAGAGCAAAAACATCATTAACAGCATTATTCCGATGCCAATAGCAATACAAATTAAATAGGCTTTAGCAAAATTCTTTTTAGTAAGATTTGGCTCGCTGCCGAAAGCCCAGACTACTAATAGAATGATATTAACAAGCGGCAGAGCCAACAGAAAAAGGTAAAGGACCCATTCGCCAACTGATATCACATCCTGTTTAGGGGCATGATGATTTTCTGGAGTCATTTTGATCAATTTTTATATAAATTCCCAACAATACAGAAAAGTACGCAACTTCCGTATAGCATTGCAAATCTTCTTTGTAGCCGGGTATTCTTGAATCAAGGTTTAAATAATTTTGAAATTGATGATGTATTCGCTTTAGTTCCTGATTGTGTTTGGCCATATAACAGCTATTCTATTTATAGAATCACAATGTAGTTTTATCACCCATGCTCAAACTTTTCTACAGTCCTGATCAGTATAAACTGGCTGACCGTCTGATTGAAACGCTCGACGAAAATCCTCCTGAAAATATATTGTCGCCTGAAGTATTTGTTGTTCAAAATCATGGAATGAGGCAATGGTTGTCGCATTATATGGCGGGGAAAAAAGGTGTTGCCGCTAATCTTAAATTTGAGTTCCCATCGGAGTGTATTTGGAACCTTTTGCGCATTATGGATCCGGAGATTCCGGATAATCTGCCGTCCGACCGCCAAGCCATGGTTTGGAGCCTGATGGAGCTGCTGGAGGATCCGGATACCTTAGATGATTTTGAGGTATTATATCATTATATAAAATCAGCGGATGCAGACCGGCGGAAAACGAGAATGTGGAAGTTATCTTCGAAGATAGCGGATGTATTTGATCAATACCTTATTTACCGTCCAGCGATGATCACGGGCTGGGAAAACGGAGAACTGCAAAATCCGGTTGACGCTGCTGAACGGTGGCAGGCTAAGTTATGGAGGAAACTATTGAGGCATTGGAAACAATATGTGGATGAGTCCTGGCTGCATCGGGCACAGCAGCAAAAAAAGCTTTTAACTCAAATAGGGAAGGGGAACTTTAACCAGTCCAGGCTACCCAAACGTCTTACGGTATTTAGCGTTTCGTCGATGCCTACAGTTTTTATAGAAATCTTATCTGTCCTTTCTGAATGCATCGATATTCAATTTTATCAGTCATGGATTAGTAAAGATAAATATATACACGAACAGTATAAGAATCCGCTTCTGCAATCCCTGAATAAACATGAAGAAAAATATAGGAGATCATTCTATTCTATTGTAAATAAGGAGGGTACAAGAATTAATAGAAAATACTTACCTACTGAACAAACGGATGAGGATATATTAATTTCGACGTTACAAAGTGATTTGCAGCACGACCGGCAACCTGCAAACTGGAAGAATGAGATTGCCCATTCGGTGCAGGTACATTCCTGCCACAGTCCACGGCGGGAAATAGAGGTTCTCTACGACCAGCTGCTTTACCTATTAGATCAGGATCCCTCTTTAAGTCCGGATGAAATATTGATCATGACGCCGGACATAGAAACTTATGCCCCTAACATTGACGCTATATTTGGTCATCCCGATAATGGAAGGCCGCCGCTGCCCTATAGCATAGACCGGGCGTCGGAAACGACTACAGCCGTTGTTTTTGCTACCTTCCTGGAACTGCTGGAATTGGCGGATAGCCGTTTTAAAGTTACCGATATCATCGATCTTATAGATTCTGAGCCCTTACGACAGGCTTACTCCTTTAAGGATGAGGATATTGAACGAATAACGCAGTGGATCAGCGAAAACAATATCAAATGGGGCATTGATGAAGAATTTAAAAAAAATATAGATTTGCCGGCTACAAAGCAATTTACCTGGAAGTCTGGTATGGACCGAATGATGGCTGGATATGCTATGAAAGCCGACAATGATAAGCTCTTTAACGGGATATATCCTTATAAAGAGATCGAAGGAAAAGAAGCGGGAGAACGTATGGGGCGATTTTATCAGCTACTACAGTCGCTTTTTAAAACCAGGAAGATGGCCGAACATTCGTATGCTCCGCAGGACTGGGCGAATCAGTTAAACAATATTCTTGATTTGTATTTTGATGATGAAGTTCATTATCGACCTGTCTTTCACATCCGGAATGCCATCAATCAAATGGTTGAAGATATTAAATTAGGCGGGTACAAAAGTGATATTTCTATAGCAGTTGTCCGTCGCGAATTACAGGAGCGTCTCGAAGAGCAAAGCCTGGGCGGCGGGAGGTTAGGCAGCGGAATTACCTTTAGTTCGCTGGATCCAATGCGGAGCTTACCTTTTAAGTATGTGGGTATGATCGGGATGAATGAAGGTGTTTTTCCGCGTTCTAACATCCCTATTGAGTTTGATCTAATGCACCTTCATCCCAATGCCGGTGATCCAAATCAATCGGAGGAAGATCGATATCTTTTTCTGGAGAACATACAGTCAGCTAAAAAAGGGCTTTATTTCAGTTATGTAGGTCAAAGCAACCAGCAGGATTCAAGCTTTCCACCATCGGTAGTGCTTAGCGAGTTTTTGGATCATTTGGATGCAGCGTACGATATTCAGGCTGAGAATATAATTACAGAACATCCACTGCAAGCCTTTAGCAACCGCTATTTTGATGATAGCGGACTATTTAGCTATTCACAGCGTCAGCTGGAAATCAGTAAAAACATGAACATTACCGTTTCGAAAGAGGAATCATTAATTAGCAAGCCACTTCCCGAAGCGGAAGATGAGTACCAAGTTCTGAGTATCGATGAGTTCATAAGTTTTTTTCAACATCCATCTAAATATTATTTTCAGCATCGTCTGGGAGTAAGATACCGAGAAGATGAAGTGATTACGGAAAACCGCGAGCCATTTGAGTTAAAAAAACTAAACAAATATTACGTTGAGCAGGAACTGCTGGATCGATATTTAGACAAACAACCCCTGGAAAGTGTTCGTGCGGTCATGGAAGCACAGAATGTACTACCAGAAGGCTGGTCGGGAGCCCAAGACTTTGAACAAAAGTCTGATGAAGTTCGTGAATTTGGGAATGAGATCCTGGAAAAGCAAGAGGTGTCGCAGCCCGATCAGGATATCAGGCTGGAGCTGAATCAGTTTAAGCTGTCCGGTAGCCTGCATAATATTTATCAACGGGCAAGAATGGACTACCGGTTTGGTAAAGCCCGGGCAAAAGATAAAATGGCCTGGTGGCTACGACATTTGCTGTTTCAGCAGGCCAAACCTCCGGAACATCCGGGAAACAGCATGTTTTTTAGCTGGGATGATTCTACTTTCAAAACCTATAATCTGAAGCCGGTGGAAGATTCGGAGTCGATTTTAAAAAAAATGCTGGATCTTTATTGGAAAGGGCTGCACCAGCCGCTGCCTTACTACAGTCGATCATCTTATGCTTTTGCCGAGAATCTACTAAAAAAATATAAAAGTGAAGAATATTCGTTGACCAAAGCCGAGAAGAAATGGGAAACTACCAAATACAGTTACGGGGAGGATCAGGATATCTATTACAGGCTTACTGCCGGCCGGGATCCCTTTACGAATCCGGAATTCAAGCAGCTCAGCCTTAACATTTGGGAGCCTTATTTTGAAGCGCTAAATAACTAGTAATTTTCCGATGAAGCTATTAGAACCCTTTAAAATTGAGTTATCAGGTATTAACCTGATTGAAGCCAGTGCCGGAACAGGGAAAACATATAATATTACGACCCTTTATATTCGGGCTCTTATTGAAAAACAATGGCCGGTCAGCAAAATATTGGTGGTCACTTATACCGAAGCAGCAACCAAAGAGCTGAAAGAGCGTATATTGGACCGCATCCGTGCAGCATACAAGACGCTTAAGACAGGAATTCCGGTGGGAAATGAGCAGGATTTTCAGCGAAAACTATTAGCTCAAGTCGCTCATCCGGAAACTGCCTGCGAGCGTTTACAACAGGCTATGCGCAACTTTGATGATGCAGCTATTTATACGATTCATGGATTCTGTTATCAGGCGCTCCAGGAGCAGGCAATGGCCAGCGGCACCTCTTATGATGCTGAGATGATAGGAGATGATACGGAGCTTATACAGGATGCAGTAGACGATTATTGGCGGAAATGGGTTGAAAGGGGCAGCAAGGATAATCGTAAGAGGCTATTATTCAATCTTATTTTGAAAGACTTTAAAAACCCGGGTAAACTGGCCAAACAGATGGGCTTTTATGTTGGCAAGCCCTATTTGCATACGCTGCCTGATGAGGTGCCCTCCCTGAACGCGTTTTTATCTCGAGCTGAAGAACTAATAGATTTGCTCGCCGAGATGCGGCAGCTTTGGCAGACGGACCGCGAGGAGTTGATGGAGTTATTAATGTTTGAAGGGCTTAACGGCAATAAGTATTCGAAAAACAGTTTAGTCTCCTGGTTTGATAGGATGGATCGCTTTTTAAAAGTGGATTTTCCTTTACCGGATTCCTTTGATAAATATAATAAGTTTAAACAAACAGAGCTTTCGGAAAGTCTGAATAAAGGTTATGAACAACCGCCGCAGCATCGCTTTTTTGAGTTAGCAGATCAATATTTATCGGTATGTGAACGGACAAAAGCATTTAAAACAAGATTTAAGAAAGAGCTATTGTCATTCCTGCGCAGCGAGCTCCATCAGAAGAAGGAGAAACAACAGGTGTTAGCTTATGATGATCTGCTGCTCAGGTTACGGAATGCGCTTTATGACAGTGACCAGTGTGAATATCTAGTCGCTGCTTTACGCAAAAAATATCCGCTGGCGATGGTGGATGAGTTTCAGGATACCGATCCTATGCAGTATGAGATATTTCGCTCGGTCTATAAAGATTCAGAAGCGGTATTGTTTATGATCGGAGATCCCAAGCAGTCTATCTACAGCTTCCGCGGAGCTGATGTCTATTCCTATATTGAAGCCCGAGAAGATGCACCGCTTAAAAACAGATATCAATTAGACCGCAATTATCGTTCTGCATCTAATTTGTTGCAAGGGCTTAATATCCTTTGGGGCGAGCACGATAACCCATTTTTGCTGGGCACTGATATTCAATATCAGAACGTAAGCGTTGGTCAGGAGGAACAAAAACATGGGAAACTCAAAATAGATGGAGACGTTCGTCCTCCCATTCAGTTTCGCAGGCTTTGGGGTTCCGGGGGAGATAATCCTAATAAAGAAGATGCCCGCAGAATGGCTGCAGATGATACCGCCCGCAAAATTCACCGGCTGCTTTCCAAAAGCGAAGAGGGAAAGGCAAAAGCAGGAGGGGAGCTGCTGGAGGCAAAAGATATTGCGGTATTAGTGCGGACGCACAAGCAGGCCAATTTAATTAGCGATGCCCTCAGAGAATTGGAGATTCGAAGTGTGCGCCAAAGCGATAAGAGTGTGTTTAAAAGCCGGGAAGCGCAGCATTTGCGGTATTTGTTAGAAGCCGTCGCCGACCCGGTTAGTGAGCATAAAATAAAAGCGGCTTTAGCATTACCGCTGACACCCTTTAGCGCAGTAGATATGTTGGCTGCCGGCGAAGATGTGGATGAGTGGGAACGAATACTGCAGATATTTTCGGAAGCTCACAAACGGTGGCAAAAACAGAGTTTTATGGCTATGTACCAGTATCTCCTTCATCAGTTGGAAATAGACCAATATGTGATTACGCTTGTAGAAGGCGGACGACGTTTGACGAATATGCTGCATTTGGGAGAACTGTTAAACCGAGAAACGCTGCGGCGCGGATTGGGAGTTCAAGCATTATTATACTGGCTTGCTGAGAAACGTGAAGAAACAGAGGATGGCAAAAAAACAGCGGAAGAGGAGCAGCTTCGTTTGGAAAGCGATCAGGCGCTTGTCAAGATTGTAACGATGCATAAAAGTAAAGGGTTACAGTACCCCGTTGTGTTTTGTCCATTTTTATGGGACGGGCCTTATATCAGTGACAAGGGCCAGTCGTTGGTTTTTCATCACCCTGATGACCACAGCGAAGCTTTTTTAGATTTGAATGGCAAAATCGACCCGGAACGAATACGAAAACGCTTTCTTTCTGAGCGCGAAACGCTGGCTGAGGAATTGCGCCTGGCCTATGTGTCTATGACAAGGGCAGAATACGGGCTGTATTTAAGCTGGGGCTTTACAAGCGATTCAGAATTCTCTCCTTTGGGTTACCTGCTGCAGAAAGGAGAGAGGGTTCAAAAGATGCTTGAAGAAAAGATAGCAAAAGAACGAGAGACAGAGTGCACTTCGAGCGAATTAAATCAGACGATGGAGCAAATATGCTCAAGGAATCCCGAATTATTTGATATTGCAAAGTCAGGCCGTGTGGCAGCTGAAAAGCAGCTTACGCTAAGAGGGTTGGATGTAGTGCCAAGTTTACAGGCTCAACATTTTAAGCGTGAAGAAGCACTGAGTACTGCCTATCGGATCTCAAGCTTTTCGTCGATAAGCAGCCTTATGAGTGCCGATCCGGATCAGCCAGATTATGATCAGTATACTACTCATACCTTCGATCGGCCAGATGACATGGGGACTGAGGAAGGCGATTCCATTTTCAGCTTTCCTAAGGGGCCTAAGCCGGGAACTTGCATCCACAATATTTTTGAAGAGCTTAATTTCGGGAATCCAGAAATGGCCGATGCACTGATTTTGGAAAAACTCCACCAAACAGGTATTGCCTCTAAATGGAAAAACACCGTAAAGAAGATGGTTCGGAGCGTTATTAAAAACCATTGCTGAATGGAAAATTTCGGCTAAATGATCTCTCCAGCCAGGATATTCTTACTGAGATGGAATTCTATTTTGAGAACGAAGAGATTTTGGGATCACGGCTGTTATCGATTATTCGTGGTAATTCAGCCCCTGCTCCCGGGTTATCAAATATTACGGAGTCCGGCTACCTTAAAGGCTTTGTGGATCTCATATTTCGTTATAACGGGAAATATTATATTTTGGATTACAAAACCAATTTCCTGGGAGATGAAGTATCAGATTACGGCCAGCCGGCATTGAATAATGAAATGAGAGAGGCTTTGTACGATTTGCAGGCTCATATTTATACGATTGCTCTGCATCGGTATTTAACGGATAAAGTACCAGACTATAGCTATAAAACTCATTTTGGCGGCTATTTCTATCTCTTTATCCGAGGAATCAATGAGAATGGGAGTGAGGGAATTTATTATGATCAGCCTGATCAAAGGGTGGTCGATGAATTAAACAATTATATTGGAGGATCGCATGCCTAAGCTGCTAAACCGGTTAAATGACTTACGAAATAATGATGTGATTGCTGATGTTGACCTGCAGTTCGCCTATTTCTTAGATAGTCAGTACACAGATATTTCTGCTGAAGTGCTGCTGGCCGGATGCTTTTGCAGTTATTTGTATCGCCAGGGGGATGTTTGTCTGCCTTTAAATGAATATGCTGGTCAGCAATTATTTGAGGAAGGACAAAACCGTCATCAGCTTAAGGCTCCCGATTATGAGTCTTGGTTTGCAGTGCTGAATCAAAGCCCTGTTGTAGGAGAACCGGGTGAATTTAAACCGCTTATTTTAGACTCGTCGGCCCGCTTATATTTGCACAAGCTATGGAGTTATGAACAAATACTTGCGAATGGCTTGCTTGCTTTAAGTAGGCAGCAGGTTACAGGCATAAATATTAGGTTATTGTCGGATGGTTTAAACCGTTTATTCCGTAATGAGGAAGAGCACATTAACTGGCAAAAAGTGGCCGCAGCATGTTCAGTTCGCAACCGACTTTCCGTAATATCGGGCGGCCCCGGTACCGGGAAAACCTTTACGGTTGCCCGTATTATAGCGCTCCTGATTGAACAAGCTGAAGAGAAGGGGCAACCTATATCTATAGCACTTGCCGCGCCTACCGGCAAAGCGGCAGCCCGCCTGCAGGAGGCAATCAGTGAGACTCGCGGAAAGCTTGATATATCACCGGGAATTCGTGGGACAATCCCTGACAAAGCTGTTACTTTACATCAGCTATTAGGGGCACGTACCTATACCACTTCTTTTAAGCATAATGTTGAGAATCCACTGCCCCATGATGTGGTGATTATTGATGAGGTCTCTATGGTTGATCAGGCCTTAATGAGCAAAGTTCTTAATGCAGTCCGGGATGATGCGAGGCTGATACTTTTGGGCGATAAGGATCAGCTGGCTTCGGTAGAAGCCGGATCTGTGTTGGGTGATATCTGCCTAAATGCCCAAAACAGATATACCGGAGAAATGTATCAGTGGCTGGAGGAAGTCAATATCGGACTTCCGAAGGATAAGCAAATAACTGGTGATGCGACACTTATAAATAATATAACATTACTCACTGAGAGTTACCGATTTAGCGAACACAGCGGTATCGGCAGATTGGCAAAAAACATAAATGATGGCAATGCAAATCGGGTACTGGAACTGTTGACTGATTCTGATGAAAAGAATTTGGGGTTTCAACAAATTCATGATGTTACAGGATTAAAACAACTGGTGAAACAAAATACACGACAATAATACCAGCAGCTACAGGATGCTAAAAGCCCTGCAGAAGCTTTTAACCTTTATAAAGAGTTCAGAATACTGGCAGCTCATCGGAAAGGCCCGTGGGGAGTTCGCTTCATAAACAGCATTATCGATCAGTTGCTGCAGAAAAGGCCTCGCACTGCCGGCAGACGATCATGGTATTCGGGCAAACCTATAATCGTTAATACCAATGATTATAATCTGGGACTATACAATGGAGATATTGGACTCTGCTTACTTAATAAAAACGATAAGCCGCGCATCTATTTTAGAGATGAAAATGGCTATAAGGAAACTATTCCCGCCCAACTCACGAATTATGGCAGCGCTTATGCACTAACAATTCATAAAAGTCAGGGTTCTGAGTTTGAACGACTGTTGTTAGTACTTCCATCAGTCCCTTCAAAGATTGTTAGCCGAGAACTTATTTATACTGCGATCACAAGGGCACGCACAGAAATTAAAATAGCCGGCACAAAAAGAACGATAAAAAATGCAGTACGCCAAAAAATAAAGCGATTATCAGGACTTTCTGAACAATTATGGGGGCCAGATGGGGAAATTTAGCTGTAGTTTGTCGTATTAATTGGAAGACAAATTACAAGTATTTATATGATTCAAGTCTGTTTTGGTAAAGATCTAATATTAAAACCTTTATCCCCTTATGGAAAACAGGCCGGCTAAGTAGGTTTTGTTATAATTTGCGGATTTATCTAAAATAATTTCGTGAATTAAGGAACATTACATCAATGTTTGAGTAAGAATTGATGAACATACTGATCCCTGGTTATTCTTTATGGATAACCAATGATTTGTAC
>Ga0079226_10004424_pt1 | contig 10742 bp, 8 predicted proteins | sample Poulit2014_FD_76345 | JGI IMG/M metagenome (GOLD analysis project Ga0079226, IMG submission 76345) | Agricultural soil microbial communities from Georgia to study Nitrogen management - Poultry litter 2014 | ecosystem: Environmental > Terrestrial > Soil > Agricultural land | place: USA: Georgia...
TATGATCAATTAATTCGGCAAGCTGCCTGTCAACACGACTCTGAGCCATACCGGTCCGTTCAGCAAGCAGAGTAATCAATTGTTTGCGGTCAATCGTAGTCATGTCTGGAGCTGCTTTTCGGGTGTAAAGCGAATGACATCTTTCGGCGGCATCATCACCACACGTCCGTTATCGTATTGTTTCTGGAACTGTTTTTGGTGCTCCACCCGGAACGAACCCACGCCATCAATCCTCACGTTATTTCTGCGGGCCATTTGCTCGCGTACAACTTCGACAAATGCTTGCAAAAACTCCTGGTCCATCTCGCTAACACATTAAAATTTAAAAGTAAGCCCGCCATAAACTTGCAGCGGGCGTTCAATATAACCGTCCCATTTCTGGTACTCGTGGTCCAGCAGGTTCACTGCTTTTCCATATATTCCGATGTTGTCGGTGAGCGATATATCGAGCTGTGCGCCCAATAACAGGTAATCGCTCATATCCTGTCCCTGATCATCCTCGCGGATGGCCCGCAGGTCGGCCCATCCCTCAAAGGTTACCCGGTCAAACAATTTGAGTCCAAATCCCGAATTTAAACCCAGCTTCTCGGAAAAGGGAATGGGTCCGCCATCCTGCAATTCGGGCAGCTGGGCATACACCTCCCCATCCAGCCAAAATTTTTCAGGCACCACCTGGTGGGTAGCCCCGGCATAAATGCGGAGCCTGGTAACATCGGCGTAGCTGACGTTGTAAAAAAGAAGCTGATCGGTGTTCGATCCGAATGAGTTGCGTTCGAAGATGGGGCTATTTGAGATATCTTCATATCGAATACCTCCGTGTAAAGAACCTACTCCGGAATAGTTTAAAATGAGCTCGCCCGAACCGTACATCCGGTAGGTATGCCGAAAACTGTTGCCGGACTGCAGGAACCGGTTCGTCCCGTGCAGCTGCTCAGCGGTCTTCACAAAAGGTTCAGCGCCTATATTGCCTACCAGCGTCGCTCCTTCAAACAGCGGCAGTTCAATCGTGGCCGAAGGTCCGAAATAGACCTTGTCCTCGAAAGCATTGGATCCATAATAGATACTGGCATCGACGCTCAGATGCATCTCATAGTTAAACAACCGCTGGTATTCCAATCCGGCCTGTCCCGTCACCCATTGATCGGCGGCCAGGGCATTACTGTATTCCCCCATCGTCCCACCCAGTTTAGCGGTAATCGTCTCGGAGGGTTGCCCCCCCGCCCACCGCTTCGAAACAGAAGCGTTATAGACGGCCTCTTCTGTCTTTCCGGAAAGATCGCCGGCCTCTACCCGGGCTTCATAGTAGCGCATATTGGCCTGTAGATTCCATCCCGACACGCCGTTCTTGAGCCGCTGAAGATCCGCCCCGATGTTAAATCCGCCATATTCTTTACGCGGGCTGCCGGGCACCTCCAGCGGGATAAGGGGGTCCAGGTCCAGCCCGTACATATGATTAAAGCTGTTGCGCAGCCCCAAATCGACATCCAGGCGAGTGCGCTGGTCCAGCTTGGTAGCAAACTGTCCATTGGCTTTTAAAAACCGAAAGCTGCTTTCCTGGTCCTGAAGGTGCCCGTTTGAGGAAGAAAAATCAAGGTCTCCCCCGATATAACTTTTTCCATTCAGCCGTGTCACCCCCCAAAATCGGGCTTCGGGGCTGCCATAGCTGCCGGCCCCTGCTCGTCCAAAGGCATTGCCATCTGGCGAATAATGCAACTGGGCATAAGGCGGAGGATCGGGACGCGTCATTTCGCTTACCGGAAGATCAGCCACCACTTCCTCGCGGCTCTCTATATATGGCATCCGGTCGGGATCCACCCGGTAGACGCGCGAAGCAGGCTCAAAACCGAGGATCGGCTGGCGCCGGAGGCCCGGAAAGCGAGCCTTGAATTCGCTGCGGATTTCGATATCCTGCGGATCAATGTCCGGAAGCAGGGCATCTTCATCCCCGCCCTGGGTGTCCTGCGCAGCTGCCGGAAAAGCGGCGATGACTAAAAACATCGATAAAAACGTAACAGATAAAAAATATTTCATGGGTCATTAACTAATTACCGAAAAATACCAGGTTCCTAATGTACTAATTTTTTTTCAACGTATAATGGTCGGATGCCGGGCTTTTATACCTGTATCGGCCCCTTCTGTTTCGGCAGATATAAAAAAAAGGAGCATCCTGACGAAATCACACCACCGGTTTGCCCGTTTTGGTTGAACGCAATTTATCCACAAATAGCACCACGGGAGTAATACACGCCACAAAAATCATCATGCTGGCGTGTGTAATCGTGGCGTATGCCACCCCGGTGACCGCCGGCACGGCAAACAGAACCAGCAGTGACTGTTTGACAAAATAGTGGTAGGTTCCAAGTCCCCCGGGGGAAGGAATCGCGATACCGATGGCCGAAATAACGGTAATCACCAGCGCATCGAGCATATCCAGACTATAGACTTCCTGCATGTCAAACATCCAGAATGGAATATAGGTCATTAAGGTGTAACAAAGCCATATCAGGGTAGTATAAAAAACAAAAAGCCACCAGCGCTGCACTTTGCGCGCCGACAGTATCCCGTCTCTGAACATCTTAAGCGCTTCTCTGGAGCGATAGATCCAGTCTTGCAGCAATTCGGATTTTGTGCCGAGATAAATAATAAACCGGACGAGCAGATACCCCGTGAAAGCAATGATTCCTAAAAATAAAATCGTCCATCCGTAGGTTAATAAACTGGACTCGTTGGTCAAAAAATTAATCGTTTCTTCGCCAAAAATCTGTTTCAACAGGTCCAGGTCCGCGATCAGGTACACGGAAACCACGCCCATCAGAAACACCATCACCAGTACGTCCACAATCCGCTCCAATACGATCGTGCCGATCAGCTTGGATGTGCTTAACCCTTCCTTTTTAGCTACATACATCGGCCGCGACACTTCTCCCAGCCTCGGTCCCACGAGATTCATCAGATACCCCACCAGCACGCCCGAGATAAGCGTGGAGCTGTCCAGCTCCTTCTTATCGTGCTCAATCAGCAGCCGCCAGCGCTCGGCCCGGAAAACGTGGCTGCAAAAAGCCGCCACTCCAAAAGGCAGGATCCAGCCGAACTGGATATCCTGCGCATAATTCCACACCTCCTGCAGGCGCACGTTTCGAAATGCCAGCCACAGAAAAAATCCGCCAAGTGCAAGGGCAAGACCAATTTTCAAAAACCGTTTAACCATAATGGATTAAGCCGAAGTGTCTGCTGATAGTAGTACGTTATCTGATAGCATTGGATTAGTTTCGCATATCAACAATTTCGGCTCCTTCCGGGTAATCGAGAAGAAACATTTCTTGCTTTGCTAAAACAAATTTTCCGTCATTAAATTGAGTCGTGATAATGTTGTCCACCGGGTCCACCGCCCGGATCATCTGTGGTATGAGCGACTCTGAAAGAAAAATTTCCACCTTCTTGTAGATTGCAAACGGATCATGGGAGCTCAGCCGGATATAGAACTGATCCTCGCGCCGCTCTTCAGCATCCACCGTGAACGTAGAATCAATGCCGTTTAAAATGCGCGAAGGAGCAAAGTCATCTTCCGTCGGCTCGTAGTCGCTGATGATTACCCGATTGCGGTTGTTGTCGTAGACCATGGAGGTTTCCCCGTTCACCACTACGGACTGGTGGCCTGAGCGTACCTTGTAGCGCTCCCTGCCCACCCAGATCAATCCATCACTGGATACCGTATCCCCGGTATAGGAATCGAGGGACCGGTGCTGAAAGTCAGCGGAAAAGATCTGTCCTTCTTCAAACTTTTCCTTCAGTTGCGCAAAAGGACGCTCCTGGGCGAAAGACGCGTTCGTACTGCCCAGAAGAAGGACCATGCAGGAAACCAGCAGCACAACCTTAACGATTGAATTCGTCCAATTCATTTAATAATAATTCTAATTCCTCTTCATCTTCAACCAGCACATCACGGGCCGTGCTCCCCTGGTACGGGCCCACAATACCGGCATTAAATAATTGATCAATAATACGGCCCGCCCGGTTATATCCGATTTTAAGCTTGCGCTGCAGCAGCGATACCGATCCCTGCTGGTGCAGCACAATAATTTTTGCGGCGGCTTCAAATAGCTCATCAATATCATCCAGCGGATCGGGGATGCCGCTCGAAGATTCATCTTGAATAACTGGTAATTCATACTTTTTATTATACCCGCGCTGCTTTCCGATAAACCCGGTAATTTCTTCCACCTCTTCGGTAGAGACGAACGCGTTCTGGATACGCGTCATACCGCCCCCGTTCGTAAATAACATATCCCCACGCCCGATCAGCTGATCCGCCCCGCCGGTATCCAAAATAGTCCTGGAGTCCACTTTCGAAGCCACCTGATACGCAATACGGGCAGGAAAATTGGCTTTGATCGTCCCGGTGATGACATTGACCGACGGGCGCTGTGTCGCTACCACCAGGTGGATGCCTACCGCCCGGGCCAGCTGAGCCAGCCGCGCTATCGGTTCCTCAATCTGTTTGCCGGCTGTCATCATCAGGTCGGCCAACTCGTCGATTAACACCACAATATATGGCAGGTGCCGGTGACCCTCCTCCTTCTTCAGCTCCCCGTTATTGAATTTCTCGTTATAGCTGCGGATATCCCGGACCATTCCCTCCTTCAGCAGGTCATACCGCTCGTCCATCTCTTTCGTCAGGCTTTCCAGCGTTTCCTGGGCTTTCGTCGTATCCGTGACGATCGGATCTTCCGTACCCGGGATGGTCGCCAGAAAATGCTCTTCAATCTTCTGGTAGAGCGACAGCTCAATTTTTTTAGGATCGATCATAACAAATTTCAGGTTGTCCGGATGACACTTGTATAACAGGCAGGTAATGATGGTATTAATCCCCACTGTTTTACCCGAACCGGTGGCTCCCGCAATCAGCAAGTGCGGCATCTGGGTGAGATCGACCAAAAATACTTCGTTCTCAATCGTCTTGCCGAAAGCCAGCGGCAGCTTAGCGTCACTTTCAACAAATTTCTTGGTATTGATCACTGATTTGATATATACGATTTCACGCTTGCCGTTGGGCACTTCGATACCAACCGCCGAGCGCCCCGGGATAGGCGCCATAATACGCAGCCCCCGGGCGGCCGTGGCCATTTTCAGATCGTTGGCGTAACTCTCAATTTTACTGATCTTCACATCGGGCGCCGGATCCAGTTCGTACAGCGTTACGGTCGGACCCACGATCGCGTTAATGCTTCGGATTTCGATCTTGTGACGCTTCAGCTTATCCAGGATAATGCGCTTGTTTTCTTTAATCTCGTTGAGATCCACCTCATTGCCCTCATTGGGTGGAGAATCCAGAAGTTTAATCGTAGGAAACTTATATTTCACCTTGGGGACTTCCTTCGCTTTATCCTTATTCTGGCGATCGAGTTCGCGGGCGCCTGCCTCCTCGTCCCCTTCTCCCACGTACACCGATATATCGACCTCGTCCTCCCCGTCTTCGGCATCCTGTTTCTTCTGGATCTCGGCGCGGGGACGCTGGTCCAGCGACTGCACCTCACTTTGCTCCCTGCGCATCCGCTCCCGGTCCTGCTCCTGTGAGCGCTGCACAATTTCATCAATCGAACGGGATTGCGGCTCCGGTTCCGGTTCCGGTTTCCTTTCCGCGCTTCGCCCCCCTTCCGCTGCAGCACCGCCCTGTTGTGTCCGCGGCTGCCGCTGTTGTGAGCGCGCCTGCTGTTCCGCCTTCCGCTGCCGCCGGACCTTCGACTGCTGGATATCCGCCTCTCTTTGCTGGCGTTTTTGCTCTTTTTTCGCCCGCCGGCTCTCCTGCCAGCCGGTAACGGAGCTCCTCATGCCTGAAAACCAGCCCTTAACGGTATCCACCGTCGACTGCAGGTCACGGTCCAGCAAGGCCAGAACGGTGGTCACCACCAGGACCACCAGAATAATTATCGATCCAAAACCTGTTATATTTTGCAGCACCCGCGCCATGGCGATGCCGGCCGAACCGTTCCAGACGGCAGAATACCAGCCATACTCAAGATTAAACCAACCCAAAACGGCGGAAAAAAGCACCATGCTCCAGATACCGTAGGCGGTAGGCCAAAGCAGCTGGCTGACATCGCGATTTCGGAAGATGAACCACCCGCAAGAAAGGATAATGGCCGGAATAACAAGGCTCATATAGCCAAAAAGCCGGTATACAAAGAAATGAGCAAGATAAGCCCCGATCACCCCCAGCCCGTTTTGAATACGCAGCGCCGGTCCCTGATCGATGCTCAACAGGTTATCGGCTGAAAGCGACTGGATGAGGCTGTAGTCCGAGGCGTGGTAACTTAATATACTCAATCCCGTCAGGCCACCGAGAGCCATCACTAAGATGCCAATAATCTCCATTTTCCGGGATTCTGTAAGACCGCCCAGAAAGCTTCCCGAATTATTCTTTTTTGCCATAGAAATCCGAAATAATTCCTTCCTTCATTACCGGCAACACCCGCATCGTACTTCGCTGGCAGCAATAAGAGATCTCTTCTTCGCTTACGATATCCTTTAACCGGACTGCATAGTTGGATGTTTTAGCTGCCTTTTCTATATCATCGCCAAACCTCTCGTAAAGGCTAAAAGCTACCTTGGCGCCGTCCTGCACCTTCTGAGGTAGTTTTCCGCCTGTAAGTTCGTAAATAATATTTCCAGCACAAAGTAAATCCTCCACTGCCAAACGACCCTTCCAGCCCGCGCATACCAGCACAATATCCGTTTCAACCGTTTTCAGTGCTGATATCAGGACTTCCAGATTAATAAAGGCACCGATCATTATTTCCCTGGCCAACCCCGCGCGCTTGATAGCCCGGGTGCCGTTCGTCGTATTTAAGATGATGGTCTTATTTTCCACTTTTTCTTTGGTATAATCAAGCGGAGAGTTGCCAAGATCATAGCTCTCAATCTTGGCCCCTCCCTTTTCCCCGCATAACAGGTAGTGAGGGGAATCCAGGTTTTGAGAAATTTTACTGGCATCTCCCATGTCGGCAACAGGGATAATTCCTTTAGCGTGATTATGAAGCGCAGTGATCATCGTAGAGCCGGCACGCAGCACATCAACGACTACCGCCGTCTTGTCCCTCAGCTCTTCCTCCTGAAATGACTGGGCCGATACAAATACATCTATGTTATTATCCATCAAAGCGTTGCTTGTTATTTTTTTAAAAACGGCGGTTTTTCAATGACAGCCGGGGCCTTCTTTTCCCTGATCTGTACAAAGATGGTACTGCCTTCCCGGCTGAACCTCTCAGCTACATAGCCCATCCCAATATTCTTGTTCAGGGTAATAGACCGGGTGCCGCTGGTTACCTGTCCAATTTCGTTACCCTCCTCATCAAGCATCCGATATCTGCTCCGCGGAATGGATCGTTTGTCATCGATGGTAAAGCCCACCAGCCTGCGATCCAGTCCATCTTCCCTTGCTTTAACAAGGGCTTGCTTTCCAATAAATTCTTTCCGGTCCAGCTTGGTGAGCCAGCCCATGCGAGCCTCCAGGGGGTGGGTATCTTCGGTAATATCGCTGCCATACAGGGCGTACCCCATTTCCAGGCGCAGCGTATCGCGCGCGCCGAGTCCGCACGGCTCCAGATCATATGCCGATCCGGCATCCATAATAGCTTTCCATACCTTTCGGGGATCGGTTTGCTCTTTGTCAAAATACAGTTCAAATCCCTTTTCGCCGGTATAACCGGTCGCCGATACGATGACTCCCCCGCAACCTGCAAGCGAGCCGATCTCGAAGGTATAAGAGGCGATTTCGGAAAGATTTATATCCGTAAGTCCACCGAGTATTTCAGTCGACCGGGGCCCCTGCACCGCCAGAAGGCACATCGCCCCGGACCGATCCTCCAGGGAGGCCTCAAACGTGTTATGTTCGGCGATCCATTTAAAATCCTTCCGGATATTAGAGGCGTTGACCACCAGCATATACGTATTCTCCGCCAGCATATATACCAGCAGGTCATCCACGATGCCGCCGTCCTCGTAACACATGGCAGAATACTGCACCTTGCCCGGCGAAAGGACAGAAGCGTCGTTAATCGTAACCAGCTGAATCAGCTCCAGCGCCTCTTCACCGGTCACGTAAAATTCGCCCATATGCGATACGTCAAACAGGCCCGCGGTCTCGCGTACAGCCTGATGCTCTTTTTGGATACTGTCATATTGAACAGGCATATCAAACCCGCCGAAGTCGATGAGCTTTGCTCCCGCCTCCTTATGAAGTTCGTAAAAGGGTGTTCGCTTTAACATAGATTGTCTTCTCGTTTTCGCCGGCGTATCCGGACCGGCGCTGTTACATTTGCATAAAATACATATTTATGAATAGAATGAAGAATGATTTTCTTAAGGCAAAAGACATTTAGCATATGGTTTAAAATCCTTATCTTATCAGCTTAATATCGAGCTTCAATCCAACATTTTATAATGGCAATTAACAGACAACAAGTTCGAACGGCCCTGGCCCACGTGATGCATCCCGAGATGGATAAGGATCTTATCACCCTTGATATGATTGAAGATCTCATCGTGCAGGACAGCTTTATTACGTTTACGATTGATTTACCTGAAAAGAATGCAAAGCTGGAGAAGCGCCTCAGAGAAATGAGCGAAGAGGCCATCCGAAAATTTGTGGCCAAAGATGCGGTATTGGATATAAATACGGCGGTTAACATCTCCAAGTTTCGCAACAAGAATGGAGATGAAAAATCGTTTCCGGGGCAGGGGCACCGGGAGAAGAGTAAGCGACAGGAGGAGGACCAGGAGCCCCTCTCCGGCGTTAAAAATGTCATTGCCGTTGCGTCCGGCAAAGGCGGGGTGGGAAAATCTACCGTGGCGGTAAACCTCGCCTGCGGGCTGGCCCGCACCGGGGCGAAAGTGGGACTGCTGGATACCGATATCTACGGTCCAAGCATCCCCACCATGATGGATACCCACAAGCGGCCGAACATTACCACCCGGAAAAAACTGATTCCCCTCAAAAAGCACGGCGTACGGTTTTTGTCGATGGGATTGCTGGTTGATCCCGATCAGGCGATGATCTGGCGCGGGCCGATGGTTACCAGCGCGGTCAAGCAATTTATGGAGGAGGTGGAATGGGGCGAACTCGATTACCTGGTGCTTGATCTTCCCCCCGGGACGGGAGATATTCAGCTCACGCTGGTGCAAACGGTTCCGCTGACCGGCGCGGTGATTGTTTCCACGCCTCAGACCGTAGCACTGGATGATGCGCGCAAGGGCGTCGCCATGTTTAAAAAAGTAAACGTGCCGGTTTTGGGCATGGTAGAAAACATGGCCTACTTTATCCCCGAAGATATGCCCGATAAGAAGTATTATATTTTTGGCAGGCATGGTGCCCGCGATCTTGCCGAACGAACGGGGACACATTTCCTGGGCGAGATTCCGCTCGAACAGGCCGTGCGCGAAAGCGGGGATGCCGGCAAGCCGATCGTACTGGAAGAGGGACTTGCATCCAGGTCGGCACAGGCTTTCGTGGAACTATCCAACAATGTCATCCAGCAGTTGTCGATCCGCAACCGGGAACGGGCACCCTCAGAAAAAATTGATATCAAAATCAGGCCATAATTTATTTTGTATTGTACAAAACTACTTATAACTTATGAGTGAATATTAAAATATTTCGTAATCAAAAAATAACTATGCAGTTTTTCTGCTCTCGTTACATGTGTTGTTGTAGGATGGATCAAGCGTGTATGCCTGCATCCAGGGATGCCACCTGTAAGAGAGCTACGGTCACATGATTTTTTAGAATTTTTTCAATGGAAGTCAAAAGCCCGCTCATCTTCACAGGTGAGCGGGCTTTTTTTGTTGAAACACTTATTGTTGAAGCGCTCTTTTACAACCTCATGAACCGCTTTCTTTCAACTAACGATGCCTCAGCATCATGCCATTTAAAATAACAATAACACAATGAATACTAAATTTGCCTACTGGGTTCCCAATGTAAGCGGCGGACTGGTCATTACCGACTGGCCCATGAAGACCGACTGGACCTATGAATATAACAAGGAATTAGCACAGACTGCGGAGCAGGTCGGTTTCGATTATGCTTTGGCCCAGGCTCGCTTTTTCGGGAGCTACAATGCCGAAAAGCAGCTGGAGGCCCTGAGCATAGCCAATGCACTTGCCGCCAACACGGAGAAGCTGCGCCTCATCGGAGCCGTTCACCCCGGGCAGTGGAATCCGGGACCCATCGCCAACTTCGTGGCCACCTCCGACCAGATCAGCAACGGCCGTTTTCACCTTAACGTGGTAAGCGGCTGGTTCAAGGATGAATTCACCCGCTTTGGCGAACCCTGGCTTGCCCACGACGAGCGCTATGAACGGAGTAAAGAATTTATTGAAGTTCTGAAAGGGTTGTGGACGCAGGAAACCTTTTCTTACCGGGGACGTTTTTATCAAATTGACGAAGCGCCCTGCGAGCCCAAACCCGTTACTCCCCCGGATATTTTTCAGGGTGGCAATTCGCCGCGCGCATTAAGAATGGCGGCCCGCGTTTCAGACTGGCTTTTCTTAAACGGCGGAAGCCTGGAAAAAATAAAAGGCCAGATTGAACAGGTTCGCCGGTATGCCGACGAATTTGGCACTGAGCCTCCCAAAGTGGGCGTAAATTCCTTTGTTATCTGCAGGGATACCGAAGCGGAAGCAAAGAAAGAGCTGGAAGATATTATTGAGCATGCCACCCAGGAAGCCGTCGAAGGCTTCAAAGA
>Ga0079226_10004425_pt1 | contig 10739 bp, 7 predicted proteins | sample Poulit2014_FD_76345 | JGI IMG/M metagenome (GOLD analysis project Ga0079226, IMG submission 76345) | Agricultural soil microbial communities from Georgia to study Nitrogen management - Poultry litter 2014 | ecosystem: Environmental > Terrestrial > Soil > Agricultural land | place: USA: Georgia...
CTTTATAATATAATAAAGAATTTTTTTATAAGCCAAACCTTAATCCTCTCGGTCAGATCGTGGCATCTTAGAAGTACAATAGAGTGTTTTTTTATAGGAGATAAATCATTGAGAAAGCCTCTCTCAGCTTCTTATCTGCCTATAAGATTTAGAACCACATCAAGAAGATTACGGTAAAGAATATGCAAACCTTAAAAATAATTTCCCACATAACATTTTAATATTTAGCTCCTAATTTCTATACTTTATTCGCTTCTTATAGATACTTAGGAATTTTGATTACCAAAAATAACTAATTAATAAATAATAACCGTATTATTTATTAATAATTTGATTAACCCTAGCCTCTTTTACAATTGCAGTCCATAAAAAGGATTCTAAGCTTATATTTAAAAATCCTCCTATCTACCCAAATAACTTTTCACCAAATTAAAGCTAATATTTTGTGGAAATATCTTTTTATATATTAGAAAGTGGGGACAAAATAAAGGATTGCTACCATCAAAATATTTATAATACTTTCCCATATTCTATGCATTATTTTTTAATATATTGCAAATATATTAACAGTATTACCATGAAACAAGTATATAAAGACGTAATTGATTTATTGCAAAACAAGGATTATGCTAAGCTAAAAGATTACGAAATTCAACGCCCAGAAAAAATGAATTGGGTAGTAGAAGTTTTTGAAGGTATTCATCTTAAAAACCATCCAGACAAGACCGCATTATTATGGACGAACGGCGTGGATACAGTAAACTACTCCTTTCAAGACATCACTTCTAAAACAAATAAACTAGTAAACTGTTTAAGAGGGAAAGGGATAAATAAAGGTGATGTGCTATTTACTCAAATGATGCTACAGCCCATAACTTGGACTTCTATTTTAGCAAATATTAAAGGTGGGTTTAAGATGATTCCTGCTGCTTCTATCTTAGGTACCCAAGATGTAGTGTATCGTTTTGAGAAAACTTTCCCGAAAGTGGTTTTTGCCGATCAAGATAACGCCTACAAAACCGATGAGGCAGAAAAAATTCTTGGAAAGGAAATAGCTATAAAAATAATAGCCGAAGGGACACGTGACGGATGGTACAGTCTAGAAGATATTGAAAAGGAAAGCGACAAAGCCGAAGGGGTTTGGAATAGTCCAGACGACATTCTTTTTTATTTTTTCACCTCGGGTACCACAGGTTTGCCAAAGGTGGTTTGCCACACACACTTAAGCCTAACCTTAGGACACTTAACCACCACAGCATGGATTGGAGTAAACAACAACGATATACACTATAACATCTCGCAACCAGGATGGGCAAAGTTTGCCTGGAGTAGTTTTTTCGCACCTTGGAACGTAGGCGCCACTATCTTCGCCCATCATACTTCCAAAAGATTCGACCCAAAAACCACTTTAGATTTAATTGATGCACACAAAATAACCACGCTTTGTGCACCACCTACTGTATTACGTTTATTTATAAAAGAAGAGTTAAGCAGCTATTCTTTTTCCTTAAAAGAATGTGTTGCCGCAGGAGAACCTTTAAACCCCGAGGTGATTGAGGCTTGGCGAAAGGGCACGGGTATTACTATAAGAGATGGCTATGGACAAACCGAAGCTACTTGTATTATTGGAAACCTATCTGGCAAGGAAATAAAGTATGGGTCAATGGGCAAGCCTATGTTTATGTACGATGCGGTAATCACCGATGATGATGGCACTATTCTAGCGGACTACGACGAAGGGAACATCTGTGTTCGCATGCCAAAAGAGGAACATGTAAACGGTATATTTAAAGGGTATTTATTTGACAAGGAAAGAGAAGAAAGAGGGGTTAGACATGGCTTGTATTATACTGGCGATAAAGCCTATCGCGATTCCGATGGCTATATTTGGTTTATAGGGAGAGACGATGATGTTATAAAAGCTTCCGCCTATCGAATCGGGCCATTTGAGGTAGAGTCTGTTTTACTAGAACATCCAGCAGTAATCGAATCAGCAGTAGTGGGTTCACCACACCCTATTAAAGGCTATGAGGTAAAGGCATTTGTTGTTTTGGGTAAAGGAGAAACGCCAGATAAAGCCTTAGCTGATGCATTGTTCACCCATTCTAGAGAACATCTTGCACCGTATAAAATGCCGAGAATAATAGAGTTTGTAGAAGAGCTTCCAAAAACGATTTCAGGAAAAATACGACGAGTGGAACTACGTGCACAAGAAGCGGAGTTTAGAGCAAAAAACAAGAAAAGAGACATGGAATTCCACTATAAGAAATAACAAGTTATATTACTTTATAAAGGGATAGGGCTTAGCTTACATGCTAAGCCTATCTTATTTTAATAACCATCCATTAGAAATTCAAGTTACAATACATTAATTTAGAATATTCCTACTTCCTACTCTAGTTTTATATATATTAGATGCCATGATAAAAAGCGAAAACACCATGCAGGTTTTAATTGTAGAAGACGACATACGTGTTGCAGAGCTTATTAGAAGGGTAATGCAAGAAAAAGACTACGAAATTACCATTGCCTACGATGGACAAGAAGCTTTGGAACTTGTACAGTCTCAAGACTTTGGATTGATAATAGCCGATATTATTCTCCCTAAACTCAATGGCGTAGAGTTTTGTAAAAAAGTCCGAATTATTAAGCCACATATTCCCATTATCATGCTTACCGCTCTAGGAACTACCAACCATAAAGTAGAGGGACTGGATGCAGGAGCTGATGACTATATGGTGAAGCCTTTTGAAATGAAGGAATTATTTGCCAGAGTACGCGCAGTATTAAAGCGAAGCGAACGCATGCGCACCCCTGAAGGTTCAATTTTATCCTATGCAGATTTGGTGCTAAATAAAAACACAAAGACCGTTAAACGTAACAATCAGGACATCAAGCTTACCCCCAAGGAATTCGAACTATTAAAATACTTTTTATCCAATCCAGAACGCGTTTTATCCCGAGCGGAAATCGCTGAGAATGTATGGCAAACAAATTTTGATACTGGTACTAACTTTATTGATGTTTACATAAGCTATTTACGTAATAAAATAGATAAGCACCACGATTTTAAACTCATTCATACCCGTGTTGGTATGGGCTTTATTTTACAAAAGGAATGAAAATTCGCGCTAGGTTTAATCTTATTTTCACCCTGTTAGCAACCATTGCACTTGTGTTCTTTGGGATAACCGTGTATTGGGTATCAAAAAATAACAGGGCAAAAGAATTCTCTTCGATTCTAAAAAGCAAAGCGCTAATCAAATCTAATTTAGTCTTAAACGCTAACCTATCGGTAGATGATTTACAGCAGATATACGCTACGCAAAACGAAAATGTAGATAGCGTAAGCATCGCTATTTACAATGCTGATTTTGAACAGGTATACAGTGATAAGCCTATTTTAAGCACCACAGATTCTATTCAGAATATGCTGCAAAAAGCAAAGGCAGAAACTGAACATATCGTTAGAAAAAAGACAAAACAAACTATTGGTTTAACCTTCCAAAACAATGGTGAAGATTATTTAGTTTTGGCTTCTAGCAGCGATACCTATGGAAAAGAAAAACTGTCAGAGTTATTATATATTTTAATATTCACTGCTGGAATCGCCATTGTCCTTCTCTTTATCTTAGGGTTTTATTTCTCTAAACGTGTTTTAAATCCGATTAAGGAGATGACACAGGAAATAAATAAGATAACCGCAGCGCACTTGGACTTGCGTTTGCGACCGCTAAAGCACAAAGATGAATTAAATAAATTAGGAGCGATTTTTAATCAGATGTTAGACCGATTGGAAAACTCTTTTGATTCGCAAAAAGAGTTTGTAGCCCATATATCTCATGAATTACGAACTCCTCTGGCTGCTATTATTACCGATTTAGAACTAGCGCTAAATCAAACCCAAAGCTCCGAAGAGTATCGCAATACCATAGGGCGCACCCTAGCAGATGCAAAGAAAATAGTACATCTTTCGAATAACTTATTGGATTTGGCTAAAGCAAATTACGATCCAAAAGAAGTGGGTTATACTTCGCTTAGAATAGATGAAATATTATTGGAAGCCTATCAAGAAATCCAACAAGGTACGGCTCCGTGTACGGTACAAATGGAGTTTGTGGGTGATACAACCAATGAGCAGTTTATGACTGTTGTGGGTAACCCCTATTTATTGAAGGTAGCCTGTAAAAACCTTATAGAAAATGCATGTAAATTCTCGTACGACCACCATTGTTTTATTCGAATAGGATTCACAGATAAAATGGTAAAAATAGAGTTTATCGACAATGGAATTGGAATAGACGACGAGGACTTAGAACATATATTCGTTCCTTTCTATAGAGGTAGCAGTCAAGCAAACTACGATGGCTATGGAATAGGCTTACCACTTACCCAAAAGATACTTATACAGCACAGCGGTGAATTGAATGTAACTACTTCGCAAGATCAAGGCAGTACGTTTACCATGTATATTCCTCATTTAGGTAATAAATAAAAACCCAATCTCCAGACATTTCATATGGAAAACTATAGGTTAATTCCTAAAATTATCTCTATATTTAGTAGTATAAAGAATAAATTAACTTAAAGTGCAAAATAGATTATGAGTAAAAGAATATTAATGCTAGCTGGAGACTTTGTAGAAGATTACGAAGTGATGGTACCTTATCAGGCCATGTTATCTATAGGACTACATGTAGATGTGGTTTGTCCCGATAAGAATTCTGGAGATACCATTCCAACAGCAATTCACGATTTTGAAGGAGACCAAACCTTTACAGAAAAAAGAGGTCACAATTTCACATTGAACAAGTCTTTTAGCACTATAGATGTATACGACTATGACGGACTATATATCTGTGGTGGACGTGCTCCAGAATACATTCGATTAAACAAGAAGGTATTAGAAATTACCCAGCACTTCTTTAAGAAAAAAATGCCTGTAGCCGCTATATGTCATGGTATTCAAGTGCTAACAGTTGCCGATGTACTGATGGGAAGAACGCTAACAGCATACGAAACTATCGGTCCTGACATTGCATTAGCAGGTGGCACCTACAAGAAAATTGCTCCAGACAAAGCGATAACTGATGGAAACCTTACCACATCGCCAGCTTGGCCAGGACATCCAGCCTTGTTAAACCAGTTCTATAAGCTACTTGGAATAGAAATCCGTAATGTTTAAAGAACGAAACTATATACAATTGATTTATAAGCAATTGTATATAGCTGCATTTATTTTTAAGTCATCCACTTCTTTCTACATATTACTAAGAAGTAGATGACTTATTTAATTTTAATAAGAAATATTTTTACTTTAAGGCAAGCCGAATAATGTCGCCGAGTACTCCACGTGCAGTAACCGCTGCACCCGCGCCTGCTCCTTGAATAATAATTGGGTTTTCGCCATAACTTTCGGTATAGATTTCAAAAATACTATCCGACCCTTTTAACTGTCCCAAAGCAGTATTTACTGGAACCTCTACCAATTTAGTTTCTAATACTCCTTTATTTTCCTGCAAATTGCCAGACAACTCCCCTATGTAACGCAACACGAATCCTTTTGGTAGGTTACGTTTGGTTTTATCAAACTCGTCATCGAGCTTATCTAAGTTTTGCAAAAAGTTGGCCGTATTTCCACTTTGTAAAGCTTCTGGAATTAAATTCTGAATAGTAATTTCATCAAATTCATTTTCTAAATCCAACTCTCTGGCGAGCACTAATAGTTTTCTTCCTACATCATTTCCTGACAAGTCTTCTCGCGGATCCGGCTCTGTATAACCCTTGTCTATGGCATCTTTAAGAGTCTCACTAAATGATGTTTCTTCCGTAGAAAAGGTATTGAAGATATAACTTAGACTTCCGGAGAACACGCCTCTAATCTTGGTTATATTTTCGCCAGACAAATGAAGTAACTTAATACTATCTATTAGCGGTAAACCAGCGCCTACATTGGTTTCGTACAAATACTCTTTTTGTTCTTCCTTTAAAACCCGACGCAATTCTTTATAATAGTTATAAGATAAAGTATTGGCATTTTTGTTGGAAGAAACCAAGTTAAAATCGTTTTTGACCAAAGGAAGATAGTTAGAAACAAACTCTGTTGAAGCAGTATTATCGACCGCTATAAGATTTTCTAAATGATTGTCTTTAGCATAGCTTATCACATCTTCTATAGTATAAACCGTCCCGTGATCTTGCATAGTTTCACGCCAATTCTTTTTAATACCATTAGCATTAAATATTATTTTTTTTGAGTTTCCTATTGCAAAAATGCGAAGCTCTATATTTTTCTTTTCGGTTAGTGTATTTACTGATTGCAGAATTTGATCAATAAGCTTCCCTCCTACCAAACCATGTCCAAATATGGCTAAATTGATAGCTTTTGTTACGCCAAAAATATGACTATGTATAAGGTTCAAAGCTTTCTTGGCATCTTTTTTCTCAACTACCAAGCTCACATTCTTACCGGTTATCGCATTATTAAAGAGAATCGGGGTGATATTATTTTTAATTAAAGCGGAATATGGTTTATCGAAACTTTTCAAATCCTGTCCTACTATCGAAACAACTGCAATGTCCTTACGAGTAGTTATAGCATTGACTTGTTTTTTATAAAACTCTGCTTGAAACGCTTCTTTTAACGCGAGCACAGTTTTATCTGCATCTTTTACTGAAACTATAAATCCTAAGCCTCGTTCGGAAGTACCTTGAGAAATCACACCTACGCTAACACCAATATTGGCAAGACAAGTAAAAACCTTAGCATCTACACCAACCTTTCCTAATAAACCACTACCCTCTAATTGAATAAGTGCTACTTCCTTTTCTAGTGATAGCGATTTGATGCCATGCCTTGTAGGAACAGCAGAAATTAAAGTTCCTTTGTTAGTCGGATTTAAAGTATTACAAATACGAAGAGGTATCTGATTTTCAAGTAATGGCTGTATGGTTTTAGCATGTAAAATTGAGACCCCAAAACTGGCAATTTCGTTGGCGTCACTAAAATGAAGTGCATCTATTTTCTTAGAAGACGGTACCCAATCTGGATTAGCGGTAAAAATTCCATCGACATGTGTAAAGTTCTGTAACTCTTTAGCTTCTAAGAAATTCGCAAATAAAGCTGCGGAATAATTACTCCCATTTCTACCAATTGTAGTGGTTTCTCCTAGTTCTGTCTGGCCAATAAATCCAGATAGTATTGGAATAGTATCTAAAGGTAAATTTTTAAAGAAGGATTTAGTTTTTACCTTAGACACAGGCTCAATAGCATGTGCCGCTCCAAACTGGTCATCGGTTACCAGCAGTTGCCTACTATCTACTGCCAGAGCTTTTAACCCTTGTTCTGTAAGTGCTTTTTCGAGTACCTTAATTGCGATAAGCTCACCTTGTGCCAAGACGCTGTCTTTTATCTTTGGACTATAATCCTCCAAAAGAGCCACGCCCTCATATAACTTTCGCAGTGTGTCTAGCTCTGTTTCTATCGTAACGTTTTTATGATAGGCTCTATCAATAAATTTTTTTAGACTACACAAGTAATCTTCTTGAGACTTTGCCTCTTCTAGTATTTCTTCTAAAACATCAGTTGTATCCCCAATAGCCGATACCACTATGGCTACTTTTGATTCGGATGCTCTGCTTTTTATTATATTCAAAATGTTTTTAAACGAAGGGTCGGACGCTAAAGACCTTCCTCCAAACTTCAATATTTTCATGACTAATTATTTTTAAAATATGTTGTTTAATAAACTGTTTAACTGATCGAATTCAATTAGAAACGCATCATGACCGTGAATGGATTTTATTTCATGGAAATCGATGTGCTGTTTGAACTTCTTAATCTTCTTATAGGTTTCTTTTTGTTCTTTAATCGTAAACATATAGTCGCTATCTATGGCAATACAATGAATATAACTAGTGCTTTCTAAGGCAAACTCTGTAATAACCTCTTCGGTTAATCCTTCACCAATAGTGCGTAACAAATAGTTCATTTGCTTATAGGCAGGTAGCGGATATCTACTATGTAGTGTAGACCCGTGGTATTGCAACCAACTTTCTACTGCATACTGATTTTCACTATCCACATAAGTTTTATTAAACTTCTGCGTAAGCGATTCTGGAGTTCTATAAAGCAACATAGCGTGCATACGAGCATTTTCAACTGGTTTTACGCTTTGACTTAACAGCGTTTCTTGCACTAAAACATTGCCTATTAACCAATCGGAAGCTTGTAAACTAGTAGCAATAGGAATTAAATGACTTATAGCTTTAGGGCGTAAAACAGCCATTTCCCAAGCAATAGCTCCACCTAAACTTCCACCGATTACAGCGTATAAATGCGTAATACAAAGTCCATCCAAAGCCTGCCAAAACAATTCAGCTATGCCACGCGTGGTAAATGTTTTGTAGTCGGAAGTAATCACGTTGGTCTTGTCTGGATATGCATTACCTGGAATATTTAATCCAATAACAGTATAAACAGTTAGGTCTATTACCTTTCCAACTCCTACTAACTCCTTCCACCAACCATTTTGGCCTGCTAGGTTACTGTTTCCAGTTAATGCATGGTTAACCAGAACAATTGGAGCTGTGCGCAGTGGCTGTCCGAAAACCTGATAACTTATTGTGGAACCGTGCTCTTTTGTGGACTGTAAAGAAAGCTTTAGAACAGGTGGGTTTTGTGTTTGATTCATAGCAGTATTTGTTTATAAATTATTTAAACAACTTGGCTAGCAATTGTGCTCTCTTTTATGCTAGCAAAGACTTGTTTTAAATCCTCTTTTAAATCAGCTACATCTTCAATTCCCACGGATAAACGAATCAAATCGGAAGTAACTCCTACATCTTCTAAGGCTTGCTTACTTAATTGCTGGTGTGTGGTAGATGCTGGATGTATAATTAAGGATTTCGTATCGCCAAGATTGGCTAAGAGTGAGAACAACTTAGTATCGTTTGCTACTTTTTTAGCTGCTTTAAAGCCCCCTTTTAAACCAAAAGTTATCAGACCACTTTTCCCTTTTGGTAAATATTTTTGTGCTAAGTCATAATACTTGCTAGAAGGAAGCCCTGGATAGTTTACCCAACTTACTTCTGGTTGCTCTTCTAACCATTTAGCTAATTCTAGAGCGTTTTCACTATGTTTTTTAATTCGCAACGGAAGTGTTTCTAAACCTTGGATAATCTGGAAGGCATTAAATGGACTTAAAGACGAGCCAAAGTCACGAAGCCCTTCTACTCTAGCACGTGTTATAAATGCAGCATTACCCAAAGCCTCGCTATAAACTAATCCATGATACCCTGGTGCTGGTTCGGTAAACTCAGGAAATAAACCATTAGCCCAGTCGAAATTTCCAGAGTCGATTATTACACCACCAATGGAAGTACCATTTCCAGATAGGTATTTGGTTAAGGAGTGTACCACTATATCTGCTCCGTATGCTATCGGTTTAAGCAAATATGGCGAGGTAACCGTGTTATCTATCAACAATGGAATCTTAGCTTCATGAGCAACTTTAGCTACTGCCTCTATATCTAAAATATCTAATTTGGGATTCCCCAAACTCTCACCAAAAACCACTCGTGTATTTTCTTGAATTGCTTTTTTAAAATTTTCTATATTGGAAGGATCTACAAAGGTGGTGGTAATTCCCAATCGTGGTAAGGTAACGTTAAGCAGGTTATAGGTTCCTCCGTATAAACTATTGGCAGCTACAATATGATCGCCAGCACGTAATAAGGTTAATAACGCAGTAGAGATTGCAGCCATTCCAGAAGAGGTAACCACTGCCCCAATACCTCCTTCCAAAGCTGTAAGTCGCTCCTCCAGAACGGCATTTGTAGGATTGTTTAAGCGTGTGTAGATATAGTCTGGAATAGAAAGATTAAAAACTCCTGCTGCATGTTCTGTATTTTTAAAAACATAGGAACTGGTTTGATAAATTGGTACTGCTCTAGATCCAGTTGTTTTAGTTACATCGTGTCCTGCATGTAAAGCTTGGGTTGAAAAATTAAAAGTTGACATAGTTATTAAAGTTTAATTAGTATGTGTTTGAAATAAAAAAAAATCCTTCCAGCGTAATTGCTAGAAGGACCTTTGAGACATGATTAAATAATATTTTAGGTTGACTTATAGCAATAACGCATTGGGGACATTTTCATGTCCATCATCATCATTACCATAAAAGTTTTAAAATTGATCTGCATTTTCTTGATTTGAATTAGTTGAAATAAAAAAAGCCCTTGCATTACGCAAGGGCTCTCTAATATAGTTATTGTTAAGTATTACACTATGCACATAACCAGCCCTTGCGAATTCTCATCCACATCATCATAGCTGACATTATGTTTTTTAGTGTATATCTCATTTTCTGGTTCTTGTGACAAACATATATAAAGTTATTTTTAATTCACAAATATCTATTGTTTTTAACAAAAGGGATGTAATAAAAACCAATATAAACAACAAGAAATTTAAATACTAACTTGCCGAGATGATGATAAGAAGAACGCTGGTAGCACACGAAACTATAGTACTAGACAATATAATCTACAAGTGTCTCTACAAGAAAAATGTTCTTGATAAAGCAATTGTATCAAAATTGCTTGTTTAACTTTATTAAACCAGTTTTAAAAGCTACTTGGAATAGAAATCCGATATGTTTAAAGTTTGTAAACTTAAACTACTATAGTAATTAGAACCTACAGGATATGATTCTTAGTAGAGAAAATTTGAGATTTGA
>Ga0079226_10004426_pt1 | contig 10739 bp, 10 predicted proteins | sample Poulit2014_FD_76345 | JGI IMG/M metagenome (GOLD analysis project Ga0079226, IMG submission 76345) | Agricultural soil microbial communities from Georgia to study Nitrogen management - Poultry litter 2014 | ecosystem: Environmental > Terrestrial > Soil > Agricultural land | place: USA: Georgia...
CGGGGCCATTTTTCCGCAATCCTGCGTTGCAGCTCGCTACGGTAGAGTGACTACCGTACGCTCGCTGCGCCTTGTCTTGCAAAAAAATGGCCGCCGGCGCGCCGGCGTGCTGATTGTGAACACGCCCTAGCAGCCATCGCTATACCTGCTTTGGCAGCGTAACCACTTCCGTGCGGCTGACAATGTCCTGCCAGCAGCGCTTGCGCGCGTCGACGAGCGCCCACAGGATGCCGATGATCGACAGCCATGCCACCCAAGCGCTGACATAGCGCAGCAAGGCCTGATACCAGCTCACTGCCAAGCCATTCTCGTTGCGCAGCTGCAGGCGCCAGGCACGCATGCCGAGCGTCTGCCCGCTGCGCGTCCAGAACCAGGAAAAGAACAGATAGGGCACGATGAAAAGATACAGCCGAAACAATGGGCTGCTGCCATCGATGGCATGGCCCGCGTTGAACGGCAGCAGCGCAAACACCGCCACGAACCACAGCCCGACTACCAGCAGCAGGTCGTAGCAGGCCGCGGCAAGGCGGCGGGGCAGGTTGGCGGGATAGGGCGACAAGGGCATGATGGCGTGTTGCGGTAAAAACGATTGCTGTGGTGCAGGGAGCAGTTGCCGAATTGGCGCTGGCGCCGGCGTAGATTAGCAGCCTGCAACGATAAATTGCTCGTTTAGCTGTAGAATACGCGCTTTGGGCGTATTGCCCTGCTGGTTCCGAGGTTCATCATTCCCGACGCGCACATTATTTCTGCTGCCGATCATGGTATCGAACGAAACCATCTCAGTGTGGCGGCCTGCCGCGTGCTGGATGGCCTGCATGACGCCGGCTACCGCGCCTGTCTGGTGGGCGGCGCGGTACGCGATCTGCTGCTTGGAGTGCAGCCCAAGGATTTTGACGTCGCAACCGATGCCGAGCCGGAACAGGTATGCGCACTGTTTCGCCGCGCCCGCCCAATCGGGCGCCGTTTTCGCATCGTGCATGTGCGTGACGGGCGCGAAATCATCGAGGTGTCGACATTTCGCGCCGATCCGCACAGCTGCGGCCGGGATACGCGACTACTCGACAGCAACGGCCGCGTTTTGCGCGACAATGTGTATGGCGACATTGAACAGGATGCGCGCCGGCGCGATTTCGCCATCAACGGCTTGTACTACGATATCGCCGATGGCTGTGTTTATGACTATGTCGGCGGCCTGCAGGACATCGCCGAACGCCGCCTGCGCCTGATCGGCACGCCAGAGGTGCGCTATCGCGAGGATCCGGTGCGCATGCTGCGCGCCGTGCGCATTGCCGCCAAGCTGGATTTGACCATAGATGAGGCCAGCGAACCGACCGCTGCGCTGACTGGCTTGTTGGCCGAAGTGCCGGCGGCGCGTCTGTTCGACGAAGTGCTGAAGCTGCTCATGAGTTCCGCGGCGTCGCGCGTGTACGCGATGCTGCGCGCGCGCAGCCTGCTGGCACCGCTGTTTGCCCAAACCACGACCGTGCTGGACGGCCCCGATGGCGCGGCACGTGAAGCGCTGATCGAAAAGGCCATCACCAATACCGCCCAGCGCATCGTCGAGGGGCGGCCAGTGACACCGGCATTCATTTTTGCCGCTCTGCTGTGGCCGCCCGTGCGGGCGCGGGCGCTGGCGCTCGAGGCCGAGCAGGACAAGCCGCCGGCACTGGCCCTGGCCAGCGCCCAGCGCCAGGTGGTGGGGCGCCAGATCCAATATGTGTCGATTCCGAAACGCTTCGCCACTCCCATGCGCGAAATCTGGCAGTTGCAGCCGCGCTTCCACAAGCGCCGTGGCAAGCAACCCCGGCGGCTGATGGCGCACCCGCGCTTTCGCGCAGCCTATGATTTCCTGCTGCTGCGCGCCGAGACGGGCGAAGTCGATCCGGAACTGGCGCAGTGGTGGACCGACATCCAGGAGCAGTCGGAGCCGCCGGCGCCACAGAAGAAATCACGCAAGCGGCGCGGCCGGCGCGGCGGCAAGCGCAGGAGGCGCGGCTCGCGCGCAGCCAAAGCGCATGAATAATTCGGCGCCGCATGATCGGCATGTCGCCTGGCTGGGCCTGGGCAGCAACCTGGCACAACCTGCGCAACAGGTGTGCCAGGCACTGCAGGAATTGGCACTTGCGCCAGGCATCGCGCTGCTTGCCGTGTCAGAGCTTTATCGCACGACGCCGGTCGGTGGCCCGCCGGAGCAGCCCGATTACTGCAATGCCTGCGCCGCGATCCTCTGCAGTATGACGCCGCTCGCGCTGCTCGATATCCTGCAGGACATCGAGGCACGGCACGGGCGCGTGCGCGACGTGCGCTGGGGCCCACGCACGCTGGATCTGGATCTGCTGGCCTATGACGATCTGCAATTGCGCCAACCGCGCCTGCGACTGCCGCATCCGCGTGCCGCCCGGCGTGCATTCGTGCTGGTGCCGCTGGCCGAGATCGCGCCGGCACTCATGCTCGGTCGAGCGCGCGTTTGCGACCACCTGCGGCACGTCGACGACAGCGGCGTGGGGCGCTGGCATGAAACCGCCGGCGATGCCTGACAGCGCCCGCATAGCGCCGAGCGCGTCGGATGAGGGGCGCCGATGATCGGAATGGCGCCGCTTGAATGCTATAGTTGCCGAGCATGAACAGCAGTACTCATTCTCAGGCAGGGCAGTCCGGCGGCAAGCCGATCACGCTGGCCGAGCTTGCCCGCATGAAAGCCGCCGGCGAGAAAGTCGCCTGCCTGACGGCCTATGACGCCAGCTTTGCCGCGCTCGAGGAACGGGCCGGAATTGAAGTGGTGCTGGTCGGCGATTCGCTCGGCATGGTGATCCAGGGCGAGGGCTCCACCATCCCGGTGACGCTGGCCGACATGGTTTATCACAGCCGCATCGTGGCCGCCGGTCTGCAGCGCCCCCTGCTGATTGCCGATCTGCCCTTCCTGTCCTTCGCCAGCCCCCGTGACGCGCTGGCCAGCGCCCGCCGACTGATGCAGGAGGGCGGCGCGCAAATGGTCAAGCTGGAGGGCGGCGAAGCCTACCTCGATACGGTGCGGCACTTGAGCGACAACGGCGTACCGGTGTGTGCGCATATCGGCCTGCAGCCGCAACAGGTACACAAGCTGGGCGGTTACAAGGTGCAGGGGCGCACGGACACACAGGCCAGGCAATTGCAGCGCGAGGCGCGCCTGCTCGAAGAGGCAGGCGCCGACATGCTGCTGCTGGAGTGCGTGCCCAAAAGCCTGGCGGCGACCATTACGGTGGCGGCGAAGGTGCCGGTCATCGGCATTGGCGCCGGCCCGGACACCGACGGTCAAATCCTGGTCATTTATGACATCCTCGGCATAGCCACCGGTGTCAAGCCACGCTTTGTGAAGAATTTCATGGCTGAGGCAGATCATGTCGAGGCCGCCGTGGCCGCTTACGTGGCGGCAGTCAAATCGGGGGCCTACCCGCGCGCCGAGCACAGCTTCAGCTGATTCCCGCGGCCGGACATTGCCCATGGAGTTGCTGCACACGATTCGCGAGCTGGGCGACTGGCGCAAACAGGCGCAGGGCGAGTCCATCGGTCTGGTGCCGACCATGGGCAACCTGCACGCCGGCCACCGTGCGCTGGCGGCTGCAGCCGTGCGCGCGTGCGATCTGGGCGTGGCCAGCATTTTCGTCAATCCGCTTCAATTCGGGCCGCAAGAGGATTTGGCCAGTTATCCGCGCACGTTGCAGGATGATCTGCAGGCCTTGGAGGCGCAGGGCATGGCGGCCGTGTTCGTGCCCGGCGTCGCGGAAATGTATCCTGATGGCGGCCACTCGCTGACCACCATCCACGTCGAGCGGCTTGGCGACATCCTGTGCGGCCGGCAGCGGCCGGGGCATTTCGCTGGTGTCGCCACCGTGGTGGCCAAGCTGTTCAACCTGGTGCGCCCCGACAGCGCATTTTTTGGCGAAAAGGATTATCAGCAACTCGTCGTCATTCGGCGCATGGTGCGCGATTTGTGCATGAGTGTGGAGGTGATCGGCGTGCCCACGGTGCGCGAGGCGGATGGTCTGGCCTTGTCCTCGCGCAATCAGTATCTGAGTGCAACCGAGCGCCGGATTGCACCGCGCATGGCGGCCGCGCTGCAGGCCTGCGGCGAGCGCCTTGCCCAGGGTGAGCGTGATTTCGCCGCGCTGGAACAGGCCGGACTGCAGCAATTGCAGCAGGCTGGCTTCGCGGCCGAATATTTTGCCATTCGCAGCGCGGCATTGACTCTGCCCGATGAGCACACGCGCGCTGTGCGGGTGCTCGCGGCCGGGCGTTTGGGGCGCGCGCGGCTGATCGACAACCTGGGCCTGATGCTGCCGGCTTGAAACATGCTGGGCGCTTGTATTCGGCAATGGCGGCGAATCATGCGACCCAGGCTATCCAGCAGCGGCTCGCGCCGCGCAGACAACAGCCATATCAATGAGTTAGAGGTGGCTTGAAATGACGAGCCCAGTTTCCCAGCCGGCCTGGCGAGATTTGCAAAACCTGGCGCAGAGGCTTGCCGGGCAACCGCTGCAGCAGTTGTTTGCTGCAGATGTGGAGCGCGCTGCGCGCTTCTCCTGCGCCGACGTCGGCTTGTACCTGGATTATTCCCGCCAGCACGTGACCGCGGAGGTCATGGCCGCCTTGCAGCAACTGGCCATGCAGCAGAGCCTGACCGCGCGCCGCACGGCACTTTTTACGGGCGCAGTCGTCAATGACTCCGAACAGCAGCCTGCCTGGCATACGGCCCTGCGCGCGCCGCGCACGGTCATTGCCGAGGGCCTCACCACAGCCGTGGTGCACAACGTGCTCGCTGCCATGCGCACGTGCGTGCAGGAAGTTCGCAGCGGTCAGTGGCAGGGCTTTACCGGCAAGACCATCAGCGATGTCGTGCATATCGGCATCGGCGGCTCCGAGCTTGGCCCGCGGCTGGTGTACCGGGCGCTGGCGCAGCCGGGACATGGCCCGCGCGTGCATTTCGTGGCCAATGTCGATCCGGCGACTTTGGACGACACACTGGCGCGGCTCGATCCAGAAACCACCTTGTTCGTCGTCGTGTCCAAATCATTCACCACGGCGGAAACGCTGGCCAATGCCCGCGTCGCACGTCGCTGGTTGCATCAGGCGGGGGCCGGCGAGCACGCGCTGGCGCGCCATTTCATCGCCGTGTCCGCCAATCGTGCTGCCGTCGCCGAGTTTGGCATTCGCCGCATGTTCGAATTCGGGGATTGGGTCGGCGGGCGCTTTTCGCTGTGGTCAGCAGTCGGCCTGAGCATTGCGCTGGCGCTGGGCATGGAGGTGTTCGAGCAATTGCTCGCTGGCGCGCACGCCGCGGATCAGCATTTCCTGCATGCGCCTGCCGAGCGCAACCTGCCCATCATCCTGGCCCTGATCGGCATCTGGAACCGGAACTTCCTTGGCCTTGCGGGCCACGTGGTCGTGCCCTATGCCGAGCGCCTGGCGCATTTCACGGCCTGGCTGCAGCAGCTGGAGATGGAGAGCAACGGCAAGGGTGTTGCTCGCCACGGCGCGCCGCTGCAGACGGCGACCGTGCCCATGGTGTGGGGCAGCGTCGGCACGAATGCCCAGCATGCCTATTTCCAGGCCCTGCATCAGGCCGGGACCATGGCAGACATTGATTTCATCCTGCCGCTTGCGCAGCCGGATGCGCTGGCGGGCGAGCGCGAACGCCAGCGGGTGGCCAATTGCCTGGCCCAGGCCGAGGCCCTGCTCTGGGGCCGCCAGCAGAAGCCGGGGCAGGAGGTCGAGCCGGCACGCCATTTTGCCGGCGGGCGTCCCAGCACAACGCTGTTGCTGCAACGCCTGGATGCCTGGCATCTTGGCTCTCTGCTCGCGGTTTACGAACACAAGGTGTTCGTGCAGGGCGTGATCTGGGACATCAACAGTTTCGACCAGTGGGGAGTGGAGCTGGGCAAGGAGTTGGCCGGCGAGTTGCTGCAGGAACTGACTGCGCCCGGCTCCTCCAGCCACGATGCTGCCACAGAGGCCCTGCTCGAGCAGGTGCGCCGCGGTGGTATAAACTAAAGCTGTGTTGACACGTCCTCAGACTCGGCTGGGACCGGTTTCGACCATGCGGCCACGGGCCGCCGGAGCAGCAATGTCCCCTTACAGCAAGGCAAGCCACGAGGAAATCTACAGCGCCGCTCAGGTGGCTGCCTTCGATCAGCGGCTGATCGATGATTTCGACATACCCGGTTTTGAGCTGATGCAGCGCGCTGCGGCCGCCACCTGGCACGCGCTGACACAGCGCTGGCCGCAGGCACGCCAATTATGCATCGTCTGTGGGCCGGGCAATAACGGCGGCGACGGCTATCTGCTGGGCCGCCAGGCGTTGGCCAGCGGCTGCCAAGTGCAATTGCTGACCTTGACCGCGCGTGATCACCTGCGGGGTGACGCCGCCAGTGCCTGTGCCGCGTTTACGGCTGCCGGCGGCGTCGTGGAGCGCTTTGCCGACGCGCCGCTGGTGGCCGAGATAATCGTCGACAGCCTGTTCGGCACCGGCCTGGGGCGCCCGGTGGAAGGCGAGTTCGCCGCGGCCATTGAGTGCATCAATGCGGCCCGCGATGCCGGCGCGGGCGTGCTTGCGATCGATATTCCTTCCGGCATCGATGCCACCACCGGGCGTTCCTGGGGCAGTGCGGTGCGAGCGCATGCGACCGTGACCTTCATCGGCCACAAGCTGGGCCTGTTCACCGGTGCCGGTGCCGGTTGCAGTGGCCAGGTGCTGTTTGCCGATCTGGGTGCGCCGCCGGCACTGTATGCCGATGCCAAGCCGCTGGCGCGGCGCATTACCGACAACCTGCGGGCCCGGCTGTTGCCGCCGCGACCCGCTGATGCACACAAGGGTGATCAGGGTCATGTGCTGTGCGTGGGCGGCAACCAAGGCATGGGCGGCGCCGTGCGTATGAGCGCCGAAGCGGCCCTGCGCAGCGGTGCCGGACTGGTCAGCGTCGCCTGCCATGCGGATCATGCCGCGGCGATGAGTCAGGCACGTCCGGAGCTGATGTGCCGCGGCGTCACTGCGGACAGTGATCTGCAACCGCTGCTGGATTCCGCCAGCGTGCTGGCACTGGGACCGGGTCTGGGCGCGGATGCCTGGGCTGAGCATTTGTTCGCCACGGCCATGACCAGCACGCTGCCACTGGTGGTCGATGCCGATGCCTTGAACCTGCTGGCATGCAGGTCGCAGGCGCGCAAATCACAGGGCAATTGGATCCTGACGCCGCATCCCGGCGAGGCGGCACGCCTGCTGCAAACAACAACCAGCACGGTGAATCATGATCGGGTCGCAAGCGTGCAGGAACTGGCGCGGCGCTATGAGGCCGTGGTCGTGCTCAAGGGGGCGGGTTCGCTGATCGCCGCTGGCGACGACTTGTGGCTGTGCACAGCCGGCAATCCCGGCATGGCCAGCGGCGGCATGGGTGATTTGCTGACCGGGATCATAGCTGGTCTCGTGGCCCAGGGCCTGCCCTTGAACGATGCGGCGGTGCTTGGCGTCTGGCTGCATGCGCGCGCCGGTGACCTGGCGGCCGAGGCGCAAGGTGAGCGCGGCCTGCTGGCCACGGATTTGCTGGCGCAGCTGGTGCGCGAGGTCAACCCCTGATGTTGTTGCCGAACACGGCGGCGACGCAGGCATTTGGCGCGCGGTTGGCGCTGGCCCTGCAAGAGCTCGACCAAGGGTTGACCATTGCGCTGGCCGGCGAGCTCGGCGCCGGCAAGACGACATTGGCGCGGGCCACGATCACGGCGCTCGGCCATGATGGACCCGTGGTGTCGCCCACCTATACCCTGCTGGAGAGCTATCCCGTGGCCGGGCGCAATCTGCATCACCTCGATTTGTATCGCCTGAATGATCCGCAGGAGCTGGAATTCATCGGCCTGCGTGAGCTCGCTGCGCAGACCGACTGGTTCATGATCGAGTGGCCGGAGCGCGGCGCGGGCCATTTGCCGGCACTTGATGTCACCATTGAACTTGCTTATGTTCATGGTGCGCGCAGCGTGGCAGCGCATGCCGAATCCAGTCGTGGCTCAGCTTTTGCGTGTATGTTGCAATTGGAAAGATAGCGCATTTATTTCAAGCATCTAAACAATAGTCAAGCCTTACAACTTGTTTTATCTCACAAAACTGTTGTGTTTGAGAATTCATCGCGGTAGGATTCAGCTGCATATTCTCACGTTGCTGCGATTCAGGGTTGAAATTGATGCGGGTACGCTGTCCGGGTTTGCGCTGGCTGGGCCTGGGGCTGATTGGCCTCTGCAGCGTCGCTTGGGCGTACAGTGCTCAGCTTGAAGACGTGCAGGTCTCGTCGAGCGGCGAACGCACGCGAGTCGTCCTCGTATTATCGGACTCCCTCGATCCGGATTTGTTCATGCTGGCCGACCCGGCCCGGCTGGTGGTCGATTTGCCAGCCACGGTCAGGACGAACGGCCAGCCGATCGAATGGCCCGGCGAGGGCCTGGTAAGCGGTCTGCGCAGCGGCATTCGCAATGGCACTGACCTGCGACTGGTGCTGGATCTGGTGCAAAGCGAGGTCGAACCCGACAGCTATATGCTGACGCCGGGGGACGAGCACAAGCACAAGCTGGTGATTGATCTGTATGCAGACGCGGCGCAGGCCGAGCGTGATTCGGTCGCAGCCAAGGACGACTTCTCGGTCGAGAACAGTCGCCAGCTGGCGCGCGTCGATGACGACGGCAATGCTGCCGTAACGGTGGAGTCGCAACCGGTTGCGCGTACGCCGGCGCCGCCAATGAGAGACATCGTAGTGGCGATTGACCCCGGGCATGGCGGCCGCGATCCGGGTGCCTCCGGAGTCGGCGGGGTCATGGAAAAGCATGTCGTGCTGTCCATTGCGCGGCGCCTGGCGAGCATGATCGACGAGCAGCCGCACATGCGCGCAATCATGACGCGCAACACGGATGTTTATGTAGGCCTGCGCGAGCGCATGGAAATAGCGCGCGAGGCGGAGGCCGATCTGTTCGTCTCCATCCACGCCAACGCATCGCGCAGCCCCAAGCCGCGCGGTGTCTCGGTATTTGCCCTGTCGCTTGGCGGCGCCACCAGCGAACATGCGCGGCTGTTGGCGGAGCGCGAGAACGCGGCGCCGGTCATCGGCGGCGTCAGCCTGGAAAGCCGCGATCCGATACTGGCGTCATTCATGCTCGATCTGGCGCAGAGCGCCACCATCGAAGCCAGCCTCGATGTGGCCAGCCGGGTGCTGCGCAACGCCGCTGGTTTCACGTCGTTGTTGCGCTCGGGGGTCGAACAGGCGGCCTTCGTCGTGCTGAAATCGCCGGACATGCCCTCCATCCTGGTGGAATCAGGCTTCGTCACCAATCCGGCAGAGGCGCGCGAGCTGCAGCAGGCCGATTACCAGATTCAGCTGGCGCGGGCCATTCTGCGCGGCATAAAAGGCTATTTTGACAGTTATCGCCCCGGCACCATGATTGCCAATGGCCAGGTGCACAAGGTCAAGCCAGGTGAGACCTTGTCGGGTATTGCGCAGTCATATCGGGTCAGCCTGCAACGCCTGCTGGAGCACAACAATCTGGGCAGCACCGCGATCCGTGCCGGGCAGGAACTGCAGATTCCGCCACCGGCGCAGCATGAACAGGTCGTCGCGCTACAGTAACATGGGCTACGCTGCCTGCAGGCGTCGCTTATCGTCAAGCGTTATAGAGCCAGCTCGGCATCGAGCCAGCCTTCATGGGTCAACAGCCAGCGCTTGCGCTCCATGCCGCCGCCGTAGCCGGTCAGGCTGCCATCGGCGCCGATGACGCGATGGCAGGGGATGATGATGGCGATCGGATTGCGGCCGTTGGCCATGCCGACGGCGCGTGCGGCCCCGGCGCGGCCGATATCCCTGGCCAGTCCGCCATAGCTTTTGACCTGGCCAAACGGGATCTGCTGCAGCGCCTGCCACACCTGCTGCTGGAACGCGGTGCCGGCAGGCAAAAGCGGCAAGCTGAATGCCTGCCGCCGGCCGGCGAAATAGTCCTGCAGTTGAGCGCGCACGCCGACAAATGGCGCCTCGGCGGGCTGCCAGTCGGGCTGCGGCACATCGGCATGGCGCTGTGCGCTCATGCTCAGCCGGGTCAGCGCCTGGCCGTCACTGGTGCACAGCAGTGGCCCAAGCGGACTGTCGATGTGGGTGTAATAAGTGGTCATCAGGTCAACCTCCGGCGCCGTGGCTGTGCCAGATATACATGGCGGCGTAGGCGCGCCACGGCCGCCAACGTTCGGCTACGCTTTCCATTTTACGCGCGCTGGCAAGATCGAAGCGGCGCAGCAGGCCGAGATCACTGGCCGGGAATGCATCCGCATCGCCGAGGGCGCGCAGACTGATATAGGCCGCCGTCCATGGGCCGATGCCCGGCAAGGCCTGCAGGGCGGCGCGCGTGTCGGCCGGGGGTTGGCTTGCGTCCAGGCGCAGGGTGCCGTCGGCTATGGCCGTGGCCAGGCCCTGGATGGTCTCGGCGCGGCGGCGCGGCAGGCCGCGGTCGATGATCTGCTGCAGGTTGGCGTTGGCCAAGGTCTCCGCTGTCGGCGTGAGCCGATTGAGGCCGGCATAAGGCGTTGCGATCGGCGCGCCGAAGAAATCCGCAAACCGGGTGAACACGGTCGTCGCCGCCTTGACCGTGATTTGCTGGCCGAGGATGGCGCGCAGCGCCAGTTCGAAGCCAGCCATGGTGCCGGGGATGCGCAGGCCCGGCGTCTGCGCAATCAGTGGCGCCAG
>Ga0079226_10004428_pt1 | contig 10736 bp, 10 predicted proteins | sample Poulit2014_FD_76345 | JGI IMG/M metagenome (GOLD analysis project Ga0079226, IMG submission 76345) | Agricultural soil microbial communities from Georgia to study Nitrogen management - Poultry litter 2014 | ecosystem: Environmental > Terrestrial > Soil > Agricultural land | place: USA: Georgia...
CTCGCCTTTTTTACTACCAATCTTAATCAATTCTTTTTTTACTTCTTCCAAAGTCTGTTCTTCTTCAAGAATTTCTGTTTCATTTTTATCTGTCATAAAGTCGCCCCCCAAATGATTTTGCAATAAACTTATTTTTTATCGCGTTTTAATTGGATAATTTTCTCAGCAATTGCTATTGCTCGTGCTATGTCTGTTTCTTGTTCCGCTTGAGCTAACTCTTGTTTTAATTTATTAAGTTCTGGTTGCTCATTTGCTTGAATATGCACAGTTTTTAAATAATCATTAATTTCTTCTTCAGTTACGTTATCATTTATTGGTATTGAAGCGATGTCTGTGATTGCTTGAATAAGTTCTTCGTCTCTTATTTTATCATATAATTGACTGACACTAATCGTTTCATAATCTTCTAACAAAGCGTATATGTGAGTAACTATAACTTTATGAACGTCCAAATTAAAGTTAATACCTATCTCTCTTTGAATTTTGCTTGTGAAGTTATTTTTTAATAAATTAGCTATCAAATATCTTTCAGCATTTTCAAATGCACGTCTTGTTCTATTTCTATTATTAGTTTGTTCGAATAAAGGTGGGGGTTCAGGTAAAGGCGGTTGATTGAACTGTGTCGCCTTTTTAATTTGACGGTTTACTTCATCTATTAAAGTTTTTTCTGTTAAATCAAATTTATTTCTCAAATCTTTAATATATAGTTCACGTTCTATTGAGCTTTTAATTGTGGCAAGATGCTTTATCATTTCTTCAATATATTCAAGTCGATCACTTTCAATTGTCAAATTATAATCTTTTTGTTTATATTCCATGAAAAACTTTGTAAATGTCTCGCTTTGATTAAGCACTTGAAGTTGGAAGGCTTCAGGACCTTTTTCTCTGATAAATTGATCCGGATCAGATTGTTCAGGTATACGAGTAATTCTTATTTCTGCACCAATTTTTTGTAACGTTAAAGCTGCTTGATAACTTGCATCAGTCCCTGCTTGATCAGCATCAAAAGAAATTATGATTGTTTCTGCATAACGCTTTAGCAAGTTTGCTTGAGATTCAGTTAAAGCAGTTCCTAAGGTAGCTACAGTATTTTTGAAGCCAGCTTGATAAGCTGTTATGACATCCATATATCCTTCTAAAACAATGACTTCACCTTTTTTTCTGATTTCATTTTTTGCTAAGTCGAAATTATAAAGTAAATTACCTTTATGAAACAACTCATTTTCTGGACTGTTTAAATATTTTGGATGATGCTCTTCTTTTATTGCTCGACCACCAAAACCAACTGTTTTACCTAAATGGTTATTAATCGGAAAAACAATTCTACCTCTAAATGGATCTGTGGCAGCTTGGCCTTTTAGAGAAAAAATGCCTGACTTCACGAGTGCTTGTTGATGGAAACCTTTTTTTAATAAAAAGTCTACTGTTACTTCACCATCACTAGGAGCATACCCTAATTGAAATGTGTCAATTGTACTTTCATTAATACCACGTGCTTTAAAGTAAGCAATTGCTTCTTCGCCATTTTCTGTATACTTTAATAAATGGTGGTAATATTTAGTCAACCATTCATAAGCACTTAATAAATTACTTGTTTCTTCACTTATCTTTCGCTGATTAGATTCTTTAATTTCTGGAAGTTCAATATTACTTTGTGTTGCTAAATATCTAACAGCTTCAATAAAGTTATAATGTTCAATTTCCATAATAAAAGTAAATACATTACCACCTTTACCACAACCAAAACAATGAAAAATTTGTTTTTCTTCGGTTACAGAAAAAGATGGCGTGTTTTCATCATGAAAGGGACACAATCCAAAATGATTACGTCCTTGCTTTTTTAATTGAACATATCCACTAACAACGTCAACTATGTCATTTGCTTCTCTTATTTCTTCAATCTTTTCTTCAGGAAGTATGTTGGTCATTAAAATCATCAATTCCTATTCTTTGATATCTTTTTATCTTTTAAAGACCTTTATCCAGAACAATTTATATTGTAATTATACCCTTTAAAACGTGTTTAAAACATTACAATATAAATAATTGCAAATGTTAATTATAGTCAATTGCTTTGATTAATTCAACTTTTATGCTCGCTAGCTATTTTTTTATGATTTTGTAAAATAATATTTGCTGTCTCTTCTACTGCCTTATCTGAAACATCGATTACTTCACAGCCAAGTTTATCAATAATTTTATTGAAATAAATTAATTCTTCCTCAATTCGCTTCTTTTGTGCGTAGGTAGCATGTTCACCTAAACCTAGCGCTTTTAAACGTTCTTTACGAATATTATTTAATTTATCTGGATTGATTTTTAATCCAACACATTTTTCAGGATCAATATTAAATAATTCTTCAGGAATATCAACTTCTGGCATAACAGGAACATTCGCAACTTTTAACCGTTTATGAGCTAAGTATTGTGATAATGGGGTTTTTGATGTACGGGAAACACCTATCAAAACTATATCTGCTTTCGAAATACCTCTTGGATCTCTGCCATCATCATATCTAACTGCAAATTCAATTGATTCAATCCGTTCGAAATAATCTTTATCTAGTTTATAAACAAGGCCTGGTTCTAGTCTTGGTCCATCTTTAAACACTCTTTCCATAGCATCCATCATAGGTCCCATAATATCAATCGATTCAATATTTAACTTTTGAGCTTGTTTGTTGATGTAAGCACGTAAAGTTGGATTCACCATAGTAAAACCAATAATGCCTTCTTTTTCTTTAACACTTTGCAATGTTTCGTCGATTGTTTCTTCGTCTTCAACATAAGGAATTCGTTCTATATGATAATCTTTGGTTAAAAATTGGCTTAATCCTGCTTTTATAACAAGTTCTGCCGTATCGCCAACTGAGTCAGATAAAATAAATATAGTCGGTTTATTCTCCATGATTAACCCCTTTCTAAGTATTATTCTCCTAAAATTAATTCAACAAAAGCTTGAGTTATTGTTGTTTTGGTAATACGTCCTACCACTTGTAAGCCTTCTTTACTTTCTTTAACAACAGGTAAACCGTCTATTTGTTTGTCAATTAATTTTTTCGCACTCTCTATTAATAATTCATTTGGTTCGCAAACTGTTATGTTAGGCATCCGTGTCATAATAATATGCACTGGGACTGAAGATAAATCTTGTTTACCTAAACTAGCTCTTAATAAATCTTTTCTTGATAAGACGCCAGTTAAGTAACTAAAATTATCAACAACAAATAAAGTTCCAACATCACCTAAAAACATTGTCGAGATGGCATCATACACAGACGCATCTTCTTTTACTACAACAGGCACTGATTGGAAATCTTTCACTTTATACTTTCTGACTTTTTCAGTTAATAATTCTGAACCTGTCTTTCCAGTATAAAAATAACCTACTCGTGGCCTTGCATCAAGAAATCCTGCCATTGTCAAAATGGCAAGATCCGGTCTAATTGTTGCACGAGATAAATTTAGTTTATTTGAAATCTTCTCGCCTGTAATAGGTCCATTTTCCTTTACAATTTCAATGATCGTTTCTTGACGGTCTGATAACTCCACTTTTTCACCACCTATATTTTTAAAACTAAAGTTTTCATTTAATGTTTTTAAGTAAATGTACTAATTACTTGAAATGTTGGTTCCATTCGATCACTGTTAAATCAGCATATTCTTTAATCATATTTGAAATGTTTTTTACAAGGCTTAAACGATTGCCCTTAATTTGCTCATCTTCTGCCATAACCATGTTGTTATCAAAGAAGTCGGTAATAAAGTTAACTAAACTAGTTAAATCTTCAAAAGCATCTTCTGCTTTTAACTCGATATTGTTTACTTGAAAAGACTTTTTAACCGCTACATATTTATCATAAAGAGCTTGTTCTGAGTCAGTAACAAATAACGCTTGATTAATTTCATCCGCAGCATCTTTAGTATTAAGATTTAATACTCGAACTAGCGCTTCTTGAACTGGTTTAAAGGTATCATCATTTCGTTTATGTGAAAGTATAACTGCTTTATTATGCGTATATGCTAAGTTCCCCAACTTTTTATTTATCACCGATTGTACAATGTCTTGTTCAAGTCCACTCTGCACAAAAAGGTATTGTACGCGTTGTTTAAAGAAGTTCTTAATTTCTTCTTTTAATTTTTCATCGTTTATATTATAGACATTTTCTACTATTGCTAATAACTCTTCTACTCTAATATCCCAAGCTTTCTCTTCCATAATACGAAGGACACCTATAGCTTGTCTTCTTAAACTATATGGATCTTGAGAACCTGTAGGCATTAAACCAACAGATATAGAGCTAATCACTGTATCTAATTTGTCAGCAATACTAACAACTGTTGATATTTGTGATTTAGGTAGTTTATCTTTTGCTTGAACAGGTAAATAATGTTCTTTTACCGCTTCTGCTACCTCTTCATCTTCCCCTAAAATAAGTGCATATTTTTCTCCCATCACACCTTGCAATTCGGGGAATTCATTAACCATATCTGTCATCAAATCAAATTTAGATATCTCAGCTGCTCGACCAATTTTTTCAGCAGTCGTAAAATCGACTTCGAGCAATTGACCTATTTCTTTAGCAATAGCAGTCACTTTATTAACTTTTTCAGCTAAAGTACCTATTTTTTCTTGGTAAACAACTGTTTCCATTTTCTTTAAATAAAAATCAATTTCATTTTTTTGGTCTTCTGCATAGAAAAACTCTCCATCTGAAAGTCTAGCTCGTAATACTTTTTCATTTCCTTGAGCAACATTTTCTATCGCTTGGTCATCGCCATTTCTCACACTAACAAAATAAGGCAAAAGCTCAAGCTCTTCATTTACAACTGGGAAATAGCGTTGATGTTCTTTCATCGACGTTATCAAAACTTCTGACGGTAAATTTAGAAAGTGCTCTGCATATGAACCATAAAACGCAGTTGGATATTCAACTAAATTACGTACTTCTGTTAATAATTCTGGATCGATTATAATTTTAAAGTTATTTTTTATTTCTAATTCTTTTAATTGTTCTATAATTATATTTTCACGTTTTTTAGGATTTGGTATACAATAATTCTCTTCAAGAAGAGACTCATATTCGCTTGCATCGCTAATTTGGACATGCTTACCTAAAAAACGATGACCGCGTGTTTCTCTATTAGTTTCAACATTTGCGATTTCAAAAGGAATAACTTCTTTATCAGCTAAAGCAACTAACCATCTAATTGGTCTTGCAAATTTATATGAAGATTCTCCCCAACGCATTGTTTGTTGAAAGTGAAGTGAATTAATAATTTCTTTAAATTCAGGTAAAATTTCTTTTGTCGATTTACCTTCAATTGTTTTTTCTACAAAGATATACTCAATTTTTTTCACTTCACGAGTGAATATGTCTTCAGGAGACATACCTTGGCCTTTTGTAAAACCGATTGCTGCTTTTGACCAATCACCTGATTCATCTTTTGCAATCTTCATAGCAGGTCCTCTAACTTCTTCTGTAATTGTCAATTGTTTTTCGTCTACATTTTTAATTAAAACTGCAAGTCTTCTAGGTGTTGAGAATGAGATAATATCCTCATAAGCAACTCGCGAATCGTTTAACCAGTCTTTAGTTTTTTTAAATAACTCTTTTTCTGCATTGTCAATAAAACGTGCTGGTAATTCTTCTACACCAACTTCAAATAATATATGTTTAATCATTTACTTTTCTCCTTTCAACATCGGGAAGCCTAGTTTTTCTCGTTCTTCAACATAAGCTTTTGATATATTTCTAGCTAAATGACGCACACGGCCAATATAGCCTGTCCTTTCAGTTACTGAAATAACACCTTTTGCGTCAAGTAGATTAAACACATGAGAGCATTTTAATACATAATCATATGATGGGAAGATCAAATCTTTTTCCATTGTTGCTTTTGCTTCTTCTTCATATAAATTAAACAACTTAAATAATGTATCCGTATTAGAATGTTCAAATGCGTATTTCGAATGTTCATATTCAGGCTGTAAAAATATATCTCCAACAGTCACACCATCTGCCCAGTCTAAATCAAAAACGTTCTCTTTATCTTGGATGTATGATGCCAATCTTTCAATCCCATATGTTAATTCAACTGACACTGGGCTCGCCTCTAGACCACCAACTTGCTGAAAATAGGTAAACTGAGTAACTTCCATTCCATCTAACCATACTTCCCAACCTAACCCAGCAGCACCTAGCGTAGGATTTTCCCAGTTATCTTCTACAAAACGTATATCATGCTTTAAAGGATCTATTCCTAAATTTATTAACGAATCTAAATATAAATCTTGGATATTGTCAGGCGAAGGTTTCATAATAACTTGAAATTGGTGATGCTGATATAAACGATTTGGATTCTCACCATAACGACCATCATCCGGGCGTCTTGATGGTTCAACATAAGCAACATTCCATGGTTCAGGACCTAACGTTCTCAGTAATGTCATTGGCGACATAGTTCCTGCTCCTTTTTCAACATCATATGCTTGCATTAAAATACAGTCGTGTTTTGCCCAATAATCTTGTAAATTTAAAATCATATTTTGAATATTCATGTATAATCTCCCATCCTTTTGATAAAATTAAAAATCCGTCCCTATGCCTTGTGATTACAAAGCATAGGGACGGATTTTTATCCGCGGTTCCACCCTACTTGCTCTTACTAAGAGCCTCTTTAAAGTGTATTACTCGTGAAGGGCCTATTAACCTTTTTTCCTAGCTTTCACTTTCCTAGAATCGCTTTTTAATATCAGGTTACTTTTTCTTCGTCATCGTAATTATATCTATCCTAAATAATACCTAATGAAAGGGGTTTAGTCAATTTATTGTCTTTCTAATCGATTAATCTGTTCTAAAAACCGTTTAGATTTTAAACGATAACTTCCATAAATATCATAATAATTATCAAAAATCTTTCTTAATAATTGAATATTTTCTTTTTTCATATTTATCGTACCAATCTGTTCTAACCCCGCATTCATAAAAACTGATAATAATTTAATCACATTAGGAGATAATTGAATTGCATAATCATCAGTATTAAAACATGTTGCACAGAGTAACCCACCTTCTTTTACTGAAAAAGAAGTCAAATCATTTTCATTGCCACATCGCGCACAACGATTAATAACTGGAGCAAAACCTCCACGCTTAAATAACTTTAATTCTAACATAAAAACCGGAACCATTAGTTCTGATTCTTCATTTATCCATTTTAAAGTGAAATCTAATTGATTATACAAATAAAGATCTCGTTCTTTATCTTCTGATAATAACATAGTAAGTTCGACAAGATACGCAGCATACGCTGTCTTGACAATATCTTCTCTAATTAATCTGAATGAATCAAGTATTTCTCCTTGTTGAACTGTACTTAAACCTTTACTTAGATATATAAGAAAATTTGCTTTGACAAATGGTTGAGCTAATGATGTCAGCTTACTTTTTGCTTTATTAGCACCACGGCAAATTGCTGAGATCTTTCCTAATTCTTTACTATATATAGTTATTATTTTATGTGTTTCGCCATAATCTTGCGTGCGTACGACAATGCCTTCAATTGTTTTTAACACATAAAGCACCTCTTTTTAAAACTCATCAAAATCAAAACCATATTGCTTTAACATGACTTCTTTATTTCTCCAATCTTTCTGTACTTTGACCCAAAGTTCTAAATATACTTTATCATCAATTAATTCCTCAATATCTTTTCTAGCTTCACTACCTATTTTTTTAAGCATACTTCCCTGCTTGCCTATAATAATGCCTTTTTGTGATGGTCTTTCAATTATAATAGTGGCATTTATTTGCGTGCGCTCAGACTCTTCTTTATAACTTTCAACCACAACATTCACTGAATGGGGAATCTCTTCTTGAGTATGATGGAGAACTTTTTCCCTAATTAATTCACTTATCATAAAGCGTGTTGAATGATCAGTAATTTGTTCTTCATCAAAATACTTTGGTCCTTCAGGTAAATGTTTTGTTACCATTTCTAAAAGTTTTTCGACATTGTTCCCATTTAAAGCTGATATTGGAATAATTTCTTCAAAGTCACATTTATCTTTGTACTGATTGATTAAAGGAAATAAATCATCTGGATTAATTAAATCAACTTTATTTATAACTAAATAAATAGGTTGATGTAAATTTTTTAAGCGTTCAATTATAAACTGATCACCTTTACCATAACCTTCATTAGCGTTTATAAAAAACAAGACGACATCAGCATCTTGTAACGAACGCATAGAAGCATCGACCATATAATCGCCTAAGCGATGTTTAGGTTTATGAACACCTGGGGTATCAATAAAAATGAGTTGAGCATCATCAGTTGTTAGTATACCTTGAATACGTGTTCGTGTTGTTTGAATTTTGTCACTAATAATAGAAACTTTTTCTCCAATTGCTTGATTTAAAAAAGTAGATTTACCCACATTAGGGCGACCTACTATCGTAATGAATCCTGATTTAAATTGATTTGTCATAAAAGACCTCCATAATTTTATTAATTAAATTATATATATTAAGATTTTGGGCAAGAAAATAATCAGTCCAGTAACACCTGCGATTATTACAGCAATTAAAACAAAACTTGCACTTATATCTTTGATTTCTTTTGCTTGTATATGTGTTTCGGGTTTCAAATAATCAATCAGTCGTTCTACAACGCTATTAATCAACTCTGAAATGATCACTATTGCTATGGCAAAAATAATAAATAACCATTCAATTTTTTTTATTTTTAAAATAAAGCTAAATAATAGAACTATGATTGTAAATACTAAATGAATTCGAAAATTTCTTTCTTGTTTAAATGCTATGATTAATCCTGTCCAAGCATATTTAAGTCCTATTCCTTTTTTATTCTCTTTCAATACCAAATTCCTTTAAAATGTATTCTTGGCGAGAAAACATTTCTTTTTCTTCTGCTTCAGTATCATGAGTATAACCTAGTAAATGTAATAGACTATGGACAGTTAGAAATGCAATTTCTCTCTTAAAAGTATGATTATAAGTATCAGCTTGTTCTTTAGCTTGGTCAATTGAAATAACTACATCGCCAATTGGATGAATATTCTCTGAAAACTCAGCAGAAAAGTCTTCTATAAGAGGAAATGACAAGACATCTGTTTTATTATCAATTTCACGAAAAGATTTATTCAATAATTTAATTTCTTCGTTTGTGACAAAACTCATACTAACTTCATAATTGAAGTTAATATTTTCTTTTTCTAAAGTAAAATGAATAAGTCGTGTTAACATTTCTTTTTCTTCCTCTGTTACTAAGTTCGCTTCATCAATATAATCAACATTCTTCATTGTATACCCCTTTTAAATAGCTATAAGTAATTATCTTTATTCATTATCATATGCATGAATAATTCTTTGGACAAGTGGATGCCTAACAACATCAGTGCCTGTTAAATAGATAAATTCTAACCCTTTAATATCTTTAAGTATCTTATTAACGACAAATAAACCAGATTCAATCCCCTTTGGTAGGTCAACTTGAGTTATATCACCTGTAACAATCATTTTAGAACCGAAGCCTAAACGAGTTAAAAACATCTTCATTTGTTCGGGTGTAGTGTTTTGTGCTTCATCTAAAATGACATACGCATTATCTAATGTGCGGCCCCTCATATACGCGAGTGGCGCAATTTCAATTACTTCATTATCAATGAGGCGTAACGTTTGGTCTACTCCTAATACATCGTTTAACGCATCATATAACGGACGTAAATATGGATCGACTTTTTCTTTTAAATCGCCTGGTAAAAACCCTAAACTTTCACCAGCTTCCACTGCAGGCCTTGTTAAAACAATTTTTTTCGTTGCGCCCGTTTTTAATGCATGAACAGCAAATACAACTGCAAGATATGTTTTACCCGTTCCAGCTGGACCGATACCAAAGACTAAATCATTATTTCTCATCGCTTGGACATATTCTTTTTGACCCAGTGTTTTAGCACGAATCGTTTGTCCTCTTGAATTTTTAGTAACCGTTGTTTCAAATAAGGTTTTAAATAATTCGATTTTACCTTCTTTAGCTAATTCAATCGCATATAAAACATCACGCTCAGTAAATTTAATACCTTTTTGTACCATAGCTAATAAGCTATTTAATACTTCTTCTACAATACGAATTGAATCTTTTTTACCAGAGACACTAACTGACTCACCACGACTTACAATTGATACATCTAACTGTTCTTCTATCATTTTTAAATAATAATCTTTTGCTCCGAATAAAGTTTTAGTATCTTCATTATTAGTAAGTTCAATTTCTACTTTATTTAAGTGATCTGTCATACATAATCTCCTTTGTAAGTAAACTTAATGGTCCTTTAATTTTATCACTGACAAGGTTGACTTGCAAAAATTACAAAAAAGTACGATACTACATGATTCATGTAATATCGTACTTTTAGTTTATTCTGCTCGTCCAGTTTTATAAGGCTTTAATGCTCTTGGTTTCCCTAACACTTCAGCCATAATAATACTTTCTTGCAAACCTTTTTTTGATACATTTCTTTTTAAACTTTTCTTACTAACAACTGATTTGTAATTATGATGATTAACTACAGCTGGTGTGCTTGCAGGAGTTTTAGCCTGTACCATCTCGTCACGATTTGTGTGTGTACGTTCAGTTGTTTCATATCTTTTAGCTAATGCTTCTCTTTGCTTTTGGCGTTGTTCTTCAATAGAAGTCATCACTTTCCCTAA
>Ga0079226_10004429_pt1 | contig 10736 bp, 9 predicted proteins | sample Poulit2014_FD_76345 | JGI IMG/M metagenome (GOLD analysis project Ga0079226, IMG submission 76345) | Agricultural soil microbial communities from Georgia to study Nitrogen management - Poultry litter 2014 | ecosystem: Environmental > Terrestrial > Soil > Agricultural land | place: USA: Georgia...
GCCTGAAAAGCGGAAGGTCGGCGGTTCGACCCCGTCCCTGGCCACCCTCGGTACACCCGCTCTGACCCAGGTCAGGGCGGGTTTTTCATGTCTGCGGCCGATCATGGCTGTTGCTGTGAGTGCCACCGTTGACTCCCGTTGGCCGCTGCTCATTGCCTGTGGGTTGCCCACGCTCAGACCCACATTCTCAGCTTGGGAGCCATCCGCTGGTTCGTAGAAGGTGTGGGTGACCTGCGCTCGACGTTGTGCGTGGTGTGCCGATGTTCACCGTCGGTGACCGCCCGTCATGGCCCACTAGTGGCCCGGGTAGCCCAGCCTTCTACGCACTACTCGATGGATCGACACTGACCGTCCCAGTCGGCTGCGAGCACCTCGGGAAGTAATTCCGCCAGTTGCAACGGATACACCGTCGCGTCTGTGGTGCGCAACTCATGCTCGCTCCACCAGTGGTGCGTATGAATTGTGGCTACCTCGAGGGAGGTGAACCCGGCAGTGTCGATAGCTGGTTCAGGGCGTTCATGCCAGTGAGCAACGAAGAACCACTCGTCCGACTCGTAGCGGCGGCCGTCGAGTCGAAAGTGGGCGTGCCGCCGCCACACCGGCCCAACCAGCGCGTTGTCCGCAATGGCGTGGCCAGTCTCCTCCCGTAGCTCCCGGGTCGCCGCTGACCGCAAAGTTTCGCCGGGCTCGACCCCTCCGCCAACAGTAAACCAGAAAGAGTCCCCCGGCGCGGCCGGATCGGCCCCAGAGAACAGCAACACTCGTCCACTCGCAACGAGCGCCACTCGGGCCGAGGTCCGCAGCATCGGTTGCGACAGGTGGGGAGAGTCGGGAGGCACAGTCACATCGCGCAAGTATGCCAAAGCAATGACGCTACCGATCACACGATCGCTTCCTTCCCGTCCCCTTCGCCCTTGGCTCCCGGCAGGGGAATTCGGCAACACCGAGCCCCCATGGCGTGCTCCTCTATGCACTGTGAGTTATTTACTCCGAGCCTTCCGGCAGTAAGGGTTCGACCTTCCGTGCGATGTCTTCGACAAGATCGCACCCTTCGTCGCGCGACATGTCACCAGGAGTGACGCTCAGAAGCGCTCGGGCGTTGGGCCCCACGACCATCGCCAGCATGCAACTACCGTCCAGGTAGCCGTCGGTTCTTCGACGGCGGGACGGCCCTCGGAAGTCCCAGTGGTTCAGCTTGTTGAGCGCTGTGTCGAACACGTCGCAGGCGACCATGTCCTGGAACGGATTCCCCCGATGCGGGGTGTCGATGATGGGCCGCGATCGCCGTGCGATGCAGTGGATGGTGCAACCGACGTGGCCGTGTTCGGTGTGCCCGCGCTGGTGTCGGAACGCCCCCCGGCGAGCAGCAGCATGCCCATGGCGGCCACAAGGGTGGAGTGCCAGTCAGGTCGCTTCATCAGCCGGTACCAATTTCCCCCATGTGCTGGACGACGGCCTCTTCCTCGTCGTTGTCGTTGTTCTGCTTTTCCGATCATCTCGTCGGCGCGGTCGAGGAATTCGTCGCAGGCTTTGATGTAGACCTTCGCGCCTTCCTCGCTGATCGCCCACCCGCCTTCATTGGCGAAGCCCAGCACGGACTTCGCCTGGTCGTTGATCTTCTCCGCCCCGTCGGTGTCGAACAGGTTGTCTTCCAGGTAGTCCCATCATCCCGCGCCGAGCTCAACCAGCGACGTTGACAGTGCCGGTTCGGGCCTCTGCTGGTCTGTTACGGCTGTCCATCGATCTGTTCAGCGACGTCCCGTTGCACGTCTTCAGTCAGGTGTGCATGTGGTAGCGCATCACCGTGCGGGATTGTCCGGCGGGCGTGACGTCGATGAACCCTGCTGCGCGGAACGTCTGTGGTGATCCCATGTACGTGTACGAGCGGGGCCCGGGCTCCACCGGGTACCCCTCGACCACCGCTGCGCCGCGGGACCGCGCGTACTCGACCGCCGCGTCGAGCAGTGTCCGTGTGGCACCGCCGCGTCGTATCCGACTGGTGACGAAGAAACAGACCACTGACCACACAGGCTGGTCGTCAATGCGTGGCAGTGTGCGGGAACGCTCCAACGCACGGTAGTGTTCCCGCGGTGCCACCGCGCACCAACCGACCGGCTCCTCCGCCAGATAGGCGAGCACCCCAGCCGGGGCGGGGCCGCGTGCCAGTGCGTCGAGTCGGTCGCTGCGGTCCTGCGTTGTCGCTTGGCGGTATTCCGTGCTCGTCATCCGCCAACGCATACACGAGCAGTAGCGGAACTTGCCGTGTCGCTGGGAGAACCGTGCCAGGTCTGCCGCGTTGTTCTCGTCGACCGGACGGCACTCGAGTGGATCCGGAGACTCCCCGTTCGTGGACATCTCCGCATCGTCGCCCGTGACGGGCAGTGACGCAAAAGGACGCAAAAGGTGGCCTCCGAGAATGCGAATCAGCTGACTCCGCCACCGGGCTGTGAGCACACAGAGTTGTGTAGGTGGGCTCGCATAGTATGATCTTCACTCGAATGGCGGTTACCTGCGGGGTTGGATTTGAGTGTCAGTGACGTATAGTCACCTATCGCGGCTGCTGCAGCGGCATGAGGACACGGCCGGCAGCCGCGCAACCGGGGCAAACTCCCGGACCTGACGGCGACCCGCGGTCCGACCGCACGAGCTTCGGCGAACCGGTGCTGCCGCCAGCTGTGGACCGTATGGTGGGGAGGATATCGAACATGTTCGGGCGGGTGCTGCGGAACGGCGCTGTCCTGCTGGTCAGCCTCGGGGTCACGGTCGGGTGCGGTTCGTCGGACCGGCCCCGGGAAATCGCCGTGAGCGACGTGCAGCCCTGCCAACTGCTGTCCACCCCCGAACTACGGGAACTTCCTACGATCAGTGGTCCGCATCTGGTCGAGGATCTCGTTGACGTGGGGGGCCTCGAGGGCAGTACGTGTCAATACCCGGTGGCCTTCGGTGACGATCCGGCGGGTGCCGACAACACGGTCGAGATCAACACGATCACGAACCACGGTGTCCAGTGGCAGGTGGACGGCCCCTACGAACACCGCACGGTGGAAGAAGTCGACGACATCAGTGGTTTCCGGACCATTCGGGTGTGGCGTGGGGACGGTGCCCGCCGAGCCGGCGACGCGTGCACGCTCTACCTCGACGTAGCCGAGAAGCAGGCCCTGCGTGTGCACATCGGCGAGAGCGAGAGCGCGGACGATCCGGCCACCTGCGACACCGCGCGTGAGTTCGCCACCAGGGCCCTCAAGGGGCTGGGTGAGCAGTGACCCCACGCCGGCCTGTGCCTGCGTCGAGGTAGGCGGCGAGGTGTTCGCCGGTGTGCGTATCGGCCCGGCCCAGTAGTTCGGCCGGCGTGCCCTCGAAGACGACCCGTCCGCCGTCGTGCCCGGCACCGGGCCCGAGGTCGATGATCCAGTCCGCGTGTGCCACCACCGCCTGGTTGTGCTCGATCACGATGACCGATTTGCCCGCGTCGACGAGTCGGTCGAGCAGATCGAGCAGCTGTTGCACATCGGCGATGTGTAACCCCATCGTCGGCTCGTCCAACACGTACACGCCGCCCTGTTCGGACATGTGCGTGGCGAGTTTGAGTCGTTGACGTTCGCCGCCGGACAGGCTGGTCAACGGCTGACCGAGGGTGAGGTAGCCGAGACCGACCTCCGAAAGCCGCATGAGAATCCGGTGTGCGGCTGGCACCCGCGCGGCGTCGTTGCCGTCGCTGTGGCTGCCGTTGCCGAAGAACTCCTCGGCTTCGGCAACGGACATAGCCAGCACCTCGGCGATGGTCCTGCCACCGCACGTGTACTCCAGCACAGCCGGTTGGAAGCGGTTCCCGCCACAGTCCTCGCAGGTGCTGGCCACGCTCTCCACCATCGCGAGGTCGGTGTAAATCAGGCCGGCACCACCGCACGTGGGGCAGGCACCGTCGGAATTGGGGCTGAACAGTCCCGGTGTGACCCCGTTGGCCCGGGCGAATGCCTTGCGGATCGGGTCCAACGCGCCGGTGTAGGTTGCCGGGTTGCTCCGCCGGGAGCCACGGATCGCGGACTGGTCCACCGTCACCACGCCGGCATCGGTCGGTACGGATGTGTGCAGCAGCGAACTCTTGCCGGATCCCGCGACGCCGGTCACCACGCACAGCACACCGAGAGGAACATCGACGTCGACGTGTCGCAGGTTGTGGGCGTCCGCATCCCGGATCCGCAGCTCGCCCTGCGGAGGCCGCACCCGGTCCCGAAGCGGGGTGCGGTCACCGAGGTGGCGGCCGGTGACCGTGTCGCTGTGCCGCAATCGCTCGACGTCGCCCTGGAAAGTGACGGTGCCACCGTCCGCCCCCGCACCAGGGCCGAGATCGACCACATGGTCGGCGATCCCGATCGTTTCCGGGTCGTGTTCCACGACGAGTACCGTGTTGCCCTTGTCGCGGAGTTGACACAACAGGCCGTTCATCCGTTGCACGTCGTGTGGGTGCATACCGATCGTCGGCTCGTCGAAAACATAGGTGACGTCGGTCAACGACGACCCGAGATGTCTGATCATCTTGGTGCGTTGTGCCTCACCACCGGAGAGGGTGGCTGCCGGACGGTCGAGTGAGAGATACCCCAGGCCGATCGCCACGAACGAATCGAGGTGCTCCCGCAGCGCCGTCAGCAGCGGTGCCATGCTGGCTTCATCCAGTGCACGCACCCACCCCAGTAGATCGCGTACCTCCATCGAACAGGCGTCGGCGATGTTGACTCCGGCTATTGTGCAGGAGCGAACGGCGTCATTGAGCCGGGTCCCGCCGCATTCGGGGCACGCGGCGAAGGTGACCGCGCGGTCCACGAACTGTTGGAGGTGCGACTGCATGACGTCGCGGTCTTTCGACAGGATCGTTTTCCTGATCTTGGGGACGAGTCCCTCGTAGGTCCGGTTGATGTTCTCGGACTTGATCCGGGTGGGTTCCCGGTACAGCAGATCGTGTCGCTCCTGCGGCGTGTACTCTCGGATCGGTTTGTCCGGATCGAGGACTCCGCTGTCGCGGTAGAGGCGCCCGTAACCGCCTTCCATCGTGTATCCGGGGATTCGTAGGGCTCCGTCGTTGAGTGAGAGGCGGTCGTCGTACAGCTCGCCCGGGTCAATGTCGGTGACCGCACCCCGCCCCTCGCAGTGGGGACACATACCCCCGGTGCGGGTGAACGTCGCCTTTTCGGCTTTGCCGCCGCCCGTTCTGACCATGCCGGACGCTTCGATCGAGGCCGTGTTGAACGAGAACGCCCCCGGAGGCCCGACGTACGGTTCGCCGAGCCTGCTGAACAACACCCGCAGTAACGCGTTCGTGTCGGTGGCGGTGCCGACCGTCGACCGGGGGTCGCCACCGATCCGTTCCTGGCTGACCAGGATCGCTGTCGTCAGCCCGTCGAGCAGGTCGACGGCCGGACGTGGCGGGCTCGGCATGAAGCCCTGCAGGAAGGCACTGTAGGTTTCGTTGATCAATCGTTGGGACTCGGCCGCGATCGTGTCGAACACGAGCGAACTCTTGCCCGACCCGGACACGTCGGTGAACACCGTGAGCCTGCGCTTCGGGATATCGACGCTGATGTTGTCGAGGTTGTTCTCCCGTGCACCGTGCACGCGGATCCGATCGTGACTGTCGGCGACGTGTGTCAACGGCGTTCACGCTCCGTCGGTGTGGGTGTACGGGCGGAATGGGAGTCAGTGTTGGTACACGAGCTCGTCGGCCTGGGCCAGCCCCGCGTCGAGGGTGTCGGCCTCGGACGCGGTCAGGTTACTTCGTAGATCGTCGCCACTCGCTTTGGCCAGCACCATCAGTTTCTTCGCGATACCACGCGCCTGGCTCAACCGGACCTCGGTGTCCGCGAGCTGCTGTTGGGATTCGGTGATCAGCTTGTGGTATCGGGGCCCCAGATCCACATGATGATCCATGAGGTTCATCGCCGCACTGAGTCGCGACAACCCGGACGTCGGCACGAGTTCGAGCGACCGCTGGTCTTTCGTCACACCCCTCAGCGTAGGTGGGGGCACTCTGATGTCAAAGTACCCCCACATCGGTGTCGAACGGGACGATTACTGGGCCAGCCGTGCGTCCAGCGTGATCCTGGTGCCCGCGAGTGCCTTACTGACCGGGCAGGTTTGTTCCGCGGTCTTGGCGAGCTCGGCGAACCTGGCCTCGTCCAGGCCGTCCACATCGGCGGTGAGGGTGATCGCGATGCCGCTGATCTCGAAACCACCGCCGGCTGCGGGGCCCAGGGTTACCTCGGCGCTCACGTCCGAGGACTTCACGGTGTAACCTTCGCCGCCGAGCACGCCGGACAGGTTCATCGCCAAGCAGGAGGAGTGGGCCGCGGCGATGAGTTCCTCGGGGCTGGTCTGGCCGCTGGGGTCGTCGGACGAACGGGTCGGGAACGATACCGCGAACTGGCCGGTGTTGGACGAGTCGAAAGTGACGTTGCCACTTCCGTTCTGCAGGTCACCCTCCCAGTGGGTACTCGCGTCGCGGTTCGGCATCGTGCCTCCTTTGGCTGTTTCCATCGAGTTGGGTTGCTGTTTGCGGCGTGCGGCACACCCGACCGCACTGGGGTGGGCGGTCTGTGAGCACTGACACTGTGTGACTCTATTGTTCCGCGCGACGCTGTGCAATGAAGAGGGTTGGGGGGGCTCGCTCGGTGTTCCGGACCGATGAACCGTGACACGGGTGGGTCGGGAAGGGGTGCGGGACCTCGCCGGAACCACCGGATGCTTCGAGTGGAAACCGTGTCGTGAAGTGTACGGTCCGCCGTGCGTTTTCCACGAATGACGTGCGTTTCCCACGAATGGTGGATGCGTGCCTACCGCCACCCGGTAAAGTGGGAAGAGTGCACGACACGGGAGGAGTACGGTGAGTCAGAACACATCTGCCAGTACGGACGGCGCCACGGACGGCACTCAGTCGGACGGTCCGGACGCGGTGTTCAGTGACGCCCTGACAGGAACATCGGACGCCGATTCCCACGGGCCAACCGCCAGCGGAACCTTCCCCACCCGCAGCGCCACGACCGCGCACACCGCGAACACCACCGCTCCCGACCCGGAAACGGTGCGAACGCTGCTGAACGGAGTGTTCGCGGACCCGAACGAGAGCACCCCCGGTGTCGGCGAAGAGCGCGACGAAAACGGCTCGGCCGCGAGCGTCACGCTGGCTGACGGTGGTCAGCCGATCCAGCCCGTGGAACTTCCCAGGGACGGGGCCAACCCCGGGATGCTGCCGCCGCGTCGGCGCACCACCTGGCCGGCCCGTAGTCGGATCCCGCACTTCGTGTTGCCGCGGCGGGGGACGTGGGGCCTCGATCGCGTTCGGGTGCGCAAATCGAGCGCCGACCAACCGCGGAGCATCAAACCCAGCAAGGGCACTGTCGGCGTTCTGGTCGCCTTCCTGTTGGCGGTGGTGTTCGCACTGGTGGCGATCGCGTTCGTCAGCAGCTTCATCGGCATGTTCGCCGGAATCGGGAGCTGAGCGCCGGAGGAATTCCGCTCGTCACAGGAGTCACCGTGGCTCTGAATCTCTCCCCGTAACGGGTGTTACTTCACAGTAATGCGCACCGGTCGTGCCGTGTTCGCACCCGCCCCGGCTACGCTGGCGACACGTGTCGGGATACACGTAGGCGTGCGAGTTGATGGGGTGGGCCGCATTAGTGGACGGAGCGAAGAGACTGCGGACGGGGTAGCGCCCGACACGCCCGAGGCGGGAACCGAGGGCCCGCCGGGGCGTTCCAAAACACCCACGATGTACCGCGTACGCAGGGTGCTCGCGATCCGAGCGTTCCGCAGACTGTGGAGTGTCACCTACCTCTGCAGCGTCGCGGATTGGCTCGCCCTCCTCGGGCTCGTCGGGCTCGCGTCCCGGTACTTCGAGGACTACGCGGGTCAGAACTACGCGTTCGTTGGTGTGGTGCTGACGAACCTCGTCCCCGGGCTGATCTTCGCACCACTCGGCGGGTTGCTCGCAGATCGCTTCGACCGGCGCAAGGTCATGATCGTCGCCGACGTCCTGCGGTTCGGCCTGATGCTGTCGATCGCGCTGGTCAATGTGCCGGTGTGGTTGTTCATCGGCAGTTTCCTCGTCGGCTCTACCTCGATGATGTGGATCCCGTCGAAGGACGCCGCCGTGCCCAACCTGCTGCGTCGCCCCGACCAGGTGGAAACGGCGAACCAGCTCGGGCTGGTCATGACCTACGGATTCGCCGTGGTGACCGGAGCCGGGCTGTACGCCGTGATCACCGGTATCGGGCCGATGTTGAACCTGCCGCCGGAACTGTTCGGCGACCTCGGCATCGCCAAGATCGTTGTTGTCATCAATAGCCTGCTGTATCTGCTGAGCGCACTACTGATCGCCACCCGCATCCCCGAACTGTCACTGCGCAACGTTCATGAAGAGACGCCCGACCCGACGCCCGCCGCAGCTGAGCAGGACGGCCGGACCGGACTGCTGAGCATGATCAGGGACGGTGCCCGCTACATCCGCAGTACCCGGCTGGTGCGCGGCCTGCTCATCGGCATGTCGGGCGCATTCGCCGCAGGTGGTGCCGTGATCGGCGCGTCCAAACCCTACTCGGCCAGTCTCGGCGGTGGTGACGCCTCGTTCGGCCTGCTGTTCGTGTCCGTGTTCGTCGGATTGGCCAGCGGGATGGCTGCCGCTCCGAAACTGGCGCACCGGATGCCGCACGACCGGCTGTTCGGCACCGCGATCGTGGGCGCGGGGCTGGCACTGATCCCCTGCGCGCTCTCCCCCGGGCTGGTGCTGTCGCTGGCCAGCGTGGCCGTGATCGGCTGTTGTGCCGGGGTGGCTTTCCTGACCGGCGTCACGATTATCGGCACGCAGGTCGAGGACGCGATCCGCGGTCGGATCAACGCCATCTACCAGGCGCTGATGAAGATCATCCTGTTCGGTTCGACCGTCAGTGCCCCAGTGATCATCGCTGCCGTGCAGCGCCGCACGGTCACGATCTTCGGGCACGAGGTCGTCGTCGATGCGACCCGTCCCGTACTGCTCGGTGCGAGCCTGCTGGCCACCACGGTGGGAATCGTGGCGTACCACCAGATGGACTCGCGGCGGCGTCGACGGATCCTGACGGATCTGCGAAACGTGTTACGGCGCAGCCCACGGCGCGCGGACGGCCTGCTCGTCACCGTCGAGGGGAACACAGCCGCCGACACGGCCACCCACGCTGCCCTGCTGGCAGAGTGGCTGCGTACTGGCCACCGCGAGGTCGTACTGGCATCGGACCCGGCACTCGGCGACGAACGGCTCGACGGAATCGTCACGGGAGCGTCGCTGACCGGGGTACGGGCCCAGGCGCTCGCGGCGGCAGCGGTGCGCGCCGATATCGTCGAGCGGGAGGTACGACCAGCGTTGGATTCCGGAGCGATCGTGGTGATGGAACGGTTCGTGGACTCGCCTTTGGCTCACATGTCCGCGGTAGGGGGCTTCGACGTCACGGAGTTGGAGGGGTTGGCTGACTGGGCCACCGGTAAGCTGCGTCCCGATGTGACCGTGCTGCTCGACACCGCGCCGGACATCGCAGCAGACAGTGCGGTGCGGGAGGGTGCTGCCGTCGCGGACGGTGCGGAACCGCACTGGCAGGTGCGGCAGTTGCTTGGCGAGATGGCTGCCGCCGAACCGGACCGTTATGTTGTCGTGGACGCCGAGGGGGACGAGGACGAGATCACCGAGCGGATGCGGACCGCGTTGCGCTCGGTATCGGCGGGGCGCTTCGTGACGTGGTTGCCCGACAGTGACGACCCCAAGGCGGTGACTACGGCGTGAATGCCCCGGTCTGGTCCCAGCTCGCCGGGCAGGAACCGGCAGTGGAGACGTTGGCCGGTGCGGCGCAGGCGGCCGCCACGGGGGCGCCCGGGGGAATGACTCACGCCTGGCTGATCACTGGGCCACCGGGCTCGGGACGGTCGGTCGCCGCACGGACGTTCGCCGCTGCCTTGCAGTGCACCGAAGGGGTCGGTTGCGGCCAGTGCACCGGATGTCACACGGCCCTGGCGGGTACCCACGCCGACGTGCGGACGGTCGTTCCGGAAGGTTTGACGATCGGCGTGGACGAAATGCGTACGCTGGTGCAGGAATCGGCCCGCAGGCCCACCACGGGACAGTGGCAGATCGTGATCATCGAGGATGCCGACCGGCTGACCGAGGGGGCGGGCAACGCCTTGTTGAAAGCGGTCGAGGAACCGGTGGAGCGCACCGTGTTTCTGTTGTGCGCGCCGTCCGACCATCCGGACGACGTGTCGGTGACGATCCGTTCACGGTGCAGACTGGTCGGCCTGCGGGTGCCGCCACCGTCGGCGATCGCGGACGTGCTCTCCGGACGTGACGGGATCGACACCACCACCGCCGAGTGGGCAGGAGCCGTGTGTGGTGGACATGTCGGCAGGGCCCGCCGACTCGCCACCGACGAGAACGCCCGGGCACGACGGGAGACAGTGCTGGGGATTCCGCTGGGATTGCGTCACCAGGCCGACGTGTTCGCCCTCGCCGACGAATTGATCGACACTGCGGAGGCCGACGCGAGCGAGGAATCCAACAGTCGTGACGAGCAGGAGCGGGAAGAGCTGCGGACTGCGATGGGTGCCGGTGGTACGGGGAAAGCCACGGCGGGCGCGAAGCGCGCGGCGGACGCAGCGGTGAAACGACTGGAGAAACAGCAGAAGTCACGCGCCACCCGCACCCAACGGGACACACTGGACCTCGC
>Ga0079226_10004430_pt1 | contig 10735 bp, 10 predicted proteins | sample Poulit2014_FD_76345 | JGI IMG/M metagenome (GOLD analysis project Ga0079226, IMG submission 76345) | Agricultural soil microbial communities from Georgia to study Nitrogen management - Poultry litter 2014 | ecosystem: Environmental > Terrestrial > Soil > Agricultural land | place: USA: Georgia...
CAAGCCTTGGGCACCTGGCCCGCCCGAATCTCAGACATCGAGAAAGGAAAACGACCCCTACCCGACCTCACCGAACGCTACAAAAACTGGCTCCTCGCCGCTTGACACAAGATAGGAGCATCACAGCCCAGCTTCACATCCTGGTTCCTCAAAGTCCGCTCTTAAACTCCACGCTCTTGCCGGTATCCCTCACTATGCCCGATGTGCCTAACCTCCGTGGGGACCACATCTAGGTCCTCGCCATATCCTGGAGTCCGTATGGGACTACAACGCAACGCGTACGAACTCGAGAAGAATATAGGAAACCGTGGCACGCCGCGCTCGCTGTGCGGCATGGGGTATGTTTGCAGCAGTTGCAGCAAAATCCAGAAACGAGAGTCAAATGAAAGTTACGCTTTCCGACGTGGCCCGGGCAGCCGGAATCTCAACCTCCACTGCGTCACGTGCGCTTTCTTCCCCGCAAAAGGTGAACACAGAAACGGCCCGCAGGATCCAGCAGATCGCGAAGAGGATGGGCTACGTTGCTAATCGACAGCCCCGGGCCAAAGTCAAAGCTCCCACGGGCATGTTAGGACTAATCGTTCCAGACATTGCTAACCCGTTTTTCCCTCCAATCATTAAGGCAGTTCAAGCTCGTGCAGACATGCATGGACGGGGGGTGGTCATCGCAGACATCGATGAGTACCCTGCCGACGAAGCACGGCACGCCAAGTTTTTAGCGGAACGTGTGGATGGGTTGATCATTGCTTCGGCGCGCAGCACCGAAGAGAAACTTGTGGCTGTTGGGAGACAACTCCCACTGGTGCTTATTAATCGTGAATGTAAAGATGTGTCTTCCGTGGCAATTGAAACGGCTGCGGGCGTGTATGAAGCTGTGGAACATCTTGCGGCTCTCGGGCATAGGTCGATTAGTTATCTCAATGGTCCTCGTCGGTCGTGGTCGAATGCTGAGCGTCAAAACGCAGTGCGTGAGGCAACGAAAGATGCAGGCCTTGAACTTATTGAGTTTGGCCCGTTTGAACCGCAGATTCAAGCTGGAACACGTGCTGCCGACCTTGTATATGCCTCGGGGGCCACTGCGGTGATCGCCTTTGATGATCTGATTGCCCTCGGGGTTATGGCGAGACTAAATGAGCGAGGAGTGCGAGTTGGAGACGACATGAGTCTAATTGGTATCGACGACACGCTGCTCTCCGGCTTGAGCTATCCGTCACTTACGACCGTGCATGTGCCTGGCGAACGTGCAGGCGCCGAGGCTGTTGACATGTTGGTTGACTTAATTGACGATCGATTTCAGGGACGCGAGGGCCTTCCACTGCAGCGAAGTGTCCAGGTCGACACGCAGCTAGTGGTGCGTGGTTCTACCGCAATCGCGCCGCCCGACAGGTAGCAGCGCTGCAAACTCGCGCAACAGGTGTGCAACTGTTGAAACTTGCAGCCGCTTTGCGATATGGTCCAGCTATCAACGAACTCGCCGGGTCCAAGGAGGTATGGGCGTGCTGAATGCGTTGAGCCGATACGCTATCGCAGGACCTAGCGTAGTTACGCGGACAGGGGTGCTCCAGGGCCACGTAGTCATAGTTTGCGACGGACACATTGAAGCGATTGTTCCCTCAAGTCAACTTCCTGCTGACATTGACGTTCATAAAATGGACAGTGCTTATCTCGTTCCCGGGTTTATTGATCTACACGTGCACGGGGCGGCGGGGCATTCATATAACGAAGGAACCGAAGAGGCAATAACAACAATAGGAGCTACACTATTGAAAGCGGGTGTAACCACCGCGTTGCCCACTCTCGTTTCTGCTCCCGTACGTGATCTCATCAAGGGCGTAAGAGAAGTCGAACGCCACCGATCGTTTAAGTTGCGCGGTCGAAGTTCGTCGCCAAACCTGGTGGGTCCGTGTTTGCCGGGCGTTCATCTGGAGGGGCCGTACTTCGCACCTGCCCAAGCTGGCGCACAGGACCACCGCACTCTGCGTGTCCCTTCGGATGGTTCAGCGCAGGAGTTGCTCGAACATTCCGCTGCGATTTCCATGGTGAGCTTCGCCCCGGAACTGCCCGGAGCGATTCGTCTTACTGAGATGCTCGTGGCCGCCGGCATAGTTGCAGCAGCCGGTCACTCAAATGGAACCGTGGACGACCTTTATGAATGCACACGCGCTGGGCTGACCCACATCACGCACATATTTTCAGGTCAATCAACTACGACTAGGCGGGGGCCGTGGAGGATCCCTGGAATCCTTGAAGCCACCCTTGCATCTGACGGGCTTACCGTTGAAATGATCGCAGATGGAAAACACCTTCCGGGTACGCTTATGGAGATCGCGTATAGATGCCTTGGGGCCAACATATGTCTTGTGTCAGATGCGACTCCTGGAGCAGGCTTACCTGAAGGGAGCACCTATCGCATGGCAGGCAGAGATTATCGCGTATCTGACGGTGTTGGCATGACTCCGGATATGAGTGTATTCGGAGGAAGCACGACACTAATCTCAGAAATGCTTCCCATCATATATCGGACGCTGGATATTTCGATCTCTGACGCAGTCGCGATGGTGACGGCTGTGCCTGCTCAGGCAGCGCACCTCGATAGCGTCGGCGCACTCGAGGCTGGAAAGCAGGCGGACCTATGCCTGCTAGACGAGGACCTCCAGCTACAGGCTGTTGCCCAAGCGGGCAGGTGGGTCTCCTACGAAGAAGCCTATCTATCAAAAGTGGATGTAGAAGCAGCAAGAGACCCATGAATCAGGAAATCAGCAATGGTCTGCAGGATGAAAGCCCTTCCGCAACGAAGCCTTACTAGGGGAGTATGAAGAGCTATTTTAATGCGGGGCATTTGGCGTCGTAGACAACCAAAGTTCGGCTCGTCCAAATTAGAAAGGGACACCCTCATACACGGGTAAGGAACCCTTGAAGCACTAATCGTAAAGGAGCGATGACAAAAGTGAAGCACAAAAAACACGTGAAAATACTATTGGCGACCGCTGGAACAATGACTCTCATGGCTTCTTGCACGGGCATGAGTGGCACTAGTGACGAAGATCAGCACGCCGAATTAGGAATATTGTCTGCAGAGGGGTCAGCCGGGTACGAGTTTCTAACGTCAATAGGCGAAGAAGTCTCTGAGGAGCACCCAGAGTACTCTTACGAATACACATTCGCTAATACTAAGGTAAGACCGCAGATTGAACAGCGGTGGCGGGCCGGTGATGCTCCGGATAGCGACTACTTCGTGTTCAACGCCCAGGTGCCGTCTACCTACGATTTTGTTGATAATCTTGTTGAGTTGACTCCCTATCTCGAAGAGGAGGTCGCAGAGGGTGTCACTTGGGGTGAAACCTTTCTGGATGCAACGGAGCCATTTACAAACCTCGATGGAGAAATATATGGGGTACCAACTGACAGTCACTTAATTGCCCTGTATTACAACAAGACGTTATTCGACGATCACGGTTTAGCCCCGCCAAAAACATGGACAGAACTTTTGGATGTATCGGAGGCGCTCTCCTCTGAAAATGTTGAGCCGATCGCATTGACCGGTGTCTACGAACCGTATATGGGGTTTTGGATAGACAACTTGTTCCAACGGGAGGTGGGTTACGAGAGAGCGCACGAAGCGGCATATACTGGCGACTATGACGACGACGGCTTTCTGCGCGCCGCAACGAAATTGCAGGAACTCCGCGATCAAGAGGCGTTTATGAGCGGTTTCGAAGGCATAGACTTTACAGCAGCACAGATGGAGTTTTTCCAGGGCAACGCGGGAATGATCCTGATGGGAACTTGGCTTACCTCGGAAATGGCCGACTCAATTCCCGAAGATTTTGAGTTGGGCGTCGTTGGATTCCCGGAGATTTCCGGCGGAGATGGGTCTCCCACTGCGCAGCTTGCGCACACTAATATTATGACAATCAATAAAGATACAGACGCTCTCGATGCCGTTCTCGCTTACGCGCGGGCGGTAACTTCGGAGGAAGCCCAGACAGTAAGGGCGAAAGAATACAACTCCGTGCCTTCAGTTGAGAATGCGCCAGCACCTGATGTTCCGGGATTGCAAGAGTTGCTCGATAATACAGATGAGATGAACCTTCGCTACTTCGGACTAGAATTCTCTCCGGACCGGAATGAAGCGTATTATCACGAAGTCGCGAAATTCTTCATGGGTCAATATGACGCCGAACAGTTCATAAGCAGTCTTGCGGAGACAATGGAAGGGTTTGCGGAGTAGTGGCGTTGATGAATTCAAGCCCACCGAAGCAAAGAAGTGCAGCCGCACAGGGTAAGGCGTCTCGCTCGATAATCGACCGTCAACGCCAAAAACTGACCGTTCCTTTCCTCCTTGTACCGACAATCTTACTGACGCTTCTCTTTGTAATACCGCTGGCTCAAACCATTCAAATATCGTTTTCGGACTGGTATGGAACCTTCCGCACTTATGATTGGGTGGGCGGTGATAACTACGAGAAGCTCATCAGGGACTCACTATTTTTGCAGGCGGTAGAGAACACGTTTACTTATTTCGGTGTCTCCCTTATATTGTTATTCCCGTTAGCTCTTTTTTACGCATGGGGGCTTGCGAAGCTTAAAACCGGGCGATCGTTTTTTCAAGTTGTAATTTTCGCTCCAGCTGTCCTGTCGGTACCGGTAGCAGGAATACTTTGGAAGTTCATCTACAATCCAAACTTTGGTATCCTGAACGAAGCGCTCCGGTGGATCGGGTTGGATTCAGTTACAAGGCCGTGGCTCGGCGATCCGTCCACTGCACTTCTCGGAATAATAGTCGCCGTAATCTGGCATGGAAGTGCTACTTGGATAATCCTGCTGTTGGCCGGTCTTGAAGGAATTCCTAGAGAGTATGGCGAGGCTGCGGCTTTAGATGGGGCGCGTGATATTCAGATCTTTCTTCGAGTGACCCTTCCGCAGCTCTGGCCAGTCCTAACAACGCTCGTCGTCTTGTGGTTTATAGAGTCAATGCAAACATTCGCATTTATCTACGTAATGACCGAAGGCGGACCCCATGGGACCACAGAAGTGATGGCAACCTATATGTACACGCTCGCATTTGACGGACGTATGTTTGCATACGGTTCAGCCATGGCTGTCGTCATGACGCTGATGGTACTTCTGATCAGTCTAGTCGGTTTCCGGTCCTTGAGGAGTGAGAGGTTTGCGTAAAACGGCTTCTTCTCTTAACCGCAGTGTTGTAGGCCGGCACCCGCTGGTTTTCATGGGCCTATCGGCATATGCTGTATTCAACATTTTGGCACTCGTGTGGCTCGTGAGCACATCGCTCAAAACCTCCAGCGAGATACTCGGCACTAGTCCTTGGCTACCTCCCTCGGAGCCCGCGTATAATAATTACATTCAAGCGTGGTCAATTGGTAAGATTGGCCTTTACTTGTTCAATTCCCTATTCGTCACGTCAATAACTATCGTATGCTTGTTACTTCTTGGCAGTATGGTGGGATACGTCTTTGCGCGGGTCAAATTGAGGGCGGTAACGACAGTGCGGATGGTGTTCCTGGCGGCGATGATGATGCCGCCTTTTGCAGTCGTGGTTCCGCTCTTCGACATACTAAGCGCGGTTTCCCTACTGAATTCGCGGCTTGGTCTGATCCTTGTCTATATCGCTATGCAGTTGCCGATCACCGCTTTTATTCTTGCTTCATTCCATTCAACCCTCGCAGTAGAACTAGAGGAAGCAGCGGCAATCGACGGCGCTTCTGCGTGGCACATCTTTTTCAACGTTGTTTTGCCACAAACGCGACCCGCGCTCGGGGCGGTCGCGGTCGTGAACGTGTTGCAGGTTTGGAATGAGTTTATTTATGCTCTAACCTTTATTAGCACTCAGTCATCTTACACGTTGCCCGTCGGCATATTCAAGCTTTCTCAATTGGCTGACTACTCCTCAAATTGGTCGATTCTGTTTGCCGGGATGGTGTTTTCTATTGTGCCCATCGTGGTGGTGTTTGCCTTGTTTCAGCGCACCTTCGTAGGGGGGCTTTCAGAGGGGGCAGTGAAGCTTTAGAGTTTTATGATAAAGGGAACTCTCATACGTCGTTGATGATTGGACGGCCTTAGTTGGACATTCAAGTAGGTTACGCTCGCCGAAGGATTACGCCTAAGCCGGGGGGAAGAATGTCTGGTTACGTTTCACGAACCGGTGTGGCAAAGGGAGTGCATGACGATTTATGGGCGTATGCACTAGTAATCAATGAGTTCGCCCTAGTAGTTTTGGACCTAATTGGCCTTCATGAAAGGGATTGCGACGAGATTAGACGCAGGTGCATACTGCCCTCGAATCAGGTGATCATCCATTGCACCCACACTCACGGAGGTCCCGTGTCGATGCCTGGCAGACTGGGACCGGGGCTAGACGCCAAGTGGTTGGAACGTGTGACCAAAGTGGCGGTCGATCTTGTCGCGGAGGCGACGGACGCGCGGGAACCTGCGCGCGTTGAAGCTGGTTACGGCGACAACATAGGTATTGCGCGAAACAGACGCCAGAAAGGCGGAATGGTTGATGATCTCCTTCCCGTGTTGGTTGCCCGTCGTTTGGACGGTTCAGTAATTGCAGTTGTGGTTTCTTATGCGTGCCATCCAGTATCCGTTGATGCCTCGAATCTGTACTTTACCGCCGACTATCCTGGCGCGGTGAGACGCCGGTTAGCGTCGACCGTCGGGTTCGAAGATGCAGGAATACTTTTTCTCACTGGCTTCGCCGGGGACGCGAATGTCAGTGGACGCAGCGGCGAAGATTCGATAAGTGCAGACACCGGCATTTCAGGTACCTTCGATGTGGCTGAAGGGGTAGGTGAACGAATCGCCACCGGTGTTGCAGCAGCGATCGGTGATTCAGTCAACCTGATGCCGCCGACTGGGGTACAGAAAACTGCAATGAGGACGGTCCACTTGGATTTGCTACTTCCCACAAATGCCGAGCTTGAGCAGCTGCTTGCAGACTTGGAAAGGCATCTCGCGGAAGCGGATGAAACAGAGAAGGCGTGGCTCCAAGCGAGATCGAGGTGGGTGGTCGAGCAACTGCGTGGACTCGCGGAGAGGAGAGCCGCATGGGACGGCGTGGTGGCGATTTCACGTATAGGATCGATATTTTTCGTGGCATTGCCTGGAGAACCTTTCGCAATTGCAGCCAAAGCCATTCGTGAAGCCATAGCTACTAGAGTCACTAACGCCACGGTCTTCACCATCGGGTACTCAAATGGATGCCCCGGATACTTTCCGTCAATGGATCAATATCAGCGCGGGGGCTACGAGGTTGACCTGGCTCATATGTACTACGGCATGCCAGGAGCGTTCGCGCCGGGGAGTCTAGAAGCACTAGTTGAAGCCGTCGAGCAGGTGTTTACCAGCACCTTGGCTGATTAGGTCCGAGCAAGCAGAGAAGCCCTAGCATGCCAGCGCTTGGAATTACAAAGAAATGGCGTTCGACACTGGCAACTTTGTTTTGGAGGAAGTATGGATTCGAAGACATCTGAAAGGAATTCTGAGTCGAGTACATGGCTCCCGCAGAGTGCACATCCGACCGCAGAAAATTTGTCCACATGGGAAGAGTCGTTGCGTCCAAAAATCCTCGAACACTTTCGACGCGATATATATGGCGTCCCGCCGACGAGCGATTACGAGTTGAGTTGGACACCTTTGAAGTGTGGGACGCTCAACGAGAACCAAACGTTTCGAGAATTTATATTGACGCTCGACGGCTTGTATGGCGAACTGAATGCATGTGTTTTGGTGACGCTCCCGACTGGAAAGAAGGGTATTCCGGCATTCGTCGGACTGAACTTTCAAGGAAATCACACCATTTCGACTTCTCCTGACCTGACTGCTCCAGACTCCAAAGGTTGTCTCGGGGCGGGAGGGACAATATATTATGAGTCCGACCCCGATGGGTCACCTCGTGTTCCTGAAAGGGGCGCGTTTGCGCATCGGTGGCCAGTTGAAAGGATAACAGAGCGCGGTTTCGCAGTTGTCACTACGTGTTACTTGCAATTTGGGCCAGACCAAGGCTTACCGCCAAAGCAAGCCACCGAAGAACACGCCAGAATATTTTCCGAGGGCTTGCATCCAATACTGTCTCGCAGCCGGGGAGACGATCGGTCGAGGAGCGAGTGGGGATCCATTTCGATTTGGGCATGGGTTATTTCTCGTTTAATGGATGCTTTAAGGGCCGGAATAGTTCCTGAAATCGACCCTGAGCGTGTTTTTGGTGTTGGGCATTCACGACTAGGGAAAGCGGCACTGTGGGCTGTGGCTCAGGACGAGCGTTTTTCAGGCGTTCTAAGCAACAACTCTGGTTCAATGGGTGCTGCGCTCTCACGCGCTGTTGGCGAGACGCCGGAGCTATTGGCCCGGGTTCGACCTTTTTGGTTCGCGAAGAGCTTCGGAGAGCGTATCCGTAAAGGGCAGGCGCTCGCTGTTGACCAGTATCAACTCTTAAGTTGCGTGGCCCCTCGATTGCTGCACGTTTCGAGTGCGAGCGACGACCATGCTGCTGATCCCGTCGGAGAATTCTTGTCCTGGCGTGCCGCCACACCCATCTGGGGGCTTTACGGCCAAAACTATTCAGTCGGCCAGATGCCTTACCCAAACGAAGTCGTTGCCTCTGAGAGTCGACGTGTTACGTACCACCTTAGAGAAGGTGAGCATGATCTTCACAAGATCGATTGGGAACACTTTCTAGACTCTACTTCAATTCGCGACAAAGTAAGTATTCGCCCACAATATGAGCGCTAGGAAATTGAAAAGACTGCACAATGGAAAGTGTCGTTTTGTTATAGCGACGCCTCAGCCGTTCGACTCGGCGAGAGCGAACGTCGATAAGTAGCGTAGTGATTATGAATCTTTTACTATACGAAGTGAGTCTGAAGACGAGAAAATGACACATATCGCTGTAGTCATCAGTATGGCTGTGTGAACTGAGAGGAACAAATGATGAATAAAATGACAATAGAGGTTCATCCCCATCGCAGGGCCATGGGGATGGCAGCGGCCAAGGAGGTCGCGACTGAGATCCGCGCTCGTCTCGGTGAACGCCAGGACCAGAATGTGCGTATAGTCTTCGCATCGGCCCCTAGCCAGCTAGAGATGCTGCAGGCTCTGGCTGCCGAACCGGATATTGAGTGGGAACGGGTGACTGCGTTTCACTTGGATGAATATATTGGTTCGAATGCGAGCGTTGAAGGGAGTTTTGGAAAATGGCTCAAAGATTCCTTTTTTGATCGCGTTCAAATCGGGCAGGTGCATCTGATTAATCCCGATCGGGATGCGAATCTAGCGGCGGAAGAGTACTCGCGAGTTCTCCAGGCGGCCCCTATCGATGTAGCCTGCCTTGGTATCGGTGATAATGGGCATATTGCTTTTAACGAACCGCATCGAACCGACTTTGACGATCTGAGGCGAGTGAGGATCGTATCGCTCGACGAGCGCTCGCGACTGCAGCAGGTAGAAGACGGTCTGTTTGACGAAGTTGATGACGTACCGGATCAAGCTATCACGCTCACTATTCCTGCGTTACTTGAAGCACGTCGTTTGGTTTGCGTGGTTCCAGGGACGCGAAAGAGGGATGCAGTTAGGCGCGCTTTGAGTGATCCCATAGGACCCGACTGTCCAGCGACGGCGTTACGGCTTCACCCGGCGTGTACATTGCACCTTGACGCCGCCGCGGCACCAACAGATATAGGTGGTGGTGCAATTGCGTAACGTTGCTGACGTGGGCTCACTATACCTACAAAACGTCACCTCCCTGCTTGACCGTATACGTACGGAGGAACATTCTAAAATATCGGCGGCTAGCGCTTTGTTGGCCGATCAAGTTACGGGCGACCGGCTCATACACGTTTTTGGTCCGGGCGGCCACTCCAACTTGGCCGCGCAGGAGGTATTTTTCAGAGCCGGCGGTCTGATGCACGTTTCTGCGATTCTCGATGAGGGCACCTTGCTGTCTAATGGAGCTCTCCGTTCAATGGCCGTAGAACGAACACCCGGTTACGGACGTATCGCGATCGATAATTATGATCTGCGTTCTGAAGACATGTTAATATTAGTCAACGCATATGGAATTAATGCGGCCGTCATTGATGCTGCCATCACGGCAAGGAAACGGAAAGTTAAAACTATCGGGATTAGCTCGTTCGCGCACGCGGATCTGACCGATGCCAGCCATCCAGCTCGTCACCCATCCGGGGAAAATCTGCACAACATCGTTGACCTTGCGATCGACAGTAAGGTTCCGATCGGAGATGCAGTCGTCGAAATACCTGGTGCTCTTGAAACGTCAGGGGCAGTTTCTACTTTCGCGAACGCATATATTCTAAATTGGCTGACGGCGTCCACGATCTTTGAGCTCGTCTCCAGAGGCGAAAGCCCTCCTATTTGGCGTAGCGGCAACGCCCCTGGCGGTGACGAAGCAAATGCAAGATTCATTCATAGATTTTCGGGTAGAGTGAAAGCCCTATAACTAGAAGGCGAATACTGTTCGTCAGTGGAGGTCAAGTCCTTTTTGATGGTGTACGGCACTTCTTGGTGATCCTTCGATTTTATTAGGCGGCGATAGCCGCGGGATCGGTTGTAGTTACCTCCTTGGAGTCGTCGGTTGAGTCCTTGTCGAGGCCGACTTGTCGTGATTCGGCCAGTACGTTGAGGTTCATGTAACGACGGCCTTCGGCCCACTCGTCGTGCTGCTCAGCGAGCACCGCCCCGACTAAGCGGATGA
>Ga0079226_10004431_pt1 | contig 10735 bp, 12 predicted proteins | sample Poulit2014_FD_76345 | JGI IMG/M metagenome (GOLD analysis project Ga0079226, IMG submission 76345) | Agricultural soil microbial communities from Georgia to study Nitrogen management - Poultry litter 2014 | ecosystem: Environmental > Terrestrial > Soil > Agricultural land | place: USA: Georgia...
GAAAATAATAGGGGAGGAAGAGGATGCAAAACGATATTAAGGAAATACTTATTACTGAACAAGAAATAACTGATAAATGTGCTGAAATTGGAAAACAATTAACCAACGAGTATAAAGATAAATTCCCTTTACTTATCGGTGTACTTAAAGGAGCCACCCCGTTTATGGCAGATTTGTCTCGTTATATTGATACATATGTAGAAATGGATTTTATGGATGTTTCCAGTTATGGCAGTGGGACTCGTTCGTCAGGGGAAGTAAAAATTTTAAAAGACCTCGATGCGAAAGTAGAAGGAAGAGATTTAATCATTGTCGAGGATATTATTGATAGTGGATTAACATTAAGTTATTTAGTCGATTTATTTAAATATCGTAAAGCTAATTCGGTAAAAATAGTGACCATTTTAGATAAACCGTCTGGAAGATCGGCTAAGATTAAAGCAGATATTATTGGTTTTGAAGTGCCAAATGCTTTTGTTGTAGGATATGGGCTTGATTATAATGAAAAGTACCGTAATTTACCATATATCGGCATCCTTAAACCGGAAGTTTATAATAAATAATGCTGGAAAATACATATTAGATAAACAATTTTTTTTTACGTGTGAAAATTGAGTGAAAGAAAGAGGTATTAGTTGTATTCACACTTTTTAATATGGTACTATGTAATATAGTTTTCTCGCTTGGGAGGAGGTTTGTAAATGGACCGAGTTTTTCGGAACATACTTTTTTATGCACTTATTTTTCTCGTATTAATTGGTGTGCTTAGCTTGTTTAAAGGACCAAATGAACAAGCGGAAGAGTATAATGTTCAAGAGTTTATACAAGCTTTAGATAACGGTGAAATCGCTGAAATGACGATGCAACCTAAAAATAAAATTATGAGAATTACTGGGACCCTTGAAGGAGGTAATCAACCTTTCGTTGTTCAAGTGCCCGATAATACAGAAATAATTGCAACGATTACAGATAAAGCAACTGAACAAAGTGTTTTAACAGTAGATCAAGAAGAGCAACCGAGCGCATTTGTGAACTTTCTAACGATGATGTTACCGTTTTTAATCATCGGACTCATCTTTTTCTGGATCTTTACAAGAGCCCAGGGTGGTGGCGGTGGCGGTCGCGTCATGAACTTTGGTAAAAGCAAGGCCAAGCTTTATAATGAAGAAAAAGCGAAGGTTCGTTTCTCGGATGTTGCCGGAGCTGATGAGGAAAAGCAAGAACTTGTAGAAGTAGTTGAGTTTTTAAAAGATCCACGTAAATTCACAAAAGTTGGTGCGCGAATTCCAAAAGGTGTACTTTTAGTTGGACCTCCTGGAACTGGTAAAACGTTACTGGCACGTGCAGTAGCTGGTGAAGCGGGAACGCCGTTTTTCTCGATTAGTGGTTCAGATTTTGTTGAAATGTTTGTTGGTGTCGGTGCATCACGTGTACGTGACTTATTTGAAAATGCAAAGAAAAATGCACCTTGTATTATCTTTATTGATGAAATCGATGCTGTAGGAAGACAGCGTGGAGCTGGTCTTGGTGGTGGTCACGATGAACGTGAACAGACATTAAACCAGTTGCTCGTTGAGATGGATGGATTTGACGCAAATGAAGGAATAATTATGATTGCAGCGACGAACCGTCCAGATATTTTAGACCCTGCATTACTTCGTCCAGGCCGTTTTGATAGACAGATCCCTGTCAATAGACCAGATGTTAAAGGACGAGTAGCAGTATTAAAGGTTCACGCCCGAAATAAACCGTTGGCAGATGATGTTGACTTAGATGTCATTGCGATGCGTACACCAGGATTCTCGGGTGCGGATTTGGAAAACTTATTAAATGAGGCAGCGTTAGTAACTGCTCGCCGTAATAAAAAAGAAATAACGATGGAAGAAATCGATGAAGCAATAGACCGTGTTATCGCCGGGCCTGCGAAAAAGAGTCGTGTCGTTTCTGAAAAAGAGCGAAAGATTGTGGCGTACCATGAGAGTGGACATACGATCATTGGTATGGTTTTAGACGATGCAGATACGGTTCATAAGGTAACGATTGTACCTCGTGGTCAAGCAGGTGGATATGCTGTTATGCTTCCAAAAGAAGATCGTTATATGGTAACACGTGCAGAATTGTTTGATCGAATTACCGGTTTACTCGGAGGCCGTGTTGCAGAAGAAATTATCTTTGGTAAAGAACATGTAAGTACAGGTGCTTCAAATGACTTCCAACGTGCTACAGCGATTGCAAAAAAGATGATTACGGAATACGGAATGAGTGAAAAAATCGGCCCTACTCAGTTTAATGGTAGTGGCAATGATGAAGTATTTTTAGGTCGTGATCTTCATAGCGATAAAAATTATAGTGATGAGATTGCTCATGAAATTGATATAGAAACACAGAACTTTATCAACGGCTGTTATGATCGAGCGAAACAAATTTTAACAGAACATCGTGACAAACTAGAGTTAATTGCAGGGAAATTGTTAGAAATAGAAACATTAGATGCAGAAGAGATTGAGTCTTTATTTGAAAAAGGTGTTATGCCAGAGAAACCTGTCACTGAAACGGTGGAGACAGACAAAGAAAACGATTCGGAAAAAGACGAATCAACGGCGGATCAAGAAGTAAAAGTGAACATTACTTCAAAAGATGACGATACAGAACCTGATAGTTATGAAGAATCGAAAGAGAAAGCAAACACTAAAAAAGATGAAGAGGATACAGCTGAATCTGATGAGAAAAAACCTGAATAAGTAGACATTCCAAACCTTTCATTCGTAAAAATGAAAGGTTTTTTATTTTAACTCTATAATATGTATTGAGGTTCAGGTAAAATTTTTCTTTTAACAAGTATCGTATGGTATATTTAACGTAACGCTTTAGGCAAGGAGAGTTAGGGCATATGATATTTGTACTTGATATTGGCAACACTAATACAGTGTTAGGGGTTTTTGAAGACGGCGAGTTAAAATATGAATGGCGTATACAAACAGATCGTCACAAAACAGAAGATGAATTTGCTATACTCATCAAGTCATTATTCGATTTTAAAAGGATTGAATTTTCTCATATAGAGGGAATTATTATTTCATCTGTTGTCCCACCAATTATGCAAGCATTAGAGAAAATGTGTCAGATTTATTTTAATATAACTCCTCTAATTGTTGGAAAAGAGCAAGTAAAGTCGTATCTAGAAATAAATTATCCACAACCGAAAGAAATCGGTGCAGATCGAATTGTTAATGCAGTGGGAGCCATCCATCTTTATGATTCTCCGTTAATTATTATTGACTTTGGGACAGCAACAACTTTTTGTTATGTCGATGAATCCAAAGCATATCATGGAGGTATTATTGCGCCTGGAGTAAAAATTTCCATGGATGCTTTATATAGTCATGCATCAAAATTACCTAAAATTGAGATTGAAAAGCCTACAAATATCATAGGACAATCAACAGTAGAAGCCATGCAATCAGGAGTTTATTATGGGTTTGTTGGGCAAGTCGATGGAATTGTACGTCGTATGAAGTCTCAAATTACATATGATCCAACAGTGATTGCAACAGGAGGTTTGGCTCCTTTAATTGCATGTAGTTCTGAAACGATCGAGCATATTGAGCCTCATCTTACGTTAAAGGGACTATATATTATTTATAAAAAGAACAATACGATGTATAAAGGAATGAAAAAATAATGTTAGATTATATTGTTAAATCAACCGTATACGATGGAATGGTTCGGGCATATGCAGCAAGTACAACATATACAATTGAAGAAGCACGTAAACGACAAGATACGTGGGCGACTGCAACCGCAGCTTTAGGAAGAACGTTAACCATTACCGGGTTAATGGGTGCCATGTTAAAAGGTGAAGATACTTTAACGGTGAAAGTGGAAGGAAATGGGCCGTTAGGTGCGATCATTGCAGATGGAAATGCTAAAGGGAATGTGCGCGGATATGTCATCCAACCTCATGTTGACTTTCCATTAAATGAGCAAGGAAAACTTGATGTTCGAAGAGCGGTTGGAGAAGAAGGAACATTAAGTATTGTGAAAGACTTAGGTTTAAAAGAATATTTTACTGGACAAGTACCGATCGTTTCTGGAGAGATTAGTGAGGACTTTACATATTACTTTGCTAATTCCGAGCAAATTCCTTCTGCAGTAGGTGCAGGAGTTTTAGTTAATCCTGATCATTCAGTATTAGCGGCTGGTGGATTTATTATTCAACTCTTGCCTGGAGCCGATGAAGAAATAGTAACGAAGTTAGAAAAACAAGTTGAGACATTTCCTCAAATTTCCACTTTAATTCGAGAAGGCAATCATCCTGAACAAATTTTACAAAAGTTGTTCGGTGAAGAACCAGTTCATATTCATGAACGTTTACCAATCCATTTTCAATGTAAATGCTCGAAAGAAAGAATCGAAAATGCGATAAAAGGATTAGGGAAAGAAGAAATCAAAGAAATGATTGAACAAGACCATGGTGCAGAAGCCACCTGTCATTTTTGCAATGAAGTATATCATTTAACAGAAACGGAATTAGAAAGCTTGTTAAAAGATTTGTCATAACCGTAATATTGGTTGACAAATGGTGGTACAAAAGATATATTATTAATAAATCCTATAAAAATACTATGAATTAGGAGGAGTGATCATGAAAATGTCAAATGACATTACAAATCTTATTGGGGAAACGCCAATTGTAAAGTTAAACCGGACGATTGATGAAAATAGCGCAGATGTGTATGTTAAGTTAGAATTTTTTAATCCAGGAAGCTCTGTAAAAGATCGTATCGCACTTGCAATGATTGAAAGAGCAGAAGAAGAAGGAATAATAAAGCCCGGAGACACGATTGTAGAGCCAACAAGTGGAAATACGGGAATTGGGCTTGCACTCGTTGCAGCGGCTAAAGGATATAAATTAGTTGTAGTCATGCCGGATACAATGAGTCAAGAGCGTAGAAATCTATTACGTGCTTATGGGGCGCAAGTTTATTTAACGCCAGGGGCCAATGGAATGAAAGGGGCAATTGAAAAAGCGGCAGAATTAGAAAAGGAACATGGTTATTTCATGCCACAGCAATTTGATAATGAAGCTAACCCCGAAATTCATGCAAAAACTACTGGTGAAGAAATTGTGAAACAGATGTCTGATGGGCTAGACGCATTTATTTCCGGCATTGGAACTGGTGGTACAATCACCGGTGCTGGTCAAGTATTGAAAAAGCATTTTAATGATATCAAATTATATGCAGTGGAACCAGTTGATTCTCCAGTTTTATCTGGCGGTTCACCAGGACCTCATAAAATACAAGGAATTGGTGCAGGGTTTGTACCAAAAGTTTTAGATACAGATATTTATAATGAAGTAATTCAAATTTCCAATGAAGAAGCATTTGAAGCAGCACGGGAAACTGCTCATAAAGAAGGAGTTCTTGGCGGTGTTTCAGCAGGTGCAGCAATCGCAGCAGCAAAGAAAGTGGCAAAAGAGTTAGGAAAAGGTAAAAAAGTATTAGCTATTTTACCGGATAATGGAGAGCGTTATTTATCGACGGCACTTTATCAATTTGATGAATAAAAATAAATCGTTTGTTGTTAGAAGTAGCACAGAAAATGTGTTACTTTTTTAATGGTAAAAATAGATAAAAACGTTATATAACGAAAGTGTAAAGTGATTTTTATCAAGATAGCAATATTTCTTACACTTTTCTGAGTTTATGGTAAACTGATAAAAAAGAGGATAACATAATGAAATTTGAAAGAAGGATTATGAATGGATGTAGAGACAAAGTCAAAAACCTTTCATTTACAAGAACGAACACATATTATGGGTATTCTTAATATAACACCAGATTCTTTTTCGGACGGTGGAAATTATGATTCCATCGATAAAGCTGTGAAACAAGCAAAAAAAATGGAAGAGGATGGGGCAGATATCATTGATGTCGGTGGGGAATCTACCAGGCCTGACCATGATCCCGTTTCAGTCGAAGAGGAGATCAATCGGGTTGTTCCAGTAATTGAAGCGTTGAAAAGGGAAATATCTATCCCTATTTCAATTGATACGTATAAAGCGAAAACAGCAAAACAAGCGCTCGATGCTGGTGCTGAAATCATCAATGATGTGTGGGGAGCCAAAAAGGACCCTGAAATGGCGAATGTTGCAGCAGAGTACGAAGCACCTATTATTCTCATGCATAATCGAATGAATAAGTTGTATGAAAATATTATAGAAGAAATGATTGAGGATTTGCAGGAAAGTGTAGACATCGTAAAGGCTGCTGGAGTAGAAGATAAACAGATTATCATTGATCCAGGTATTGGTTTTGCGAAGGAATTGGAAGATAATTTTTTCGTTATGAAGCATTTGGATAAAATTACTACCCATTTTTCATACCCCTTGCTACTTGCTACATCGCGAAAGTCTTTTATTCGTACCATTTTGGATATACCGGCAAGGGAAAGAGATAACGCAACCGGTGCAACAACATGTTTAGGGATCATGAAAGGTGCACGTATTGTTCGCGTTCATGATGTAAAGCGACATGTTGAATTAGCAAAAATGACGGATGCGATGGTAAAAGGGGTTGGTTTGAATAGATAAAATCGTATTGCATCAGATGGAGTTTTATGGTTATCATGGGCTATATAAAGAGGAAAAAAAATTAGGACAACGGTTTATTGTTGATGTCGAGCTAATGACGCCTTTAAAAACTGCTGGTGAGACAGATGACATGAATGATTCAATTGATTATGGAAAGGTCTATCACGAAATAAAAAATATTGTAGAAGGAGATGCCAAAAACTTAATTGAAGCGGTTGCGGAAAATATTGCCGAAAGATTGTTTCAAGCATTTCCTTCTCTTCACGCTTGTTTGATAAAAGTGATTAAACCTGATCCTCCGATACAAGGTCATTATGAATCAGTAGCAGTAAAAATATATAGGGAGCGAGAAAAGTGAACACTGCTTTTATTGGACTAGGTTCAAATATAGAGCCAAGGAAACAATACTTAGAAGACGCGATCCAAAAGTTATCTGAGAACAAAGATATTACGATTGAGAAAAAGTCATCGATTTACGAAACAGAACCAAAAGAATACACAGATCAAGAAAAATTTTTAAATATGGTCATTGAGATAAGAACGAATCTAGGAAATATTGAGCTTTTGGAAGTATGCCAACAAATCGAGCATCATTTAGGTAGAGAAAAAACATTGGAAAATGGACCACGAACGATTGACCTTGACATTTTACTGTATAATCATGAAAATAGAGATTTAGAATCGTTACGAATTCCTCATCCTCGATTACATGAACGTGCATTTGTTTTAATACCATTATGTGAAATAGCTCCTCATCTTGTAATTCCTACATCAGGAGCAACAGCTGAGGACTTATTGTTAAGACTACCGGAAAAAGAAACGAATGGCGTTGTGAAATGGAATGAATAATAACGTGACAAAAGTTTACTCGTAAGGAGCGTGAACATATGTTTACAAAATATTACAATACCTAATAAAGTCTATTAGCATCGATGGCGGGCGTAAGTAATTATGCTTTTCGATTAACCGTAAGGAATTTGGAGCAGGTCTCGTTTGCGCAAAAATGATTAGTGATAAAGGAATCGTAAATCGAAATGAGAAAACGATGAAGTTACTTTATATAGATGAAAATGAAATTTCAATTAGCTTACAAATATTCGGCGGGGAAAAGAATCGTTGATCGAAGCAGCCAAATTTGTAGACGAGCATGCAAATACGAGTATTATTGATATTAGTATGGGTTGTCCAGTACCGAAAATTACAAAATGTGATGCTGGCGCAAGTTGGTTATTAGATCCAGATAAAATTTATGAAACGGTTTCGGCAGTCGTGAAAAATATGGAGAAATCAGTAACGGTAAAAATGCGTAGTAGATGGGACGAAAACCATATTTATGTGGTGGATAATGTAAAAGCGATTGAAGCAGCTGGGGCTGATGCACTAGCCATCCATGGAAGAATTAGAAAACAATTATATGAAGGGTTTGCGGATAGGTCAATTATAAAACAGGTGAAAGAGGGTGTATTGATTCCAGTGAACGGAAATGGTGATATTACAAGTCCAAAAATTGCTAAACAACGACTTGAAGAAACTGGTGTTGATGCAAGATTATGATTGGCCGGACTGCCTTATGCAACCCTTGGATGATCGATTGAACCGTGAATTATTTTGAAACAGGTGAATTGTTAGAAGGCCCTACTCCTAGTGAGAAAGTAGACGTATGTTTATTACACCTTGAACGACTCATAAATTTGAAAGGTGAAATGGAAATGCGTAAACATAAACATGCAGCATGGTATTTAAAGGGAAATGGAAAATAATTAATGAAATTGAATCAAAAGAAGCGATGAAAAAAATTATATATGAATATACGAATACATTAGAAAGCACAAAAAGAGCTTCATAGGTGATAAACAAACGAAATATGTTACCATGAATAAGGCTTTTAATTTTTTTGGACGTATTTTATTTGGACTCGTATTAAGTAATGAATATTGGAGTGATCAGGTTGACGGAAGAATTAAACGAGCAAATGCAAGTTCGGCGTGAAAAATTAGCTGCGCACTATGAGGAAGGAATTGATCCTTTTGGCGGAAAATTTAGCCGTACAAACGTTGCCAAAGAATTACATGATTTATATGGAGATTTAACAAAAGAAGAGTTATCTGAAAAAGAAGTTTCTGTTACTTTAGCTGGAAGAATTATGACGAAGCGTGGAAAAGGAAAAGTAGGTTTTACACATATACAGGATGCAAGTGAACAGATTCAATTATATGTAAGAAAAGATGAAGTCGGAGAAGAAGCGTATCAAGTTTTTAAATCGGTTGATATTGGTGATATCGTAGGAGTTACAGGTATTGTTTTTAAAACGAATGTAGGGGAATTATCAATTCAAGCGAAAGAATTTGTTTTATTAACGAAAGCACTTCGACCATTGCCAGATAAATATCATGGATTACAAGATATTGAGTTAAGATATCGTAAGCGTTATTTAGACCTTATTACAAATGAAGAGAGCCGCAATGTTTTCGTAACTCGAAGTAAAATTATTTCTACGATGCGTCATTATTTAGACGAACAAGGATTTTTGGAAGTTGAAACACCTATGTTGCACACGATTCCTGGTGGAGCAACTGCAAGGCCATTTCAAACACATCATAATGCATTAGATATTGAATTGTATATGAGAATAGCAATTGAATTACATTTGAAACGGTTGATTGTAGGTGGAATGGAAAAGGTATATGAAATTGGCCGTGTATTTAGAAATGAAGGAATTTCAACCCGGCATAATCCGGAATTCACAATGATCGAATTGTATGAAGCCTATGCAGACTATCAAGATATAATGGAATTAACTGAAAACCTCATTGCGCATATTGCTAAAGAAGTGTTAGGAAAAACAACAATTACATATGGGGAACATGAGGTTGATTTAGAACCAAAATGGAAAAGACTTCATATGGTAGATGCAATTAAAGAATATGTAGGTGTAGATTTTTGGCGAGATATTAGTGATGAAGAAGCCAGGAATTTGGCAAAAGAGCACAATATAGCAATTACTGATGCAATGACATATGGTCATATTGTGAATGAATTTTTTGAACAAAAAATTGAAGACCAACTGATTCAACCGACATTCATTTATGGCCACCCTGTGGAAATTTCTCCACTCGCTAAGAAAAATAAAGAAGATGATCGATTTACAGATCGTTTTGAATTATTTATTGTTGGGCGGGAGCATGCAAATGCATTTAGTGAGCTAAATGATCCGATCGATCAGCGTGCTCGATTTGAATCACAAGTTGCTGAACGTGAAGCTGGGAACGATGAAGCACATTTAATGGATGAAGATTTTCTGGAAGCTTTAGAGTATGGTATGCCGCCTACGGGTGGGCTCGGAATTGGAATCGATCGATTAGTAATGTTGCTAACAAATGCTCCATCTATTCGCGACGTATTACTTTTTCCACAAATGCGTACGAAATAATTGAAAGCATATATAGCCAAGTTAATATCAACTTATGCTATATATGCTTTTATTATAAATGAGTCAATTTCATATGATAGTAAGAAGTTAATATTGAAATCTGAACGTATAAAAAAATAGGGGAAATCAACGATACTCCTGTCTAGTACAAGCGATAAAGTTGTAGCAATCTCTTGACGCACAAACGTTACCTCAAATTTTTTTATGGGATGGGTATTTATTAAGTCCCAGGACGTGGTGATCTTAGCGAGAAGGCGTTTGTACTTTTCTGGCGAGCATAGCGAAGTCTCTTAAAGCGTAGAATAGGCTAAGCAATGCTTGCGGAAAGGAAAGTCATTTTAATAAGTTTAAATTTTTGGATCGCCCCTTTAATAATAGAGAAAAGAAGGCATCCATACTTTTTTCATTAAAAGAAAAAACAAAAGGTGGAATTAGCTTCCTTATGCTTGACAGACTCCTTGTAAAAAATTATGGTTGCAATTTTATGTGGGAGTATGTTATATTAGTTTATGGCTTTTTGAGCTAGGATTTGTAAGTAAAAATTATCAAAGAAAATAAATTTATTAGCAATTTTTTGTTTTTCATTATAATATAACATGGTAAATCAAGTTAGATCAGTAATTATAAAAAAACACAAAAATATGTTGACAAAGGTTTATAATCCATGTTATATTATAAAAGTCGCTGTTCAAGAGGCGACGAAATAAAAA
>Ga0079226_10004432_pt1 | contig 10733 bp, 8 predicted proteins | sample Poulit2014_FD_76345 | JGI IMG/M metagenome (GOLD analysis project Ga0079226, IMG submission 76345) | Agricultural soil microbial communities from Georgia to study Nitrogen management - Poultry litter 2014 | ecosystem: Environmental > Terrestrial > Soil > Agricultural land | place: USA: Georgia...
GTTTTAAGATCGACATGATTTGTGAGTCTGTAAATTTTGATTTTTTCATCGCTATTTTCTTCTAAGTAAATAATACAAGAAAATTCTACTTATGATCGGTATTATTTTTAGGGAGGATTACACCAGCATTTATAATGAAATCGGCTTAAAACTATCTGATTAAAGATTCTATTTACAAGTCGATACATGGAAGGAGAGAATGGTTGCACTCTTTTAGCAATCTCGTGCCAGCAGTTATAAAAGCGCTTTTTAAACCAAAATGACTATATTTTGAGCTGATTGATAACTTGAGGGAAGGTTTGCATGCTGCTGAATAGATCTTCTATTCGTGGTAATTGCGTAAGAAACACCTTTATCAACGGACAAGAAAAAGCGAGATATGAAAGGATATCTCGCTTTTTTACATTTACCGATAGAGGGTGGAGGAATCGGTAAATGGTGCTAAAAATCTGAGGATTTATGCTTTATGTGCGTCGAGAGATTGCTCGCGGATCTCCATTAAGGTTTCGCCGGGTGCAATGTTGTTGGAATCGTAACGAATCTCTAGTAATGCAGGGCGATTATGTTCGTTCGCAAAGGCTAATGCGCGTTCAAACGCCGCTTTGAAATCTTCTGTTTTATCAACCACTTCGCCGTAGCCTTCGTAGCTTTCGCAGAGCGTTGTGAAACTTGGATTGACGAAGTCGAGCGCAATGGTTCTTCCTGGGAATTCACGCTCTTGATGCGAGCGAATGGTTCCCCAAATGCCGTTATTAAAGACGAGAACCACAATGCCAAGATTGTATTGCAGAGCAACGCCAAGCTCTTGTAAGTTCATTTGGAAACAGCCATCACCGGCGTAGCAAACCACGGTTTTCTCCGGATGTTCAAGCTTACAAGAGATCGCCGCAGGCAAACCATAACCCATGGAACCAACGGTTGGCGCAAGGCTCGATGTTAAGCCATTAAATTGAATATAACGATGCGGATAGAGCGCATAGTTGCCGGCACCTACCGTGATACAGAAATCTTCCGGTAATAGTTCATTCATCTGTGCGGAGAGATTATCAAGGCTCAGCTCGCCATTACTGGGTAATGGTTTGAGCGTTTCTAAATGCTCATCACGCAGCTTTTTCACCCAATTTTCTCTAGTGAGTGTTTTTGTCGGAGAGAGCGTTGCTGCCGCAGTTGCGAAGTCTTTAACAGATGTTGCAATCGACATTTCCGTATCAAACACGCTATTGAGTTCGCTAGGTGATGGATGAATATGGACGAGCTTTTGATTTGGTGTTGGGCTCTCAATCGCCGTATAGATTTCTGTAGTTTCTTCCCCTAATCTTGTGCCAAGAGCGATGACGAGATCTGCATCTTTGATATTTTGACGCAATGATTCGCTCATTCCCCAGCCCATATGGCCGGCAAAATTAGGATGATGATGATCAAAGCACTCTAATCGGCGCCATGAACATGCAACAGGTAGCTGGAATTTATCGGCAAAGTTTTGAATATTTTGTACTGCTTCTTCTGACCAACGGCTACCACCGACAACAAGTAATGGTTTTTCGGCGTTTTCAATTAGCGATTGTAATCTATCGAGATCTTGCGGATGTGGATATGATTTTACTGGTACATATTTCGCGATATCTGCAACATCAGCTTCGCCCCATAAAGAATCTTCTGGCAAAGCGATAACAACAGGACCTGGGCGACCGCTTGTGGCAATATGAAATGCACGTGAGATATATTCAGGAATGCGTTCTGTTTTATTAATTTGCACCACCCATTTAGCAACTTTTGAGAACATGCTCACATAATCGATCTCTTGGAAAGCTTCCTTGTCGTAGATATCGCCGCCCACTTGACCGACGAATAGAATCATCGGTGTTGAGTCTTGAAATGCGGTATGAACGCCGATGCTTGCATTGGTTGCGCCAGGTCCGCGTGTGACAAAACAGATGCCAGGCTCGCCGGTCAGCTTGCCGTAAGCTTCTGCCATATATGCCGCGCCGCTCTCTTGGCGGCACACGATCGGATCGATCTGTTTAAAATCGTTGAGCGCATCAATACAAGGAAGATAGCTCTCGCCAGGAACCATGAAGATTCTCTTCACACCATGATTGGCGAGTTGCTGCATTAAAATTTTTCCACCATTTCTTTTCATTGTTATTTTCTCCAATATCCAAAAATCTAAACTTTGGTCAGACCACTATAATATTGGCAACAATTTTAAAAATTGGCAACTTTTGTTTTTAAAATTGCTTTAAAAAAGATTAATGCAAGCGAAGGAGAACGCCGACCAAGTGCTTATACATCATATGTCGTGCGAGTTTTGGGTCGCGCGCTAAAATCGCATTAATGATCTCTTTGTGTTCTTGAACCGAAAGATCCCAAGTGCGTTTTGTTACGTAATGTTTATTGAAGTTTGTGGGAATTTGGCTCTGTTCTGCACTTTCCCAAATTTGCTTCATGATATTGCGAGCAAGAGGATTTTTAGTGGATTCTGCAATCAATAGATGGAATTTTTTATCAAAATAGTAGTGATCTTTTAAGCTATTAATTCGCTCGGTTGCGGCTTGCAATTTTTTGAAAGATTCGAGATCTTCTCGTGTTGCATTAATCGTGGCGATTTCGGTAAATTCCGGTTCCACCAATAAGCGAATTTCAATGAATTCATTGGGTGTGACTTCGTTTCTAGTGGAGGTTTCGATGTTGATATCAGCATGTAGCATCGGGGAATCAAGCACATAAATTCCAGCACCCATTCTAATCTCCACATAGCCTAAGATTTCTAAGGCGATAATGGCTTCACGAACCGTCGCTCGGCTGATATTGAGCTGTTCAGCTAGCATTCTTTCAGAAGGTAAGCGTTCGCTCGGCAGATATTCTCTGTTTCGGATCTGCTCGGCGATCTTTGTCGCAATTTGTTGGTAGAGTTTGGGTTCTTTGGTGCTTTCAAATAAGTTCATAAATGCCTTTAATTTTAAAAGGTTATTGTATTTTAAGCCTTTTAATATTCTTTTTACATCACTGTTTTTAGGCTAATTATAAGACAATTGCTAAAAATCTGCACGATTTCAATCTTTATAATATGAGGGATTCTTCGATATTCTCTTATAGTTCCCCATTTTCAAAAAAATCTCTAATCGAGAATATTTGACATCATTAGGGAAATAATGAAATATGAAAAACAACTGGTCAGTCCAGTTTTTTTTAAGTTGAAAGGTTATCTCAACTTGAAAACAGATAAACATTACAAAAAATAATAACGACAACTTGCATTTCAATGCAACATCATCCAAGGAGGGTTGGTATGGCTAAAAGAAAGCTTTATAGCTTTATTCTTAGTGTTGTAATTCCATATTTTGGAATATTCAGTGGTATTTATTTCTTTCGCTATTCAGAAAAAATGGTTTTCGGATTTCCGATTCTCTATTTTTGGCTGTTTATGTGGTTTTTCTTAACAACGATCTGTCTATCACTCGCTTGGTTCCTGTTCGATAGAGATGATAAAACTGTTGCAGCGAAGGAGAAATAAGTATGTCGATTTCAATCTTTATTTTTGCGGCAATCATTCTCTTTACACTCGGAATCGCTTTCTATGCCGGTCGGCAATCGAATAAACAGAGTGTTGGTGATTACCTTGTCGGTGGCCGATCATTTAGTGTGATGATCCTATTCTTCTTAGCGGTTGGTGAGATCTATGGAATTGGGACGATTATCGGTTTCCCCGGCGGTGTTTATGCCGGCGGTTTTAGTTACGGAATCTGGTTTTTAGCCTATATTGTGCTTTCTTACTCCTTTGGATATTTTATCTCGCCACTCATTTGGCGCGCAGGGCATCGCTACAATGCATTAACCGCAGCAGATATCTTTAAATCGCATTTCTCTAGCCGTAAATTAGAGCTTGTGGTTGCCGTTGTTCTATTGATGTTCTTGGTTCCATGGGCGCAGTTGCAGTTTGAAGGATTAATCGTGACGCTCAATGCACTTGGCTACGATATTCCGCCTTATATTGCGGTGATTATTGCGGGTGCGATTGCTTATATCTATATCTCGGTTTCTGGTGTACGTTCGCCAGCATTGATTTCGATCTTTAAAGATATCATTCTCTTTGCGGCAATTGTCGTGGTCGGGATTGCGGTTTATAAAAAGATGGGCGGTGTAGAGCCACTATTCTTAGGCGCGAAAGAGAAAGGCGCGATTTTGAAATTCCAAAATGGTTCAGAGATTAACTTTGCGATCTCGACGATTATTTTGCAATCGATTACTTTCTACTGTTTGCCGCATTTGATTACCGTGGTATTTACTAGTAAATCAGAGAAAACGATTCAGAAAGCCCAGCGTTATATGCCGCTTTATATGTTGATGTTCCCTTTCTTAATTGCGACATCTTATTATGCAATGATCTACTTGCCAAATTTAGCGGATAAACCGAATCATACCTTTATTGTTTCGGCGATTGATCTCTTGCCATCATGGGTGATTGGCTTTATCGCTGCGGGTGCGGCACTTTCAGGATTCTTACTGTTATCGGTCATTTCATTGGCGGTCGCGGGATTGATTGTGCGTAACATTATTCCCAACGTACCGGAGAAATCTCAGCGCCGTTACTCACAAACGAGTGTTTTAATCTATCTTGTAATTTCGATGATTATCACGGTTGCGTTGCCAAGCTTGATGCTCAATTTAATTAGTACGGCATATGGCGGATTTAGTCAGATCGTACCGGGAATTTTTGCAGTGATTTTCTTTAAACGAGCAACGGCAAAAGGCATTATGGCAGGGATCGTTGTCGGCATTATCGCAGTATTCGTGATGTATTTCGGCAAGATTAGCATCTATGCGATTAATCCTGGCATTATTGCTGTTATGTTAAATATCGTCACGTTGATTGTCGTGAGTGCGTTAACCCAAAAAGATGTGGTGGATCGTACGCCGATTGCGTATGTTGAAGCGGAGAATTCCTAATACAATAGGTTGTTAGAAGCACCTCAATTGAGGTGAATTGAAAAGCTCAAGAGAGAGATTTCTTGAGCTTTTTTCTTTTGGCTGATGTGTTCAAGGGGAAAGCTTGAGTTTTTAACCAATCTCGCGCCAGCAGTTTTAACAGCTATTTATCAACTAAAGTGACCATAACGATGCTGAAACCGAAGTAACGATATATTATTTCTTGCTATTGCGCAGCGTGATGTTCATAGTTGTATTGATATATCATTACTTTTTAAAGGCAAATATTGATATCGATATTGAAGATGATGTGAACTTTTTATAGTTGAGATGAATGATAGGAAATCTGCATATGAAACGCTCAAAAGAATTAGAAAAGGAATTTAAAAAAGAAGATCAAAAATCGCCTAAAACCCCACCTAAAACCCCACCTAAAACCCAATGGGGTTGGCTTATTATATTAATTGTAGGTGGCGGATTGGCGATGTATCTATTAGCGAAGCTCACAAGAATGTTGATGATTTGGAGCGGTTTAGCAGGATAAAATGCTTACTCCAAAATGATCTCAGCCAAATAGGGTTTAATAGGATGTAAATGATATCGCTGTAAATTAGTTGAGTTGCAGGGATTTACGGCTACTCATTAATAGATCAATGACATCATCTGCGGTAATCATTGTCGCTTCTGCAAGAAGGCTTTCCTCTTTCACGCCATTATGAATCATGCAGGCTGTGCAGACACTAAGTTTTCCACCCATTTCTAAAAATGTAAGTAGGAGCTCTTTAATGCTCTTAAATGGTGCGCCAATATCAATTTTATCGCCATAACCTTTCTGCGCTAATGCTACTGCATCTGATAACAGTACAAGATTCACACTAAGCCCCTTTTTCAGAGCGGCAATGCCCATGGTAAAGGCAATGGTGACATTATTTGAATCACGCTCGTGCGGCGTTAAAGTGATTAATAGATCAGTTTCTTTATGATTTGTCATCGTATAACTCCTGTTTAAACCAGTTTAAATATCGATATATTTTATTATATAACGAATACCATAACGGACCTTTTTGCAGATCACAAGCCATTTTGTCGCAATCGGGCGGTTATTAATTTAATGGGTTATTGAAGAATATTAAATTTTTTATACAGATATACCTTTGATGATTATATTTTATTGTTTTTTATTTATGTTTTTATATTCCTCTGTATTTTATATTTATTTGTAATATCAAGATGATATTGTCCTTAAGTCATTAATGAAATCTGATTTGCGCATAAAAGATTATGAAACTCTTTTTGATTGAGGTATCGTTGTAGTGTTTGTGTAGTTTTATCTAGGCAATTAACATAGATGCCAACAGAGCAACTTTTAAAATAAATAGAATGATTGGAGGAAGTTTCATGTCTTTAGACGCACCAAAGAGAAAGATCAAAAAGATTCTTGTCGCAAACCGTTCTGAGATTGCAATTCGTATTATTCGAGCTGCCGCAGAATTGGGTATTAATACTGTAGGAATCTATGCTGAGCAAGATCGCCGAGCGGCGCATCGATTTAATGCCGATGAGAGTTATGTGGTAGGTCGTGGTAAACAGCCTTTGGAAGCTTATCTCGATATTGCCGATATTATCCGGATTGCAAAAGAAACCAATGCCGATGCGATTCATCCGGGTTATGGGTTTTTAGCGGAGAACCCTGATTTCGCCAAAGCATGTCAGGAAAATGGCATTATTTTTATCGGTCCTTCTTATGAAGTCTTAAATACGTTAGGGAATAAAGTTGCGGCGAGAAATGCGGCGATTGCAGCGGGTGTTCCGGTGATGCCGGCATCTGATCCTTTACCTAGAGATGATGAATCGATTAAGAAAATTGCCGCAGAGATTGGTTATCCCGTAATGCTTAAAGCGAGCTGGGGCGGCGGTGGTCGTGGAATGCGGGCGATTTATGAAGAAGCGCAGTTGATGGATAGCGTGCGAGAAGCGCGGGGAGAATCATTAGCGGCTTTTGGGAATGATGAAGTCTATTTTGAAAAGTTGATCGAACGTGCGCGTCACGTTGAAGTGCAGTTATTGGGCGATACACATGGAAATATCGTCCACCTTTGGGAGCGTGATTGCTCCGTTCAGCGCCGCCATCAAAAGGTCGTTGAGCGTGCGCCAGCACCTTATCTCTCACAAGAGAAACGTGAGGAGATCTGCGAAAGTGCCTTAAAACTCGGTCGTGCGGTACAATATAGTAATGCCGGAACGGTCGAATTCTTGATGGATGCGGCAACAGAGCAATTTTACTTTATTGAAGTGAATCCACGTATCCAAGTAGAACATACCGTCACAGAAGAAGTGACAGGAATCGATATTGTCAAAGCCCAAATTCAGATTGCCGAAGGTGGTGCAATTGGATCAAGTAGCGTTGAAGTCCCAACTCAAGAGCAGATTCACCTAAAAGGAAGTGCACTGCAATGTCGTGTGACTACTGAAGATCCGGCAAATAACTTCTTACCAGGAACGGGCACGATTATAGCTTATCGTTCGCCGGCGGGTTTTGGGATTCGTTTAGATGGTGGAACGGCTTACTCTGGTGCAGTGATTTCACCATATTATGATTCGCTCTTAGTGAAAGTGACAACTTGGGGTAATACGCCGCTAGAAGCGATTGAACGAATGGATCGTGCACTTCGAGAGTTCCGTATTCGTGGCGTTTCCACCAATCTTTCATTTGTGGAAAATGTGATTAATCATCCGAAGTTTATCGCCGGAGATTATACGACGAAGTTTATCGATCATAATCCGGAGCTCTTTATCTTAAAAGAGCGTCAAGATCGTTCAAACTTAATCTTGAAGTTTTTAGGTGATGTCGCCGTGAATGGTAACCCTGAACTAGAGGGAAGAGATTTACCGAAACACTTTATTACACCCGTTTTACCAAAACTTCAAAAAGACTACAAAAAAGAAACATTGGAAAATCACCAAGGTTCACGCGCGCGTTTATTAGAGTTAGGGTCGAAGCGTTTTGCGGATTGGATGCGAGAACAAAAGGAAGTTCTCATTACGGATACGACGATGCGAGATGCGCATCAATCGCTCTTTGCAACCCGAATGCGTTCGTATGATCTGTGGCAGATTGCCCCTTATTATGAAGCCTTAATGCCGGAGCTTTTCTCTATTGAATGTTGGGGCGGCGCAACGTTTGATGTGTCGATGCGATTCTTGAATGAAGATCCGTGGGAGCGTTTGGTGAAACTTCGCCAGATGATTCCAGGAACGCTGTTTCAAATGTTGCTCCGTGGCGTGAATGGCGTGGGTTATACCAGTTATCCGGATAACGTGATTCAATATTTTGTCAAACAAGCGGCAGAGAAAGGGATTGATCTGTTTCGTGTCTTCGATTCCTTGAATATCGTAGATAACATGCGTGTATCGATTGATAGCGTGTTAGAAGCGAATAAGCTCTGCGAGGGAACGATCTGCTATACCGCCGATATTTTTGATGCTAAAAGACCGAAATATCAGCTCAGTTATTATGTGAAATTAGCAAAAGAGCTAGAAAAAGCCGGCGCGCATATTATTGGGATTAAAGATATGGCGGGCGTTTGTCGTCCAGAAGCGGCAAGCGCATTAGTCACGGCACTTAAAAGTGAAGTGGAATTGCCGATTCATTTCCATACGCATGATACTTCCGGTATCTCTTCTGCATCGGTTTTGGCGGCGATTGAAGCTGGCGTTGATGCGGTTGATACGGCGATGGATAGTTTATCTGGCTTAACAAGTCAGCCGCCGATGGGCTCGATTATTCATGCGCTTAAAGGCACAGAACGTGCTTCACGAATTGATCTTGATGCGATGAATGAGATCTCTACTTATTTTGAAGGCGTTCGCTCGATCTACGCACCGTTTGAAGCCACAATGCGTTCCGGCACATCAGATGTTTATAATCACGAAATGCCGGGCGGACAATATACCAATCTGCGTGAGCAAGCACGATCAATGGGCTTGGAGCCTCGTTGGAAAGAGGTTTCGAAAACCTATGCCGATGTGAATCAGTTATTTGGCGATATTGTGAAAGTAACGCCAAGTTCTAAAGTGGTTGGCGATATGGCGCTGATGATGGTGACGCAAGATATTACTGCGGAAAATGTGCTTGATCCTGAACGTGAAATTGCTTTCCCGCAATCGGTCGTTGGCTTATTGAAAGGGGAATTAGGGATTCCAGAAGGCGGATTTCCGGCAGATATTACGGCAAAAGTATTGAAGGGTGAGCCTCCGATTGTGGGCCGCCCTGGCGCGCATCTGCCGCCGGTAGATTTGGTGGCAGAAAAAGAGAATCTAGAATCTTATTTAGGATTTTCCGTAAGCGAAGAGGATCTCGCATCTTATCTTATGTATCCAAACGTATTTAAGAACTTTAAAGCGCATCAGGAAAAATATGGCAATGTTTCTAATATTCCTTCCAAGATCTATTTTTACGGACCAGAAAAAGATACTTATCACACAGTAGAGCTTGATCAAGGGAAAGATCTTCTTATTAAACTTTTAGCTATTTCACTCCCCGATCAAACAGGACATTGTAATGTCTTCTTTGAGCTTAATGGTGAAACACGTGCTTTCTCGATTCAGAAGAACGATTTAGCGAAAGATCTACCACTTCGTGAAAAGCGTGAGAAGGGAAACCCTTATCAAGTTGCGGCGATGATGCCGGGCGTGGTAGGCACAATCCACGTCAAAGTGGGCGATATCGTCAAAGAGGGCGATGCGATTGTGACGCTTGAAGCAATGAAGATGGAAACAACGCTTCGCGCAGAAAGTTCTGGTGCGATTGAGCGCGTATTAGTGGTGAAAGGCGATGTTGTAGAAGCGGATGACTTATTGGTGGAGATCGATAAATAGAGTCGAGCAGCAATATTGATTGATGTTAAGGGGGATTTCGGTTTAAGGATAGCAATTTTAGTAAGGTTATTTAAAATCGATTGATTATCCCCACAATTAATAATAAAAAAAGCGTTCCTCATCTTATCAGGAGCGCTTTTTCATTGCGTATCTTCGGGGATACTTATTTCGGTTTCAGCATTCTAGCAATCACAGTTGACAGGTAATTGAGGCAAGCATGTCAGTATTTTATCTAACGATATCTCGATTTTAAAAAAGTTTTAACGCAGTTTATTACTGAGGCGCTTAGGAGTTCATGCAGTGATGATGAGCCGAGACTTTTGTGGTAATTTTATAGATCCAAAATGCCATGCTAAAGACAAAAATAGCGGCAAGTAAAGCGACCATGAAACCCGCACTAATACTCTTCTCATCAATGACGAATCCTGCCATTGCAGCACCTAATGCAACCCCAATTCCTAATCCTGAGATTAACCATGTTAAGCCTTCAGTCAGCTGATCTTCCGGTACGGATTCTTCTACTAAACTCATGGCAATAATCATGGTGGGAGAGAAGAAGAAACCGGCGATAAAGACGACGGTTGAGAGCGAGACAATATCCCAGACAAAAATGAGGGGAATAGAGGAGATCATCGTGGCGATTGCGGCAATCATGAGCATTTTCGATAGCGATAATGAGAAGCGAACGGCGCCAAATAGGAGTCCGGCAAAGCAAGAGCTAATCGCATAAAAAGAGAGAACCATGCTTGCAGATGCCGGCATATTTTGTATTTTAGCAAAGGCAACGCTTGCCACATCAATCGTGCCGACAATAATGCCGAGAAATATCATTAATATCGCTAAAAGTTTCACGACAGGAAGGCGGATCACTGAGTGATGTATCACTGCTTGCATTTTGATCGGAGGTTCGGTGCTTTTTTGTAACACAA
>Ga0079226_10004433_pt1 | contig 10732 bp, 9 predicted proteins | sample Poulit2014_FD_76345 | JGI IMG/M metagenome (GOLD analysis project Ga0079226, IMG submission 76345) | Agricultural soil microbial communities from Georgia to study Nitrogen management - Poultry litter 2014 | ecosystem: Environmental > Terrestrial > Soil > Agricultural land | place: USA: Georgia...
GCCTGCGGCAACCGGCGCCGCGACACGGCAGGCGGCCATGCCGTTGAACATGGCCGAGGCGCAGGCGGCGTATCGCTTTCAAATGCCGACGCCAAGCGTTGCAGCGCCGCCGCTGGAGGCAGATTCGCAGGCCGTGCCGGCTCTGGGATATGCCATCGGTCAGCTGCATGGCATTTACATTCTGGCGCAAAACAGCGACGGCCTGATTCTGGTGGACATGCACGCCGCGCACGAGCGCGTGCTGTACGAGCAGCTGAAGGCCGAATACAGCCACGGCCGGCTGGCCAGCAAGGCTCTGCTCATGGCGGACACGGTGGCCTTGAGCACGGCCGAGGCCGAACGCTGCGAACAGCATGTGGATACGCTGGCGCGGCTGGGCTTCGATGTCAGTCGCAGCGGCCCGGAGCAAGTCATGCTGCGCGCCATCCCGGCGCTGCTCGCGGGCCAGGACTGCAGCCGCCTGCTGCGCGACGTGCTCGCCGATCTCGACAGCGGTGCCGCCGCCAGCGCCGAGCGTGTGCGCCATGCGCTCGACGATTTGCTTGCCGACATGGGCTGCCGCGCGGCGATCAAGGCCGGCCGGCGGCTGACCCTGGCGGAGATGAATGCGCTGCTGCGCGACATGGAAGGCACCGAGCGCGCCGGCCACTGCAACCATGGCCGCCCCACCTGGGTGCAGGTCGAGCTGCCGGCGCTGGATCGCATGTTCATGCGCGGGCAATAGCGCAGCGAAGGCTCCAGCTGATGCAGACAAACGCAGTGGTTTTCCTCATGGGCCCGACCGCCTCCGGCAAAACCGGGCTCGCGGTCGAGCTGGCGCGACGGCTGCAGGCGGACATCGTGTCGGTGGACTCGGCCATGGTGTATCGCGGCCTGGACATCGGCACGGCCAAGCCCGATGCGGCGACCCTGGCCGCAGCGCCGCATCGGCTGATCGATATCCGCGATCCGGCACAAGCCTATTCCGCCGCCGATTTCTGCCGCGACGCGCGCGCCGCAATAGCAGCCATTCATGCGGCCGGCCGCCTGCCGCTCCTGGTCGGCGGCACTTCGTTGTATTTCAATGCGCTAGAGCATGGACTCAGCCCCCTGCCCAAAGCCGACGCGGGCATCCGGGCGGCCATTGAGCAGCAGGCGCGCCAGCAAGGCTGGGCCGCCATGCACCGGCGCTTGGCGGTGCTTGATCCGCCAACGGGGGCGCGCATTCATCCCAATGATCGGCAACGGATACAGCGCGCGCTGGAGATTCATGCGCTGACGGGCCAGGCGCCGAGCATGATCTATGCCGCGCGCGCAAAGCCCGCGCTGCCCTGGCCGCTGCTCAAGCTGGCGTTGGTGCCGGCGGCTCGCCAGGTGCTGCACGAGCGCATCAATACCCGCTTTCAGCACATGCTGGCTGCCGGTCTCTATGCCGAGGTTGAAAAGCTGTATGCCCGCCCTGACTTAAATAGCAGGTTGCCGGCCATACGTGCGGTCGGCTATCGGCAGCTCTGGCGAGTCATCGCCCGGGAATGGACAATGGAACAAGGCGTGGAACGGGCCATTATTGCTTCTCGCCAGCTTGCCAAGCGTCAACTGACCTGGCTGCGGCGCGATGATGAAGTACACTGGCTCGACAGTGGTATGGACAATTTGAGTCAGTTCGTGGTCAAGTTGATCGATAGTTGGTACAAAGCACTTTGAAACCGCGCTCAAACAGCGTGGTGATGCGGCAACTAAGTTCTAATAACAAACTCACATCCGGAGTTGTACAAATGCCCAAAGGTCATGCATTACAAGAACCGTTTCTCAATACCTTGCGCAAGGAACGCATCCCTGTATCGATTTATCTTGTCAACGGGATCAAGTTGAAGGGACAGATCGACTCCTTTGACCAGTTCGTGGTGGTATTGCGCAACGCCGTCAATCAAATGGTGTACAAGCACGCCATATCCACCATCGTGCCGGCACGCAATGTGCGTTTGGACAATCGCGCTGATCGTGATGAAAACATGGGAACGGACGAAGAGTCTTACGATTACGATTAAGACAGCAGCACAGCGGGCAGCAGCACGGCCGGGCTCGCGCCTGCGGCACAGGGCCGCAGGCACGCGGCCAGCGGGGCGCGATGTTTGAGCGTCCAGACAGTGGTCAGTCCGCGGTTCTTGTCCACATCGCATTCGGTGCCTGGGACTATGCCGAGGCCGACCGCGAATTTCGTGAATTGGCGAGCTCGGCCGGCGCCGAGGTGCTGGCGCATGTCGGCGGCAGGCGCAAGGCGCCGGACCCACGCTATTTCATCGGCGGCGGCAAGGTGGATGAAATCGCCGCCGTACTGGCGGATTGCGCAGCCCAGCTGGTGGTTTTCAACCACGATCTGTCGCCCAGCCAGGAGCGCAATCTGGAGAAGCGGCTGGGCGCGCGCGTGCTGGACCGGGCCGGCTTGATCCTGGACATTTTTGCCCGACGGGCGCGCTCGCACGAGGGCAAGCTGCAGGTCGAGCTGGCGCAGTTGCAGCATTTGATGACGCGCCTGGTGCGCGGCTGGTCGCACCTGGACAGCCAGAAGGGTGGCATCGGCCTGCGCGGGCCGGGTGAGACCCAGCTCGAAACCGACCGCCGCCTGCTGGCGCAGAGAGTCAAGACCTTGCGCCGGCGCCTGCACAAGGTGCGGGCGCGGCGTGGCCAGGGCCGGGCCGCGCGGCGGCGTGCGCAAACGCCGGTGGTGGCGCTGGTGGGCTATACCAACGCTGGCAAGTCCACGCTGTTCAATCGCTTGACCGGCGCGGACATCCATACCGCCGACCAGTTGTTCGCGACGCTGGATCCGACTTTGCGCCGCGTACAGTTGCCGTTTGGCGGTCCATTGATTCTGGCCGATACGGTTGGCTTCATCCGCGATCTGCCGCATGAACTGGTGGCCGCGTTTCGCGCCACGTTGGAAGAAACGCGCGCGGCCGATGTGCTGCTGCATGTCAGCGATGCGGCCGACCCCGAGCGCCGTGCACACACGCGTCAGGTGGAAGCGGTACTGGCGGAAATCGGGGCCGCTGAAGTACCGCGCATCGAGGTCTGCAACAAGATTGACCAACTGGAACAGCGGGCGCCGCGCATCGAATACGATGCTGATGGCGTGCCGTGCCGTGTCTGGGTGTCGGCCATGACCGGCGCGGGTATTGAAGATTTGCGTCTGGCGCTGGCCGAGTTCTGTCATCGGGACCTGATCGAGGATACGCTGTCGCTGCCGCCGCAGGCCGGCTGGCTGCGCTCGCAGTTGTACGAGTTGGGCGCGGTGCAGCATGAAACTTATGCCGCGGATGGCAAGTGCGAGTTGCAGGTGCTCATCTCAGAGCAGGATCTGGAGCAACTGACGGCGGCGGCGGGATTGCGCATGCAGGACATCAAAACCGCGCCTGCACGACGCGCGGCCTCTGCGGTCATGGCAACAGGCCCCGATCTCCGCTAGAATCGCGGTTTCGTCAGCAGCGAGTGAAATGGAAAATGGCTTGGAATGAGCCCGGCAAGGATCAGGATCCTTGGGGCGGCAAGAGCAATAATGGCGACGGCCCCCCGGATCTTGATCAGATCTGGCAGCGCCTGCGCGCGCGCCTGTCGAAAAAACGAGGTGGCGGCAAGAATGGCGGCAGCGGTGGCGGCGGTGGTCCGCAGCTGAATCCGGCATTGTTGTTGTGGCTGATTCCGGTCATCGCGGTCATTTGGCTGCTCAGCGGCTTTTATGTCATCCAGCCCGGCGAACAGGGTGTGCTGCTGCGCCTGGGCCGCTATACCGAAACCGTGGCGCCTGGCTGGCACTGGTACTGGCCGTCGCCGATCGGGCGCGTCATTAGCGTCGATACGGAACGGGTCCGCTCCGCCTCGACCCACGGCATCGTGCTGACCAAGGACGAAAGCCTGGCGGAAGTGGAAGTCTCCTTGCAGTATCGCATCAGCGACTCGATGAAGTATCTGTTCCAATTGAATAATCCAGATCAAACGGTCGAGCAGGTGCTGAAGAGCGCAGTGCGGGAAATGGTGGGCACCAGCAAGCTCAATCAGGTCATTCAGGAGGGCATGCAGCCCGAGGACCTGCCCGAAGAGGGCCTGGAAAACGTCGATCTGAAAGAGACGGAGACCAACGAGAAAAAGCCGCAGCCACTGGATACGCTATCTGACAAACTGCTGCAGAAGGTCAAGGCACAAAAGGCGGAATATCCCGATATTACGGCACGTTCGCGAGCGCTGTTGCCGATAAACATCAAGAAGATTCTGCAAAACACGCTTGATCAATACGGGGCCGGCGTGCAGATCGTGGCGGTCAACGTGCAGTACGCACAGCCGCCCGAAGCAGTGCAAAGCGCATTCGAGGAAGCCATCGAGGCACGCGAGGAAAAGGAACGCAAGCAGAACATTGCCCGTGCCTATGCCCGCGAGGTGCTGGCTCGCGCGCAGGGCGAGAAGGCTCGCATCCTGGCCGAAGCCAAGGCCTACAAGTCGCGCAAGGTCGCCAGTGCCAGGGGTGACGTGGCGCGCTTCAGCAAGCTGGAACAGCAATACGTGAAATACCCCGAAGTTACGCATACGCGGCTTTACCTGGAAGCCATGAGCGACGTGCTGCAGGACACTCGGCTGATCCTGGCCGACCAGGCTGAAAATGGCCCGCTCATGTGGCTGCCGCTGTCGGAAATGCAGAACAACGCGCGGAGCAGGGAGGGCCAGAGTAAATCCAGCGGCAGCAGCAATGCGCCACTGCCCAAGCATGAGGATGCGCAAAACTCTTCTGCGGGCGCAGACTCATCCACGCAGACGAATACCAGCAGCCAGACCAACAGGCGTCGCAGTCGGGGAAGAAATTGATGAGTGGCAAGCAGATTGTTGCAATCGTCGTTATTCTGATACTGGGCTATGTGGCGCTGGACTCGGTTTTCATTGTTGGCGAACGGGAACGGGCCGTGGTCGTGCAATTGGGCCGCATTGTCGGCCAGGATTATGAACCTGGCCTGCATTTCAAACTGCCTTTCATCCAGAGTGTGCGCACCTTCAACAAGCGGGTGATGACTTTCACGGCCGACATTGAGCGCGTGCTGACGTCGGAAAACAAGAACCTGTCGGTTGATTATTACGTCATGTGGCGCATCAACGACACCGTGGATTATTTTCTGGCGACACACGGCGATGCATCGCGGGCTGAAACCCTGCTCAACCAGATTGTGGAAAATGATTTGCTGGCAGAGTTTTCCAAGCGCAACATGCGCCAGGCGATCGACGATGATCGCAATGAAATCGTGTCGGTGGTCCAGGCCAAAGCCAATAAGGACACACAGCAGCTGGGCATCGAAGTGGTCGATGTGCGTATCATGCATCTCGACCTGCCAAAAAAGGTGCGTGAGGCGGTTTACAGTCGCATGCGTTCCGGGCGTCAGGAAGTCATTCGTGCGCTCAAGGCCCAGGGTGATGCGCTGGCCCAGGAAATTCGCTCGGATGCCGATCGCGAGCGGGCCGCCATTCTGGCTGATGCTCGTGCCGAGGCAGAGACGATACGGGGTAGCGCAGACGCGCAGGCTGCGGAAATTTATGCCAAGGCCTATGAGCAGAATCCGACCTTCTACAGCTTTTATCGTAGCCTGCAACTGTACCGCGAAGCGATCGGCGATCAGGACATGCTGATACTGCAGCCCGAAGGCCAACTGTTTCGCTACTTCAACCCCGGTTCCGAGTCTGGCAGCAAACCTGAGTCTGGCAACAAACCTAAGCCTGGCAACAAAGAGCCCTAGGTGTGTGGAGCAACCTGCTGCAGGCGCTGGCGCTGGTCATGGTGATCGAAGGGTTGCTGCCTTTTCTTGCCCCTGATCGCTGGCGTGAGTTGATGATCCGCCTGTGCCACGTCGACAGCCGCAGCCTGCGGCTGTACGGCGGTGCCGTGGTTGCCATCGGCCTGGTGATTCTGCAACTGTCCTGAGCACAAGGAGCTATGCAAACAAACCGCTGGTTATTGCCCGAAGGCGTGCAGGAAGTGCTGCCGCCGGAATCCTGGCGCCTGGAAGCCGCGCGCCGGGAGTTGCTGGACCTGTACTGGCGCTGGGGCTACGACTTGATCCGCCCGCCGTTGATCGAATATCTCGATTCGCTTTTGATCGGCGCCGAGCACGACTTGGATCTGCTGACTTTCAAGCTCATCGACCAGCTTTCCGGGCGCACCCTTGGTGTGCGCTCGGACATGACCATGCAGGCGGCGCGCATCGACGCCCACCGCTTGGCACGCAACGGGCCGGCGCGTTATTGCTACATTGGCAGCATTCTGCGCACTCATCCGGAACAGTCCGGTGGCTCGCGCTCACCATTGCAGATCGGCGCCGAGATGTTTGGCGTTGCCGACATCCAATGCGACGTCGAAATCATCTCTCTGATGCTGGAGACGCTGGCACTCATGGGCATCGCTGAGGTAACACTGGATCTCGGCCATGTCGCCATTTATCGCAGCCTGGTCAAGCATGCCGGCATAGAGCCGCAGCTCGAACCACTGCTGTTCGATATCGTGCAACGCAAATCGCTGCCCGATCTGGAGGCACTGTGCCGCGAACAGCAGCTGGATGAGCAGCGCCGGCGCTGGTTTGCTGCCGTCATTGAACTCAACGGTCCGGCGCATATTCTGGAAGATGCCAAAGCCCGGCTGGCCGGTATTGACCCGGCTATCGATGCCGCGCTCGGCAGCCTTGACAGCATGCTGGCGCAGCTGCAATTGCACTATCCCACGCTCGAAGTCGGGCTGGATTTGGGTGAATTGCGCGGCTATCGTTACAAGACAGGCTTGCTGTATACGGCTTTTGCGCCGGGCGCGGGGCGCGAGCTGGCCCGCGGCGGGCGTTATGATGACCTCGGCGCGGAATTCGGCCGCGGCCGGCCGGCGACCGGATTCTCCGCCGATCTCAATCTGTTGGCGAACATCGGCTCCTATGCGCAACAATCACCGGAACCGGCCATTTACGCACCGGCCGACAGCGATCCGGCCCTGCTCGCAGCCATTCGCCGCCTGCGCGATGCGGGCCGGCGGGTAATCGTGGCGACGCCTGATGGTCGCCGCACGCCGCAGGAGTTGGGTTGTGGCGATGTGCTGGAACAACACGGCGGCGGCTGGCAACTGCGTTCGCTGACCCGGCACGATTCAGGTGACAACAAATGATGAATATGGGTAAACGCGTTATCGTAATCGGCAGCCAGTGGGGCGACGAAGGCAAGGGCAAGATCGTCGATCTGCTGACGGACCGCGCGCAGCACGTGGTGCGCTTTCAGGGCGGACACAATGCCGGGCACACGCTGGTGCTCAACGAGCAAACCACGATTCTGCACCTGATTCCGTCCGGCATCCTGCACGACAACGTCACCTGCATGATCGCCAATGGCGTGGTGCTGTCACCGACCGCGCTGCTGCAGGAGATTGCCACGCTCGAGGCCGGCGGCGTCGCCGTGCGCCCGCACCTGCGCATCAGCCCGGCCTGCCCCGTGATCCTGCCCAGCCATGTCGCGCTCGATCAGGCACGCGAAGCGGCTCGCGGCAACGCCGCCATCGGCACCACCGGTCGTGGCATTGGCCCGGCCTACGAAGACAAGATCGCGCGGCGCGCGCTGCGCATGGGTGATTTGCTGGACCCAGAGTTGCTGCAAAACCGGCTGCAGGAAGTGCTCGATTTCCATAACTTCGTCCTGCAGCATTACTTCGCCAAGGAGCCGATCGACTACCAGGCCACATTGGCGGAACTGCAGCAGCAGGCCGCGGAGCTGACGCCGCTGATCGCCGATGTCTCGGATCTGCTCTACCGGGCCTGCCTGGCCGACGAGGCGATCCTGTTCGAAGGCGCCCAGGGCGCGCTGCTCGACATCGACCACGGCACCTACCCCTTCGTCACCTCGTCCAATACCACGGCCGGCGGCGCCGCCACCGGCACCGGTGTCGGCCCGCGCTATTTCGACGCTGTGCTTGGTGTGGTCAAGGCCTACACCACGCGCGTCGGCTCCGGCCCGTTTCCGACCGAATTGCATGACGCAACCGGCCGCCACCTGGCCGAACGCGGCGCCGAGTTCGGCGCCACCACCGGGCGCCCGCGCCGCTGTGGCTGGTTCGATGCCGTCGGCCTGCGCCGCGCCGCCTTCAACAACAGCCTCACCGGCCTGTGCATCACCAAGCTCGACGTGCTCGATGGCCTGGACACCCTGCGCCTGTGCACCGGCTACCGCCACAATGGCAAGGTACTGGACGTGCCGCCCTATGGCGCCGCCGCGCTGGCCGCATGCGAGCCCATTTACGAAGACATGCCCGGTTGGCAGCAAACCACCTCCGGCATCCGCGACTACAACGCCTTGCCGCAGGCGGCCCGCGATTACCTTGAGCGCCTGGCCACAATCATCGGCACACCCATCAACATCGTCTCCACCGGCCCCGATCGTGCCGACACCATCGTGTTGCAGCATCCGTTTGCCTGACCTGGCCGGATGGCTGGCGATGCGATCCGCTGCGGCGTGTGCAGGGCTCGCGGGCTGTCCCGCCACAAGTGTGCCTGCTATCATTACCTGTTTTTAGCGCGCGGCCCAGAGTGGGGCATGCCGGCGATCATGACCGGCTGCAGGCCACTGGGAGGCGGCTCGATTTTCCTCCTTTCCACGACCGTCAGCGCAACCTATTGGCAACTATGGATCAGACCATGATGCGATCACATTACTGCGGCGAAGTTAATGCCCGGGCCATCGACGAGACTGTTACCGTGTGTGGCTGGGTGCACCGGCGGCGTGATCATGGCGGCGTTATTTTCGTCGATTTGCGCGATCATACCGGCTTGCTGCAGGTGGTGTTCGACCCCGACCAGCCGGCGATGTTCGCCGAGGCGGAGCGCCTGCGCAGCGAGTATGTGATCCGCGTGCAGGGGCGCGTGCGCCCGCGCCCGGAAGGCACCGTCAATACGGAGCTGGCCTCGGGCGAGGTCGAGCTGGCCAGCACCGAGCTCGAGGTGCTGAATGCCGCGGACACGCCGCCGCTGCAGCTGGCCGAAACCGAGACCGTCGGCGACGCGGCGCGGCTGCGCTATCGCTACATCGAGTTGCGCAAAGCCTATATGCAGCGGCATTTGCGCCTGCGTGCCGAGATCACGCGCACGGTGCGGCGTTTCCTCGACGAGGCCGGTTTCATCGACGTGGAAACGCCGATGCTGACCCGGGCCACGCCGGAAGGGGCGCGCGACTACCTGGTGCCGAGCCGCACCCAGCCGGGGCATTTCTTCGCCTTGCCGCAATCGCCGCAGTTGTTCAAGCAATTGCTGATGATGGCGGGCATGGATCGCTATTACCAGATTGCGCGCTGTTTCCGCGACGAGGATCTGCGCGCGGATCGCCAGCCCGAATTCACCCAGATCGACATCGAAGCCTCGTTCGTGGACGAGCACGATGTCATGGCGCTGAATGAGGCCATGATCCGGGATTTGTTCAAGACGGTGCTGGACGTCGAACTGCCCGATCCGTTCCCGACCATGACCCATGCCGAGGCGTTGCGGCGCTTCGGCTCGGACAAACCGGATTTGCGCATTGATCTGGAGCTGGTCGATATTGCCGATTTGGTGGCCACGGCTGATTTCAAGGTCTTTGCCGGGCCGGCCAATGATGCCGCGGGCCGGGTCGCCATGCTGCGCGTGCCGGGTGGCGGCGCGCTGACGCGCAGGCAGATCGACGAGTACACCGAGTTCGTCGGCCGCTACGGCGCGCGCGGGCTGGCCTATATCAAGGTCAACGAGGTGGCGGCCGGGCGCGAGGGCCTGGCCTCGCCGATCCTCAAGTTCCTGCCGGACAGCGCGGTGGCGGGCATTCTGCAGCGCAGCGGCGCTGCCGACGGTGATCTGCTGTTCTTCGGCGCCGACAAGGCGACGGTGGTCAATGACGCGCTTGGCGCGCTGCGGGTGCGCCTGGGCCACGATCTCGGGCGCGTCGCCGCCGGCTGGCAGCCGCTGTGGGTGATCGACTGGCCCATGTTCGAATACGATGCCGAAGAAAAGCGCTGGCAGGCGCTGCATCATCCGTTTACGGCGCCGGCGGTGGCCAATACCCAAGCCCTGCTCAATGCCCCCGGCGAGGCGTTGTCGAAAGCTTATGACTTGGTGCTCAACGGCACCGAGATCGGCGGCGGCTCCGTGCGCATACATGATCCGGCGACCCAGCAGGCAGCCTTCACCGTGCTCGGCATCGGCGCGGCAGAAGCGGAAGAAAAATTCGGTTTCCTGCTGGAGGCACTGCGCTACGGCGCGCCGCCGCACGCCGGCATTGCCTTCGGCCTGGATCGCCTGGTCATGCTCATGGCCGGGGCCGATTCCATCCGCCAGGTGATCGCCTTCCCCAAGACGCAGACGGCCACCGACCTGCTTACCGGCGCGCCGGGCCCGGCCGATGCCGCGCAGTTGCGCGAACTGGGCCTGCGGCTGCGCAAACCGCCGGGCGAGCAGGGCAATACGGCACAGGCGTGATACAGTATTTGGTTAGTTGCCGCCGTGCCTGAGCTTGCAGCACAAGCGACAGCGCCCGGATTAAACATTGCCCATGCTGGCGCTGCCTGAAGCAGCGGCCGCATGAACTGCGATTTCTTGATTGTTGAGTAACACATGTTTGACTCCACCCAGACCCTGGCCGACGTCGACCCCGATCTGGCCGCCGCCATTGCCGCCGAGAACCGCCGTCAGGAAGAGCACATCGAACTGATCGCCTCGGAGAACTACGCCAGCCC
>Ga0079226_10004434_pt1 | contig 10731 bp, 8 predicted proteins | sample Poulit2014_FD_76345 | JGI IMG/M metagenome (GOLD analysis project Ga0079226, IMG submission 76345) | Agricultural soil microbial communities from Georgia to study Nitrogen management - Poultry litter 2014 | ecosystem: Environmental > Terrestrial > Soil > Agricultural land | place: USA: Georgia...
ACCTATCAAGATCTCTATCAATTAAGTCTAAGATCTTTTTTTTATTACTTTCATACATACTAGAATTAGCAAGATAGAGTTCTAAATCTTCGTAGTCCTGTATGTATTCTCTACCAATTATTACTTTATATTCTTCCATAAGATTATTAATTTCTACTCTTTCTAAATTCTTCTAGAGAAACACCTTCTCCAAAGTTTTTTTCAGCTTTATTTAGTTCTTTTAATAATCTTATTTCAGCCTGTAGCCTATCCCATTGTTCAATGTTAACTAAAGCAGCTTTTCCAACACCATTCTTAGTTAATATAATTGGTTTTCCTACATCTAAATCATCTAACACTTTAGAATAATTTCGCAAAATTGTTGCAGGTTGTGTCAGTTCCATAAAAATCACCTCGTATACTTATAATCTTATATATTTATATCATCATCAGCTGCAAATTTACAGCAAATGATTTTATTAAAGAATAAGTAAGTTAACAAGCCATAGATAGTTATTAGAGAGTAAGAGAATAATAATAGTAATTTAACAGCTATTAGAGAATAAATTGATAATGATAAGTTAGATAGCTGTTAGATAGTAAAACGGTTACTTATAGACAATAAAAAATCCCCTCAGTTGAAGGGGATTCTGTATTTCTATTAGGAACCTATATCACTACACATATTATAACAAACGTTTTAGTTCATTAACATCTTTTTCAAGTCTAATCTAGTCTTTGGCCTTCCTTTTATAGTCTTGCTACCCCCTCTTGTATCTTCTCTTGCAATTTTTTGTTCTCTAAATCTTTTTGCTCTAATTTCTTCTGTAATTGTTCTATTAACTATTTTTGCATATCAATCATCTGATCTTGCTCATCAATTATTTGATCCCTTAATTCTATCAATTCATTCTCCATTACTCTATTCTCCAGTCTTAAATTCTAATTTTTATTTTTCCTTTTCTTACGTTTCATAATCCCTGTTAAACCTAAACTAGCAACTATACTTGCTAAACCTGTCGCAATCAAACCACTATTTCTCTTTTCTCCTGTTTGTGGTAACTCAGTTGTTACAAACTTAGATTGAACTTTCGCTTGTTTCTTAGGAGTTGGAAGCGTTACTTGTTGCTTATTAGAAGCAACAGCTGTTTCTTTATCTGGAAGTTTTGTATACTCTACTTCTACAGTTTGGCTAGTTGTATCATAAGTTACTTCTTCTTTTTGAACTTGATTGATACTTGATTTGTGTACCAGCATTTGAATCAACAGAATTATTAACTATAGGCGTTGTTGATTCTGTAGTTTGATCGGCAGTTGTATTTTCCTGAGTTGAACTTGAAGAACTAACTGTTGTTGGTTTAGTTGTAGTAACATCTGTCGCTGTATTTGGTAAGCTATCAGCTTTTGCAGTGTTAGCCCCCATATAAAGAGTTATTGAAATTAAAACTGAAGCAACTCCTACACCTACCTTACGAATTGCGTAATGCAGAGTTCTATTAGCAGTTTGTTCCATCTTGTTTCTTATATTATTTTTAGAAACCATAAAAAAATCACCTCTAATATATTTGATATAGAAACTATAACTTGAATTTCAAAAAGTACCATTTTTATGACAAAAGCAACATTGTACTACATATAAAAAAACAGCCCAAATTGAGCTGCTTTTTCCTATTCATCAATCTCTTTAGCTTGAATATGGCTTTTTTGATTGAAATACATCATTCCTTGTTGTAGTTTTCCTTGTGCTTTTTGGAATGATTCTTTAGATTTTTGATATTGATTATTAGTCTTCTTATCCTTATTTAAATATTGATTTACATGCTTATTATTTTTAGGTGGTTGTGTAGGTTGTGATTTATTTACTCCATTTCCTCCGTCATTTTGAGATGGTTGTGAACCATTAGCTCCGTTATTTTGAGGCGGTTCTGAACTATTTGCTCCATTCTCTCCATTACTTTGAGGTGGTTGAGAGCCATTTATTCCACCATCTACATTACTACTTTGAGGTGGTTGCTGGTTGCTTATCCCACTCTCTCCGTCATCTTGATTTCCACCATCATCTTTTGAAGTACCACCACCTGTGTCATTTCGTTCATTCATTCTGTTTAGGCGATTTGCTGGGCTATTAGCTCCATCATTAGCTCCTGGTTGATAGTTCTTAGTTCCATCAGGATTGTATATCGTAGTAGCCTGATTTTCTAGTTGTTGTCGTTTTGCATCGTCAGAGGTGCCTGGACTATTAGACATTTTTGAAGTATCAGGCCCAGGGGGATCAGCTTTACCTTGTAATATTTCATTAGCACTCGGATTATTATTATTTACTGCTTTACTCCCAGATTTTACACCTTTGTTGTAAGAATCTTTAACTCCACTCCCAGATTTTTTAAATTTTTCAGCTTTATTAGAAATTCCCTTTGAAGCTTTGTTGAAAGCGTTAGTTGCTCCAGAAGACATTGTTTTTCCTAATCCTTGTTGAGCAATCTTATTACCAACACCTTGAGCAGCACCTAAACCACCAGCTGCCTTATTTGCAAAGTTTCTTGCTACGCCTGGTAAAGCTTTTGCACCTCTACTTACACCACTAGCAGCACTACTTGCAGCTCCAGCTCCTAAATGACCTAAACCACTTGCAGCTCCACCAGCAACACCAGCCAACATCATTGCTCCCATCATCTGTTGCATTTGTTCATTATGGCCAGTTGAAACACCTAACCAACGTTCAACAATTGTAATTCCTTGCATTGCTCCAAAGAATACACCTAGATAGATGATAATTGCCATGATCCAGTTTTGCCAACTTGATAGTCCATCAAAGACTTTTAGGTTTGGTAAATCTCTTAAAATTTCAACTGTCATTCTCAAAGTTAAAACTTCAAAGAATACACCTGCAATTCCACCAACAACTGATCCAAGTAGTTCTTTAACTTTCTTATTCCCTTCTACTTCTGTATAAGCAATTAGTGGAGCAATTACTGATGTAAAGAAAACTTCATAGATTGATTTTACAATTTTAATCGACATTGATAGTAATAACACAATTAAAACAATATATTGTGCATATACCGCTATCCAGTTAACTCGATAACGTGGATAAATATTTTCTAAGGCATTAGCACTCTTCATAAATCTATGTTCAGTAATTGCAATTACTTTATCGTCAGTTGAGTTAGGTTCATGTTCAAATAAACCTTTCAATCCTTTATGAGTTTTATCTAAAGAATTTCCTACATCAGTATCAGAAACACCTAAAGACGCACTAAAGTTAACATTACCTACATAATCACTGGTATTTATCTTCTTCTTACTATCGGTTATATTATTGGCTTTTTTGATATTTTTTAAATAGCCCTTACTATCTAATGGATATGTTTTCTCGTCAAATCCATTTTCTGCTAATACTTTTAAATCAACTGTATTATTTCGGATAGGTTGAATAGCTAATGAACCTAGACTTTTAGATTTAATCGTTGTCCCAATATCTTTTTGAATTGCAGTACTAAATTGAGTGATTCCCCATGGTAAAGCTCCAACGATAAAACTAGCTGTAATGAGTCTAACCATAATATCCTTGTATTTAGGTCTGCTGGTAAATAAACTAATAATTACATATCCGACCAATAGCATAATAAATAAAGAAAGTCCTACAGTTTGTAAGCTATGATAAACAGTGTAGAAAATTCCACCTTGTTTGTTGTCATTAAGATAGCCAAATAATCCAAACAGGTTAAACAAATTCTCGTAAATATTTTCTAAGCCATTGACAAAACCATATAAGACTTTAGCTATTGTTCCTAATACTCCGTTTCCCAAAGCAATATATACTGGAGAAGCCTTTAAATATTGTCCCCAGTGATTGTAATACCATAATGCAGCGTCAGTTGGAGGCCCTTCTTTTAAAGTCCCATTAAACGAACCAACAGTCTTCATTAATTGATCAAAACTTGTGAAACCTGAAGTCTTGTCGGCTGCTAAAGCCGTTATTGGAGTAAAAATACCGAATATCAATAAAAATGCTAGTCCCAGCCATATAATCTTTTTATGCTTAACTTTAGGCAGCTTAATTTTATTAAATATTTTTCTACTCGATTTAAACTCATTTTTCACATTTGTCACCTCACATTCTTAATTAATACGTCAAGCATACCGTAGAAAATAAAATTTACTATTTTAATGACAACTATATTTAATTTGAAATAGTTAAACTAATTCATTAAAATTAGCTTTCTACAACAATGTTTTCAGGAATTTCTTCAATATCTTCTACGGTTTTTTTAGGTTTTTCTCTCAAATATTCCTGATAAAGATTTTTTCTAGCTTTAAGCTTGGCATTTTGAATATTTCCTAAATCACTTCGCCATGCCTTTAATTGTTCATAAACATCTCTGGAATCAAGTGCTACTTGTCTTAAATCAAGATTTCTATGCTTACTTTCAACTGGTATATCACTTAAAGTCATTGACTGATCAAACTCTTTGTTCAAAAACATATATCTATAAGGCATTTCCGTTTTTCCATGTGCAAATATTGGATCTGGTGTAACTTTTTTACCATATCTATCCATTGTTTTAACTCCACGAATAATAACCATTTCCCCTGCTTGTAAATTTCTCAATTGCGTAACAGTCATTAAAGCTTGTTCTGGATTTTCGGTTCTGATATTTGGATTAGCTTCATCTAAAATATTAGTCGACTTGCCACGTTTAGTAATTGTCTTTTTACCTAATTGTTCACTGTAAAAACTAAGCGTATCTTTGACAATTGCTTTAATTAATATGTTCAATGAACAAGCTGCCAAAATTCCATCAGCACTCTCCTTACCATATTTATCTACTAATTGTGTCAATTCCTGTACGAATAACATGAATTGAATATTTTGTCCTAATCCAATATTTAGTTTTTCAGACATTTTAGGAATTGGTGGTAAATTACCAAATTCGTCTAAAATAAACTGTATTCTAATTGAAGTTTTTCTTCCTGCCTTTAAAGCTACTTCATAATTTGCATTAAAAAGTTGGTCAATCAATAAGGAACTCATTGAATTATATTCACTTCGGTTAGGAGGAGTTACTAAAAATAGTGCCGTTGGCTTATCTGAATAAATTAGATTAATATCAGTAAATTCATCTAATTCAAATAACCCCTGTGTACTTCGAATATCGACTTTGACGTCTTTTAATTCATATCTACCAGTTATTTCATTTTTGTCTTTGGAATAACGCTTGCGTCCCGCTAACTTGCAACGATCGTTAATAATCTCACGCCTATTATTACGATCATTAAAGTTAATTTCGATAATAAATTTATCAGATAATGGTTTTTGAATAACATAATTCAAGTAACCATTTCCATCTAGCAAAACCTTATCGCTACGTACAAAATATTTACGTTTACCTTTGATTCCTACTTTAGAGCTATAACCTGTTTGATAAATGCTAATATATGCTGCTTGATGTACATATAAGTTAGGCTCACCTTTCATGCGGCTAGACCTAAAATGCACTTGTAATCTTCTAGGATTACCAACAGACTCTAAATCTAAAGAATTTTTAGAAGTTAATCTAGCAATATTATCTTGTAGAAATAAATTAATTCCTGAAAGCATTGAAGAATAAATATTACCTTTAGTTTCTTCTGAAGCAAAATCACTATTTCTTAAATTAATATCTGCCATTTCTCTAAATTTAGAAAACTCTTTATCATTAATTTTTCTAAGTTGGTCAAAATACAATGTCAATTTAGATTTAGTTTTATATCTAATTTTAGGATCTGGATTTACAACTTCTTCTCCATTATCATTGACTGGAACCACTTCTGAACCTAAATCTATTAAGAATTTAGCTACATTTCTGACCGTTACCGTATCCCAGGCGTCTTTTTCTTGATCGCTATTATAAGTCTCATTAGCTCGATCAATTAAGGCTATTGTGATCGCATTGAATAATGAAATTGCTGTGTCTTCCCAATATTTTTCATTTCCTTTGGTAAATCCACCTTTAGACTTACGATAAATTGCTTCTGCTACGGCATTTACTCGTTCTTGAACTTTCTCATAATAACCATGTTTAGCTGCTTCTTTAGCTAAAGCTAGTGGATCATATGACATTGACCAGTCCATATCCTGAAAGGATAAAACTTGAACATTATATCCACGCTTTCGTAACGTTTTATACGAAGCTTGATAAATTTCACCTTTAGGGTCAGTTACTACCAAAGAAGATTTTGTCTTAGCTCGACTAATAGTGTCAATTGAAGGATTAACCAAGCTTTCACCTTTACCTGATCTAGTTGTACCATTAACAACAATATTAATTGGCTCTTTAACTAACAAATAAGTTCCAGTAACTAATTTGGAAACACCTGTTTTTTGCATAAGATCTTGTAGAAAATCTGTTACTTTCTTGCTACGGTAACGCATTAAAGTACCTAAAGTTAATCCTGCAAGATTTAGTTTATTCAAATGTAAGATCGGGATTCCACTTTCTCCTGAATAACCTCTTTGACGATCAGGAGCAAGATAATATTGGCGTTTAACTTCACTTAATGTAGCAAAACGATCGTCACCTGATTCGTTGTTATTGTAATCTCGATATTGTTCCCAATTTATCCAAGCAGACTTCCACACAACCCATGCTCCTATTAGTGATAACGGTATTGCTAAAACTGGCGAAACCCAAAAGACACTAAAATTGAATAAATTTGTCCACCTTAAAACCGTCCAGTCAAAACTCACCAAATTCTTTGGATTAAGAATATTGAGATAAATACATGTAATTATCGCTCTAATAATGCTAACAAGATAATCCGTTAATAAGACTATTCCTAAATTAAAACCTATCCCCATAGCGAAAAAGGATCTCCATGTCTTAAAGCGTAAAAATGGTTTCTTCTCTTTAAAAAATCTTCTACGTTGATGGTTAACTATTTTCAAAGGATAAACTATCCGTAAGACAATATCACTAACTAATAGGATAATTAGTCTGATTGGCAACACCAAAAGATCTACAATTAATGTTCCAATTACTTTCATTTTTCCTTTGTCTTTCGTTTTTTCTTGCCAATTTTGTCTTAATTCATCTTGTTTTCTTTGTAGTTTATTAATCCATACCCTAGAAAATTTAAACTTTTCTCTAAAGTTATTAATTATTTTAATAGCAAATTTGATTTTAAATCTGAATGACAACCAAACTAAAATTCATAATAAACACCCTACCAGTAAGACCAATTCGGGTAAGTTTAATATCCATAAAATTTGTGTATTCCAAATTACTGCTAACGTAAAACTAAGTACTTGAAATAACGATATGATTGAAATAGAAATTAGATTATAAATTATCAATATTAAAGATTTAAGCACAACCCAAATTATTTCAAATATCAAATTTATCCCTTCTTTCTCTTTGTGAATAAAGGGGATCAGCAAAAAATTACTGATCCCCTTTTCTTATTTACTACTGGTAGCATTAGCATTGCTGGTAGCTTGATTAGTATTATCAAAATTGGAATTAGAAGAACTATTAGCCTTTGTAGAATCAAGTTTCTTGCTATTTGCTTTAGCTTGAGAACTTGCTTTTTCTTTTTCTTTAATTGCCTTGTCTCTTTGGCTTAAAAGGACTTTATTCTGGGATTCTTGAGATTCTAGGCGATCACTAATTCTCTGAATAGCAGCATTTTGTTGTGCTAAATGTTGATTATATGAATAGACACCAAAAGATCCTGCTGAAACACCTATACCTAAAAATACACCTAAAGCTACTTTGCCTAAACTAGACCCAGGTGTTGAAGATTGTTGTTTACCCACACTTTTTTCTTCAACAGGTTCTTTAGTTTCAGGAACTTTTTGTTGTGTAGCTTGAGCTTGAAATTCTTTTAACATATTAGCGGTATGATTTACTGTTTCTTGCTTTTGATCAATCAACCTTTCAGCAGCAGCCTGTTTTTCAGCTTGTAAACGTTGATTATCTTGTTTAAGTTTTTGTACTTCATTTTTCATTTGTTCAGAATGTTCTTTAGCTTTAGCTACCAAATCAATATTTAAAGCTTCTTTTCTAGCTAAATTATGTTCTGTTCTTGCAACCTGATGTTCTTGCAAGTAACTCTTTTCTAAATCGCCCAAACGACTTTGACAACTTTCAAATAATTGTTGTCCAACCTTTTCAGCTGTTTCAGTCTTTTCTTGATTTAGGAAATCTAATCTAGCAATTTTTTCTTTGGCAATCATAGCTAATCCTTCGTCTGCAATTTTTTGTAAACCTGCAGTCAATGCAAAATATTTCTCCTGATATTCATCATGAGCAATTTTATAATACTCACTTTCAATCTCTTTAGTTCTAATTTGCTTAGCTTCTTCATAGTCAGCCTTAGCTATACGAACTTTCTGCTCATACTCTTCTTTTAGTTCTTCCAAGTTGCTCTCATGTTCCTGTTTTAAGTTAGCTAAACGTGATTTTAAATCTTTGGCTTGGCGTTTCTTTACCTCAACTAAAACTTCTTGCTTTAAATTATCTCTATGATCACTTTTAGCAATCTTATGTCCTAACGCTTCTTTTTCTGTATTTTCAAAAGCTTCAATTGCTTGTGATACGGACTTTTTCGCCCAACGCAAATTAATCTTTTCTTGTTGTTCTAAAAAGTCATTCCATTGTTTCTTTTGTTCATTTAGTTTCCAGGCTGGATATTCCGTTTCATAAGGCTCATAACTAGACTTTTCAAAAGTAACAATTTCAAAGCGTGGAAAAGTAAAGGATAGTTCTATAGTAGAAACTGGTATATCGTTTAATTTAACATCAACATTCCCTTCGAAACTATTAATATTATTCAAATTATTCAAGTGTTTATTTTGACTATTTGATTCCCAACTACTAGCTAAATCATCTAGCAAACTACCTGTTTCTTCATCCTTTACTGTTGAATTTGAAACTTGTTGTGTAGTAGTCTGAACTTTTTTCTCTGGCAAAACTGGCGGTTCTTGCATTTCTAGAGAATCATTCAGCATAACATTTTGGCCATGATCTTCTACTATTGGTTGCGAGTCAGATTGATTAATGTCTGAGTTTGGCTCTTCAGTTTGATTACTTACTCCATTTAAGTAGTGATTTTCGTCAGGATATTTAATTTTTAACTTAGTATTATTTACTTTAGCTGCTGTAACCTCTTCTATACTTGGTAAGATTGGTATATCAGTACTATCTATCTCCAGTTCATCTTCATAAAATGGAAAAACATTTTCTTGAAAATATTCAATCTTTGATTCATATGTTTGTTCATATGGTTCTTGATCAAAAACTGGTTCATTAAAAACTGTCGCAACTAAAGGTTTCAATAAATTACGATAGTCTTTGTTAATAACTAATTTATTAACAAAAGCTTGATTTTCAATACTTGCTGGGGTCTCTTCATCTTGATAAACAAGTTGTACTTTGTCTATTACAATATAATCATCTTCATTGCTTAAAAGATCATCACGAATTAATGCAAATAATTCCTCAGCGTTCTGAATAGTAATATATGGAAAATCTTTAATAACACTTTTGTTACTTCGACTTGCATGTTCTTGGTCTATTCTTTCAACCAAATTTTTTAATGCGTCCGTCTTTAAATTAAAATCTTCATTCCAATCTATTCTTAAAAAGAGCCTATCTTCAATTTTAGTTCTTATCTTTTTCCTGAAAAACCTCATACTCCCAGTCCTTCCCCAATTCAATAATTCTTACTATTTTTTATGACCAGCCTTGTTGTGCTAAGAAACTTTGTAACCAAAGTACAGCTGCAGTTGCTCCGAAAACAACACACAAAGCAAGGCCTACATCAATCCATTTCTTTTTAGAACCAGTCTTTAATTCTTGGCCACCAAAAGAATAGGCAATACCAGTTACAACTAATACCAATACAAAAACGGCAGTTGCAACTAATTTAAATTTACCTGTTAAGCCATCAAACAAACCTTTGGCAGAACCAAATGGATCTCCTGCAGCAAAAAACATTGATAATGTACCTAGTTTTAACTTAGTTGCTACGGCTGAAGCAGCAAAACCATTTAAAAAGTTCATCTTTTTTCCTCCTCTTATAAAAAATATAGTTTCTTCTTCAAGAAACATATCTAGCATATAAGATTTAAAAAAAAATACTAAATTTATGACACGAAAAAAGCACTCAACAAGTTTTAACTCGTTAAGTGCTAAAATAAAATAATTTAGTTCTCAAATGAATGACTAAATCTTGAGTGATATTGAGTACATTTTCATAATACTTTCTCTAAAAATAAATTTCTATTTTATGACAATAACAACTGCTTAACTAATTTTCTAAAGAAACAACTCTAAAAATCATAATCTTCTCTTCAATTCTATCCAATTTAAATTCGAACCAACTTATTAATCCTGCACCTGCCAGGATAAAAATTAAATCTATTAAGAGTATATAATTAGTATCAATACCAAAATGACTATCTTCAACAAGAGTAAATAAAATCATTGATATGATCACTATATTATAGATCTCTGTTATGGATTTTTTTTGTTTCTTTATTTTTCTATATGCTTTATTTAGTTGCTTTTTGTGTACAAATAATTCAGATGGTGTAAGTGAATTTAGATAAAAGCGATAATTACGATACCTAATCGGCTCTTGTTTATTAGTTCTAATCATTTAGATCCACCAACTTCTTCGTTACTTCAAAATCTAAAGTTCTACGGTCAAGCAATTCACTTTTTTCAGTTGGAGCTTTACCTTTAACCACTACTTTAAATATGTACT
>Ga0079226_10004435_pt1 | contig 10729 bp, 5 predicted proteins | sample Poulit2014_FD_76345 | JGI IMG/M metagenome (GOLD analysis project Ga0079226, IMG submission 76345) | Agricultural soil microbial communities from Georgia to study Nitrogen management - Poultry litter 2014 | ecosystem: Environmental > Terrestrial > Soil > Agricultural land | place: USA: Georgia...
GCCAGTTCCGCGACATCCCGGGCATCATGGAGGGGACCGGCAAGCCCGAGTACGGCAAGGTCGTCGACATCTGCACCCGCGACTCGCTGCGTGAGCTGGCGACCCCGGGCCTGCTGGCGATCATGGCCCCGATCACCGTCGGCTTCGGTCTGGGCGCCTCGGCGCTGGCCGGCTACCTCGCCGGTGCCATTGCGGCCGGCACGCTGATGGCGGTCTTCCTGGCCAACTCGGGCGGCGCCTGGGACAACGCCAAGAAGCTCGTCGAGGACGGCAACCACGGTGGCAAGGGCTCGCTGGCCCACGAGGCCACCGTGATCGGCGACACCGTCGGCGACCCGTTCAAGGACACCGCCGGCCCGGCCATCAACCCGCTGATCAAGGTGATGAACCTGGTCGCCCTGCTGATCGCTCCCGCCGTGGTCAGCATGTCCGTGGTCTCCGGTGACCCGTCGCCGTGGCGCTTCCTGATCGCTGCGGCCTCGCTCGCCGTGATCGTCGCCGTGGTCGTGGTCAGCAGCCGGCGTGGCAACACCATCGGTGACGAGCCGGACGAGCCCTCGGCCGTCCCGGCCGGAGCCCCGACCACCGCGGTCACCAGCGGTGCGACCGACGGCGCGGAACAGGTCGACGACGGCGAGGCCGTCACCCGCGCACGCCGCGGCTGACCGGCACCGGACGAGCAGCACGAGCGCGGACCCCGCACCGGGGCCGCGCTCGTGCCGTCTCCGGGCCCGGAGACCACCGGGCCCGGTGCGGACGCGGTCTCCTAGGGTGTTGCTCCATGGGGACTGCTGCCGACACCGGGCCGAAGGTGACCTGGACCCACCTGATCATCGGCGTGATCGTGCTCGCCGCTGCCGGCTGGTTGGCCTGGTCCAACGTGCCGCGGCCGGTCCGGGCCGATCTCGGCCTGGTCCCGGTGGTCGACGAGTTCGACTACGCCAGCTGGGACTCCGTGGTCGAGCTGAGTCGGGACGGCGACGGTCGCCCGGTGGTGAGCGTCACCGAGACAGTGGTCGCCAGCTTCCCCGACCACGATCAGAACAAGGGCATCGTGCGAGGCATCCCGGCCCGCTACTCCTCCGACGTGGAGCAGGTGTCGGTGACCGACGCGGAGGGCGACCCGGTCCCGTACGACCGGGAGTTCGACGGCGACAACGCCATGCTGTACCTGCTGGTCGGCACCGACGACTACGTGCACGGTGAGCAGACCTATGTGATCAGCTATCGGACCAGCAACGGCGTCGTCCGCGATCCGCGCAATGACGTCCAGGAGCTGTACTGGAACCTGCTGCCGCTCGACTCGGCCCAGGAGATCGACCAGTTCAGCGCCACCATCCGGATCGATCCGGAGCTCACCGGGGCGCTCACCGGCCGACACGCCTGCTACCAGGGACGGTACGGCAGCACCGACACCTGTGAGCTGCAGACGAGCACCGGGCCGGACGGCACCGTCCACACCTACGCCTCCGGACACCGCGCAGCCGGCGACGGGGTGACCGTGGCCGTCGGTCTGGCCGACGGCACCTTCGCCAGTGTCCGGTCGACCAATGTGATGGCGCCCCCGCCGCTGTGGCGCACGCTGTACGACAACGGGACGCTGGGGGCCATTGCGGCAGGCGTCGGGCTGTTGGCCGTGTGGGGTGGGCGCATCGTCCACCGACGTTTCACCGCCCGGATGGTCGCCGCCGACCCCCGGTCGTCGACACTGCCGCCGATGCCCCAAGGTGGGGTGCCGGGGACGCTGCCCCCGCCGGTCGCAGCCGCGTTGCTGCGCGCCGACCGGGTGCAGCGCGGCAAGGAGCCCCGCGAGAGCAAGGCGCTCGCCGGGCGGGCCGAGATCGTCCACCTCGGCGTGCAGGGGGCGATCCGGTTCGAGGGTGACCCGTCGCGCGGTCGGATGTCGGTGCGCCTGCTCGACCGTGAGCTGGCCCGCCATCCGATCGACCAGCGGACGCTGGACGTGCTGTTCCCCGATGGCGCCGCGCAGGACACGGTGCGGCAGATCCCCCGCAAGGACGCCCAGTTCGCCAAGGCGGTGCAGGGGATGGACCGGCACGGTCGTCGAGCAGCCGGCTCCCAGGGTCTGCTGCGGTTGTGGTCCCACCCGGTCGCCGTCATCGGGTGCGGTCTCGGTGTGCTGCTCGCATCCGCCGGGGCCGTGAGCGTGTTCCTCGCACCGGACACGGGGCGGGCGTTCGCGCTGTTCGTCAGCGTGGCCGCGGCCGTGTTCGGCGCCGTGAAGTCGGTCGACGTGCTGCGTCCGGAACCGATCCTCACCGAACGCGGTTGGGCGGCCCGCGACCAACTGCGAGCGGTGCGGCTGCACCTGCGGCGCACCCTCCGCCGTGAGCGGGCTGGCAGCACGCCCGGGGCCGAAGCTGTCAGTGACGACGGTGTCGACGCACTGCAGGTCTATGAGCGGTTGCTGCCGTACGCGATGCTGTTCCGGCTGGCCGGCAAGTGGAGTCGGCTGCTGGCGACCCGCTATGACGAGGACCGCACCCCGGTCTGGCTGGTGGGGTCGGGCACCGCGTTCCTGGGCCACTGGCAGTATGTGAACGGCACCGTGCGCAAGTCCGGCACCTATGTGCCACCGTCCAGCTCGGCATCCGGGGGCGGTGGGTACAGCGGCGGCTCCTCCGGCGGCGGCTTCTCCGGCGGCGGCGGAGGTGGCGGGTTCTCCGGCGGGCGCTGAGGCCGACGCGTCCTCGGCCCGTCTAGGGTTGCGACCATGAGGACAGGTGGGCGCACCCGGACCCGGTTCAGCTGGGTCAGGCTGGTCGCGGGACTGGTGGTCATCAGCGTCGTCGGCTGGCTGGTGTGGACCAACACGCCGCGAGCGGTACGGGCCGACCTGGGACTGGTGCCGGCCGTGGACAAGTTCGACTACGCGAGCTGGGACTCCCAGGTGCTGCTGGAACGTGACCACGACGGCCATCCGGTGGTCACGGTGACCGAGACGGTCGTGGCGAGCTTTCCCGACCACGACCAGAACAAGGGCATCGTGCGTGGCATCCCCAGCCCCGGCAGCCAGAGCATCCGCGACATCCGGGTGACCGACGGCGGCGGCGAGCCGGTGCCGTTCGACCGAGAGTACGACAGCTCCAGCCGCATGCTGTACGTGCTCGTCGGCACCGACGCCTACGTGCACGGCGACCAGAAGTACGTGATCAACTACCGGACCGACGAGGGAGTCGTCGGCGATCCCCGTACCGGGGTGCAGGAGTTGTACTGGAACCTGTTGCCGCTGGACTCGGCGCAGGCGATCCAACGGTTCACCGCCACGGTCCGGATCGACCCGGAGCTGAGCCATGCCCTCACCGGCCAGCACGCCTGCTACCAGGGACGGTTCGGCAGCACCGACACCTGTGACCTGCAGGTACGGACCACCGAGGACGGCAGCACCGACCACACCTTCGGCTCGGACCGGCGCGCGCCCGGTGACGGCGTCACGGTTGCGGTCGAGTTCGTCGGCACCACGTTCAACGGGGTGACCACGGCCAATGCGATGGCACCGCCCTCCATGCTCCGGTCGATGTACGACAACGGCACCCTCGGTGCCCTGGTGGCAGCGGTCGCGATGGCGGTCGCGTGGATCGGCAGCTGGAGGCACCGGCGGTTCACTGCAGCGCTGGCGGCCGCCGACCCGCGGCCGTCCCGGTTGCCACCGATGCCGCAGGGAGGAGTGCCGGTGACCCTGCCACCGCCGGTGGCCGCAGCCCTGCTGCGGGCCGACCGGGTGCAGCGCGGCAAGAAGCCCGGTACGCCCAAGGCGTTCGCCGGACGTGCTGAGATCATCCACCTGGCCGTGCAGGGCGCGATCCAGTTCGAGGGCGAGCCGGGACGCAGCCGGCTGGCGGTGCGACTGCTGGACCGGGAGCTCGCCCGGCACCCGGTCGACCAACAGATGCTGGACATCCTGTTCGCCGGGCGACCCGGGCCGGGGACGGTCCACGCCCTGCCCCGCAAGGACACCGCGTTCGCCGACTCCGTCCGGTCGATGGACAAGGTGGGCCGCCGCGCGGCCGCCTCGCAAGGACTGTTACGGCTGCGGTCGAGCCTGCTCGCGACCGTCCTCGTCGCCGTCGGGGCCGTGCTGGGGGTGGGATCGCTGGTACTGGCGGTGCTCTCTCCCATACCGCTCTCGGTGGTGATGGCGCTGGTCGCCGTCGGGGTGGCCATCGTGACCGGCAGCACGGTGTTGACGCCGGAACCGATGCTGACCGAACGTGGCCGGTCGGCACGCGACCTGCTGCGGTCGGTCCGGACCCATCTGGACCGCGAGCTCGAGCGCCAGGGCGAGCCGGCGGCGCCCCGTGGCGTGGAGGCGGTGGACCACGACGGGACCGAGGTGCTGCAGGTGTACGAGCGGCTGCTGCCGTACGCGCTGCTCTTCGGCCTGGCAGAGAAGTGGAGCGAGCTGCTGGCCACCCGCTACGAGTCGCAGCACCCACCGGCCTGGATGGTGGGCGGTGGCTCGGGCTTCCACGACTACTGGCGGTATGTGGACCGGTCGGTGCGCACCTCCGGCACCTACGAGGCGCCCAGACCGTCGTCGGGTGGCGGTGGGTACGGCGGAGGGTCCTCCGGCGGTGGGTTCTCCGGTGGCGGTGGTGGCGGCGGCTTCTCCGGAGGCCGTTGAGTGATCCTCGGGCACGTCATGGTTAGGTGGGCCGTGTGAAGTGGACCAAGGCCTTGTTGCTCGCGCCGGTGGCCGGAGCCGCCGGCGTCGCCGCGTACGACCTGTGGCAGCGACGCCACGCGATCCTGCGGAACTTTCCGGTGATCGGCCATGCCCGTTACCTGTTGGAGGCCGTGGGTCCCGAGCTGCGGCAGTACATCGTCACCGACAACGACGAGGAACGTCCGTTCTCCCGGGACCAGCGTCGCTGGGTCTACGCCTCGGCCAAGCAGCAGAACAACTATTTCGGGTTCGGCACCGACAACGACCTGGAGAACTCTCCCGGCCATCCGATCATCAAGCACCGCACGTTCGCCCCGGCGATCCCCACCTCCCGGGAGTCGGCGGGCCAGGACAGCCGGTTGCCGTCGGCGAAGGTGCTCGGTGGGTTCCGCAACCGGCGCCACGCCTTCCGCCCGGACTCGGTGGTCAACGTCTCGGCGATGAGCTTCGGATCGCTGTCCGGCAACGCCGTCACGGCGCTGAACGCCGGTGCAGCACTCGCCGGCTGCCTGCAGAACACCGGCGAGGGTGGGTTGTCCCCGTACCACCGCAATGGGGGACAGTTGATCTTCCAGATCGGCACCGGCTACTTCGGGTGCCGTGACGAGGACGGCAACTTCTCGCTGCCGAAACTGCGGGAGACCATCGACGGCGCACCGGTGCGGGCCCTGGAGATCAAGCTGTCCCAGGGCGCCAAACCGGGACTGGGTGGGATGCTGCCCGCAGCGAAGGTGAGCCCGGAGATCGCCACCATCCGTGGGATCCCGGAGGGAGTTGACTGCATCAGCCCGTCCCGCCACACCGCCTTCCACGACGTCGACTCGCTGCTCGACTTCGTCGAGGAGCTGGCCGAGGCAACCGGGCTGCCGGTCGGCATCAAGTCCGCCGTCGGGGGGATGGACTTCTGGACCGAGCTGGTACGGCTCAGTGGGTCCGGGGGGCGCGGGGTCGACTTCATCACCATCGACGGGGGCGAGGGCGGCACCGGTGCAGCACCGCGAGTGTTCTCCGACTCGGTGGCGCTGCCCTTCGTCACCGGCTTCACCCGGGTGTACTCATTGTTCGCCGAGGCTGGCCTGACCGACCGCATCACCTTCATCGGCTCGGGACGCAATGGTCTCCCCGAGACAGCCGTCCGGGCATTCGCACTCGGCGCCGACATGATCAATGTCGGTCGTGAGGCGATGCTGGCCATCGGGTGCATCCAGGCCCAGAAGTGCCACACCGACCGTTGCCCGACCGGGGTCGCCACCCAGGACCGTTGGCTCGCCGGTGGGCTCGACCCGGAGTTGAAGTCGGTGCGACTGGCCAACTACGTGCGCACGCTGCGTCACGAGCTGTTGAAGATCACCGAGGCGGTCGGGGTGGTGCATCCCGGCCTGGTCACGGTGGACGACCTGGAGGTGCTGTCCGACGACGGCACGGCACGAGAGCTGCGGGAGCTGACCGGCTACCGGGACGGCTGGGGTGTGCCGTCACCGGAGCAGATCGCCGCGATCACCACCCTGATGGCCGGGGTCGACCACCACTGACCCGGTCGGGGGCGTGGCGGGCGTGGGGCGTCACAGGTGGACGGGCGCACCGCGACGATGCCGCGCTGACGGTCCTCGGTCGAGGGTCTGATGCGGTCGAGAGGGAGAGCGTGAGACATCGGAGGTGTCAATCCCAGGAGACGCGCAACTTTGCGCTGAGCCTGTGATAGGCGTCTGACATGTGAGATCCGCGGCGCTTCGGCGGGACCGAATCATCGGATGACTGGTACACAGTGATGACCCTTTGATTGGGCAGGTCGCATGTCCGGGCCCGACAACGCTGTCCGACCTCACCGAGGAGATCCTGTGAAACGGCGAACACTTCTGGCGTCCGCGGCCGTGGCCGCTGCCGTCACCACGACTGCCGGCATGCCTGCCTTCGCTGCGAACGACCTCACGGTGGAGGTCAACGCAACCGGGACGGTCGAGCTGACCTGGCCGGAGATGGATGGGGCGACGCACTACGTCGTGCACCGCAGTTCCGAGCCGGACTTCGACCCGAGCGACGCCACCGTCCTCTATCGGTTGCCCAGCACCAGGTTCGGCGACCACGGTGCCGAACCCGGAGGGACCTGGCACTACCGGGTCGTCGCCGACACCGGGGAGACGACCTCCGTCGGGACGGCCGTCGTCCCGGCCGAGCCGGACGACAACCAGCGGATCGCGCTGCTTGCGGCGATCGCGATCCCACGACAGGTCCGTCTCAACTGGCGCATCCCCCGATCGGCACGCGGGCCCTTCGTCGTCCGGGCCGACGGCCGGCCGCTGCACCGTACCGACCAGGTCCGCGGAGCGGTGACGGTGCGCAACCCGGTCGTCCGCACCCAGCACCTGACCCTCACCGACGCTGACGGGGCTGTGCTGGCATCGGCCACGGCGGTGCCCCCGGAGCATCCGCGTCTGCTGCTGGACCGTCCCACGATCGGCAAGGTCCGACGCCAGATCGCCGACCGGGAGGGCACTGCCGCCGCGCTCTGGGAGGAGGCCCGTCGTCTCGCGCTGTCCGCCGGCGCCACCGGCCCGGAAGCGGCGTTCGTCCACGCGGTCACCGGTGAGCAGCGGTTCGCCGACATCGCCTTCGAGCGGGCACGCAGCGATGTCGCTCTGGTCCGCACCCAGTCGATGCCCATCGAGGTCGGCCACACCACCACGTCCCTCGCATTCGCGTACGACTGGGCCCACAACGCCTGGACCGAGGAACAGCGCGCCGAGATCCGGGACGGCCTGAAGGTGAGTGCGGCGTACTACGGGACGTACCACGCCAGCAATCTCGACTCGCCGGACGACCTCGCCTCCAACTGGGTGGCATGCAGCCGTGGCCCCGAGCTGATTGGCCATCTTGCGGCACGCGGTGACGGCGACTACGGCTTCTGGGACGAACGACTCGGTACGCTCACCAGCAACCTCCACCAGAACATCCGCCAGGCGCTGTCGGACAGCGGCTGGTGCCAGGAGGGCTGGGATTACGAAGCCATGATCACCCATGCGCTCACCCTCGCCACCGGGTCCGCGGCCTCGGCCGGAGTCGACGCCTTGCAGGACGAGTGGTCACGACCCGGCCTGGCCAACTTCTATCTGCACACGATGTCACTGCGGCATGACCAGGGGCGGCTCCAGTTCGGTGTCGGGGAGAAGGCGGGGCAGCTCTACGGGCTCTCCGGCCTGACCGCCCAGACCCCGCCCGAGCTGCTGGCGTACCTGGTGCACTTCTGGCAACGGGCGACAGGCCCGGATTCGTTCCATCCGAACCTGGAGGTGCCGTGGACCCTGGTCTCGTGGCCGCAGAACGATCGCGCGAAGGAGCCTGAGCGGGGCCCGCGCGTGTTGACCGGGGCGATCCTCGACGACGAGGCGGGCTGGTACGGCTTCCGCAACCGCCATCACAACTCCGATGACGTCCTGGTGGGTCTGAGCAACCGCAACCATCATGGCAACGGGTGGTCGAGCCCGGAGGCGTTCGGGTTGTCGTGGATCGGTCAAGGAGTCACGTGGGCGGTGATGCCGGCGAAGGACACCGACAAGGCGGAGCTGTACTCCAAGCCACTCGTCGACGGCGGGCCCGGTGGCGTGGGGCGGGGCACCACCGTGCGATCCGCTCGCTACGACGGTCAGGGTGGTGGATACGTCGAGCTGGATTCCTCGGGGAACTACGGCGTCCGGACGGCGTACCGGCAAGCCCTTGTCGACCTGGCCGCCAACGGTTCGGTGGCCGCTGTGCTGGCCTTCCGTGACCGGTTCGACGACGCGACGAGCCGGGAGTGGACGTGGCAGGTCGCACCTGATGAGGGACTCGAGATCACACTGTCGGGCGACAGCTTCGTGGTGCGCAAGGACGATGTCTGGATGACGGGATGGCTGCTCGATCCCGGCACGGCCGAGTGGCAGGTGGCCGATGGCGCCGTCCGGGCCGTCCGCACCGGTACGGAGGCGGAGTTCCGCGTGGTCCTGGCGTCCGGCCGCGGTCAGCTGCCGACCGCCACCGTGACCGGGACCACCGTCACGCTGGGGGAACGGAGCTACGACACCACCCGGCTGGACGAGGTGCAGCCACCGGCGGCACCGCCGGTCGGTGACGAACCCGCCACCCTGTTCCTCGAGGTGCCGCTCCGGCCGTTCATGGCCGGGCAACACCAGGAGGTCACCGCCGTCTACGAATGGTGGCACCGGGAGGTGTCTGCGCCGATGCCGATCAGTCTGCAGGTGCCCGAAGGCTGGACGGTGACACCGACGACGGCGGAGATCCCGCGGCTCGGTCAGGGGCAGCGGCACGTCCAGACCTGGAAGGTCACACCGAGTCCGGACGGGCCACTCGGGGAGGTCGAGCTCGTGGCCGTGGCAGGGGATGACGCCCATCAGGTGACCGACACCCGCGTGGTACGTCAAGTCGCGCTCAACTTCGCACTGGGCATGCCCACTCAGATGTCGAGCACTCTGCGGGACAGCAGTGTGGCCGTCGACGGCAACACCGACGGCTACTTCGGGCGTGGATCCGTGGCACACAGCCAGCAGGAGATCCAGCCGTGGTGGCAGGTCGACCTCGGTGAGCCACGCGACATCGGCACCATCCGGTTGTGGAACCGACAGGCCGACCAGTTCCCCGAGCGAGGCACGAACTACTACGTGATCGTCTCGGACGTGCCGTTCGGGTCGGTCGGACTTGATGAGGCGCTGGACCTGCCGGACGTGTGGACCTTCCACAGCGACGACTACTACCGCTGGCCGACCACCATCCCGGTGGGCCGTCAGGGTCGCTACGTCCGGCTGCAGATGGCCGCGCCGACCCCCACCTACCTGCAGCTCGCTGAGATGGAGGTGCTGCCCTGATCGACGAGCTGTGCTGTGGGCAGGGCACGGGCGTCAGGGCTCAGTCGTCCAGCGTGACCGGACCGATCAGGCCGGAGGGCCATAGGCACCCTCGTAGTGGTTGCCACTGGAGTTGCTGACGGTCACGGTGACGGTCTTCGTGCCGGCACGCAGCAGACCAGCCGGGACGGTCGTGACGTACGGCGCCCACAGCAGCTCGGGGGCGGCAGACAGTTGCCGCCTTGCCCTGCTCGCCGGACCGAGTGCCCTAGACTGCCTCGGCCGGTCGCTGCCCAGGTCGTGGGTGGCCCGGGTGTACGGGACCTGGTCCGCACGAGGGGTGTGGCCCCGCATCCACGGAGGAGACTGACATGACGGTGATGGCGACAGCCCTGCAGGACGGGCTCGTGACGTTGCTCGAGAAGCACTGCCCGGTGATCATCGCCCACCGCGGCACCACCTTGGGGAGCTTCCCCGACAACACCCTGCGCTCGGCGCTCGGAGCGGTGCGGTCAGGAGCCGACATCATCGAGGTCGACGTGATCGCCTCCGCCGACGGCGAGTTCTTCTGCTTCCACAACGGATACGAGGCGAAGCTGCTCGCCGAGGACGTCGACCTGCGCACCCTCACCGCCGACGAGATCGAGGAGAAGCGGTTCGTGTGGCAGGGTGGCCAGGGTCGGCCCGGACCCGAACGGCTGGCGACCATGTTGGAAGGACTGCCCGACACCTGGATCAACCTGGACCGCTCCTGGGGCCTGTGGCCGGACCTGCTCCCCTGGCTGGACCGGGCCGGGGTGGCTGACCGGGTGCTGCTGAAGTCCCCGCCACAGCCGGAGGCACTCGCGACGCTGGCGGCGCACCCGACGCCGTACCTCTACTTCCCGATCGTGCGCACGCCGGAGGAGTTCGCCTCCGTGGAGGAGATCCAGGGCATCAACCTGGTCGGCGCCGAAGTGTTGGCCCGTGACTCCGGCGACCCGTACGCCGCACCCGACGCCGTGGCCGACCTCGCCAGCCGGTACCCGTTCGTGCAACTGAACGCGATCAACTTGGAGAACGGGGCACGGCTCTATCTCGACTGGGACGACGAGACCTCGATCTGCACCGGCCCCGATGCCGGATGGGGGCGCCTGATCGACATCGGAGCGACGGCGGTCCAGACCGACTGGCCGCACCTGTTGCGTGACCACCGTGACCAGCGGCC
>Ga0079226_10004436_pt1 | contig 10728 bp, 11 predicted proteins | sample Poulit2014_FD_76345 | JGI IMG/M metagenome (GOLD analysis project Ga0079226, IMG submission 76345) | Agricultural soil microbial communities from Georgia to study Nitrogen management - Poultry litter 2014 | ecosystem: Environmental > Terrestrial > Soil > Agricultural land | place: USA: Georgia...
GCCTGCACCTGATTATTGCGAATAAACTGCACGAAATTAGGCACAGCTATAGTGGCAACGATGGCCAGTAATGCCAGAACGATCATCAATTCTACGAGGGTAAACCCGCGTGCGCCCTTAACTCGTAACATGGTGTGCTCCAGATAAATTTATGATTCAAGCATGCATAAATCGGCAGTGCATTGCATTACACTGCAGACAGTCGGTTTAAACCCTAGGATAAAAGGTCAAAACCGCTATAAACCTTAGCGCACTTGGCTATTGGCTGCTTAATCTCTTGGTAAAATACTGCTCAATTCGGTTTGCAAGACAACCCGCTGTTTGTCAATCCGACTTACATTGATATCACAATGACATCTTTCATGACCCAGCTCATTGCTGCATGCCACACACCCACTTAACATCCGCTTTTATTCACAATATTTTAGCTTGCAGGGCGTTCCTCTATAATTGCTTAAACGCCAAGCCGCGCTGCTCTGCAAGCACCATTCGTTATTCGACCCAAGGCAATAATAATATGTCGAGAGTTTTAGAATTTATCAGTCAACGTTTAGTCTCTTTTTTACCCAATGAATTGTCCCCCAGTGAGCTGGGCCAGCTGCTAACCCCGCGTCGACACTCCATGTTACTCGGCCAACGCCGCGCCACTATGATTGTCAATCGCGTGCGTTTATTTGCCATGTTGTTTGCGGTGCTCACGCCTTTGTGGGGCATTGTCGACGTTATGGTGTTTGACTCACCGCTTTGGATCAAACTGGCCTTTTTGCGGGTGCTCACCAGTGCAGCTTTTGCTGCTGTGCTGGTGTTTTATCGTCCATCGGGCCGCTTATTGGATGCCTATCGCGCCATGGCGGTGTTGTTTATTATTCCCACGCTGTTTTATATTGCTTCGCATTTATTGTTAGCAGGCCAAGCGCTGGATGGGTTTTCCTCTGCGGTTGCAACGGGCTATGCTTTTTTACCCTTTGTGTTGATGGCGGGCCTGGCAGTTTTCCCGTTAAGTTTAATTGAAAACGTTGTGCTGGCCACTGTGTTGTTAATTGCGCAAGGCATCGCGGGTTATCTAAGCTGGTCGACGATTAACTGGCCGTCGTTTGCCGGTGGCTTTTGGTTGTTGATTTTAATCGCTTGGGTCACTTCACTGGCCAGTACCAGTCAGTTGGCTTTTATGATTACTTTGGTGCGCCAAGCTATTCATGATCCGTTAACCGGCACTTTTTCCCGCGGCAGTGGTAAAGAAATCCTTAACCTGAACTGGGCCAATGCAATGCGCAACCGGCAACCTATTTCAGTGGCTTTTCTCGATTTAGATCACTTTAAAAAAGTGAACGATGAGTTCGGCCACGAAGCTGGAGATACGGTGTTGCGTGACTTTGCCAGCCAGTTAAGTAAGCAGCTACGCGGTTCTGACTGTTTATTGCGTTGGGGCGGTGAGGAGTTTGTGTTGCTGATGCCCAATACCAGCCTTGATAAATCACAGATCGCGTTAAAGCGCATGATGACCTCGGGCTTTGGTCAGCGCCCCGATGGCTCTCCCCTCACGGCCAGTATTGGTTTGGCTGAGCAGCTGCACGACCAAGTGGACAGTCCACAACAGCTACTGGCCCTCGCCGATCAGCGCATGTATCAAGCTAAACAAGCTGGGCGCAATCAGATTTGTGCAGCGTGCTCGTTCTGAGGCAATAAATTCGCGCCTGGCCATGCCTATGGTTACAATGCAGCTACTTTAAATTTTTGGTATCGGTCAGTTATGTCTAAACGTGTCTTACAGCCACAGGGCAATTATCCAAAGGCGGGCTTTTGGAAGCGTCTGGCGGCGATGTTTTATGATTTTATGCTGTGCATCGCTTTGGTGATGGTGGTGACCATGATTTACCATCAAGGTGTGTTGCGTCTGATTTATGGTTCTGCAGCCTTGCAAGAAATGGCTGACAGTCAAATGCTCGATATAGACCCTGTGCTTTCTAGTATTTTATTTTTATCGCTGTTTGCTTTTTTTGCCAAATTTTGGACCCACAATGGGCAAACCCTGGGCATGCAAGTGTGGGGGCTGCGGGTACAAAACGCGGATGGCAGCGCCATTGATCTGTGGCAGGCGTTGTTGCGTTTTTTAGCGGCTATTTTTGCATGGTTGCTAGCAGGTATGGGGGTGTGGTGGATGCTGTTCGATAAAAAGAAACGCACCTGGTCTGATATGTACTCTGGCAGTGAGATTGTTCAGCTGCCGAAGAATGCGCATAAAAAATAATCATTTAATGGCAGTGGTTGCCCTGTAGGAGGACTCCATGAGTCCGACTTGGGTCGCAGCCATGGGCAGCTCCTACAGGAGCCAAGGTTCGATTGCCGGCATGTAGGAGAGCGCCATGCGCTCGATTTGCTGCATTTGTGCGCGGTATGGACAATATCGCCGGCATGGCCGGGCTCCTACAACAGAACGTCATGCGCTCGACGTGGTGCATTTGTGCGGAGTGGCTGTTTTCGCCAGCATGGCCGGGAGAGCGCCATGCGCTTGGTGTACTTATTTGTGCGCGCTGTGGTGTGTTTTCGTTAGCATGGCCAGCGCTTACAAATAAATAGGTTTGCGCGTTTCCCGTTGGTCTTCCATAATATGCGGCTAATGTTGTTACTTCTAGCAGGCGCATTTTCTTATGGCTAAAAAACTTTATATCGAAACCCACGGTTGCCAAATGAACGAGTATGACAGCTCGCGCATGGTGGATTTATTGGGCGAACAACAAGCCATAGAAACCACTTTAGACGCAGCCGAGGCGGATGTTATTGTGCTCAATACCTGTTCCATCCGTGAGCGCGCGCAAGATAAGGTCTACTCTCAGTTGGGCCGCTGGCGTGAACTGAAGGAAGCCAATCCAGAGCTAATCATCACCGTTGGTGGCTGTGTGGCCAGCCAAGAAGGTGCGGCGATTCGCTCCCGCGCGCCTTATGTGGATGTGGTATTTGGCCCACAAACCTTGCACCGTTTGCCGGAAATGATTGATGCGGCGCGCAGCACTGGTCAAGCGCAAGTGGATGTGTCTTTCCCCGAAATTGAAAAATTTGACCGCTTGCCAGAGCCGCGTATCGATGGCCCCACCGCTTATGTGTCAGTGATGGAAGGTTGTAGCAAGTACTGTAGCTTCTGCGTGGTGCCTTATACCCGTGGTGAAGAAGTCAGCCGTCCGCTCGGTGATGTGTTAAAAGAAATCCAACACTTGGCTGACCACGGCGTGCGTGAAGTCACTTTACTAGGCCAAAACGTCAATGGTTACCGTGACGATACTGACACTGATGTGGCGGTGGATTTTGCCGAGCTGATTCGCTTGGTCGCAGAAATTGATGGTATTGATCGCATTCGTTATATGACTTCGCACCCGCTGGAGTTTTCAGACTCGCTGATTGATGCCCATGCCAATATTCCTAAGCTGGCTAAGTACCTGCATTTACCTGTGCAGTCTGGTTCTGATCGCATCCTTGCAGCCATGAAACGCAATCACACGGCCCTTGAGTACAAATCACGAATTCGTAAGCTTAAAGCGGCGGTGCCGGACATTATTATCAGCTCTGACTTTATTGTTGGCTTCCCCGGCGAGACTGAGAAGGATTTTCAGCAAACCATGCAGTTGGTTGCTGATATGGACTTTGATTTTTCATACTCGTTTCTCTACAGCCCACGCCCTGGAACACCTGCCGCAGAATTACCTGACGACACGCCGGAAGAAGTTAAGAAGCAGCGTTTAAGTCTTTTGCAGCACCGCTTGCAGCAACAAGGTTTTGCCCATACGCGACGTATGGCGGGTACAGTGCAGCGTAATTTAGTCACTGATTATTCAAAGAAAGATCCAAGCTTTTTGCAGGGTCGCCATGAGAACAATCGTATTGTGTATTTCCGTAGCAATAACCCGGCTTTAATTGGTCAATTTGTGGATATACTCATCGATGATGCAGAGCACTTCACTCTGCAGGGCAGCCTAGTCGAATAAGACTTTAATCTACTGGACAGACAGCGCTGCGCAGCACCCTTGGCGGGCCGAATAAACAAAGCTAGCGCAATGCGTTTTTTTCTGATAAGTTCGCCCGCTTGTGAACGTAAGGTCTTTTCCTAGGAAAGTCGTATAATACCTTTACGTAGTGACTTTTAGCGTTTGAGAGGCGGGAACTATGCCCAATACAGCAGAGAAAAAAAGTAGCCAATTAATTCGTGCTTTTGTCCCTTATAAGGAAGCCAAGGACGAAGAGTATATGAGCGATAAAATGCGCGCTCACTTTATTAATATTCTGAATATTTGGAAACAAGAGCTACGCGAAGAAGTGGATCGTACCGTTAACTATATGAAGGACGAAGCTGCTAACTTCCCAGACCCAGCTGATCGCGCCAGTCAAGAAGAAGAGTTCAGCCTTGAGCTGCGCACTCGTGACCGCGAGCGTAAGCTGATTAAAAAGATTGATGAAACCATCGCCTTGATTGAAGACAATGAATACGGCTGGTGTGACGCCTGCGGCATCGAGATTGGCATTCGCCGTCTGGAAGCACGCCCCACGGCAACCATGTGCATTGACTGCAAGACGTTAGCCGAGATTAAAGAAAAGCAAATGGGCTCGTAAGTTTACAGCCAAGCGTTATTACAAAAACGGAGCCTCTCAGCTCCGTTTTTTATTGCCTAAATAATGTGTTAGCGCTCTCTTGTAGGAGCTGGCCATGCCAGCGAAAACATCACACCGCGCGTAAATGCAGCGCATCGGACGCATGGCGTCCTCCTACAGGAGCTAGCCATGCCAGCGAAAACATCACACCGTGCGTACCTGCACCCTGTCGAGCGCATGGCGCTCTCCTACAGGAGCTGGCCATGCCAACGAAAATACCGCACCGCGCGTAAATGCAGCGCATCGGACGCATGGCGTCCTCCTACAGGAGCTGGCCATGCCAGCGAAAAACATCACACCGCGCGTACCTGCACCCTATCGAGCGCATGGCGCTCTCCTACAGGAGCTGGCCATGCCAGCGAAAACATCACACCGCACGTAAACGCACCCTGTCGAGCGCATGGCGCTCTCCTACAGGAGCTGGCCATGCCAGCGAAAACATCACACCGCGCGTAAATGCAGCGCATCGGACGCATGGCGTCCTCCTACAGGAGCTGGCCATGCCAGCGAAAACATCACACCGCACGTAAACGCACCCTGTCGAGCGCATGGCGCTCTCCTACAGGAGCTGGCCATGCTAGCGAAAAACATCACACCGCGCGTAAATGCACCCTGTCGAGCGCATGGCGTCCTCCTACAGGAGCTGGCCATGCCAGCGAAAACACCGCACCGCACGTAAATGCAACGCATCGGACGCATGGCGTCCTCCTACAGGAGCTGGCCATGCCAGCGAAAACACCACACCGCGCGTAAATACAGCGCATCGGACGCATGGCGTCCTCCTACAGGAGCTGGACATGCCAGCGAAAAACATCACACCGCGCGTACCTGCACCCTGTCGAGCGCATGGCGCTCTCCTACAGGAGCTGGCCATGCCAGCGAAAACACCGCACCGCGCGTAAATACAGCGCATCGGACGCATGGCGTCCTCCTACAGGAGCTGGCCATGCCAACGAAAACATCACACCGCGCGTAAATACAGCGCATCGGACGCATGGCGTCCTCCTACAGGAGCTGGCCATGCCAGCGAAAAACACCACACCGCGCGTACCTGCACCCTGTCGAGCGCATGGTATAGATCACCGCATTATTGCTGGGTCAAGGCACTGCGCAGTTCGGTTAACGCCGCTTGGCAGGCTTCGTCGCTGGCGTACTCTGGGCTTTGTGCGATGCACTCGTCATCGTGCCACACTTGCAACTGCAGACCCGCTTGCCGCACATCCAGGGCGTCTTGAGCTTCTTGAATGTGCTTTGAGGCCATACCTGCGCTGCGGCCATCGGCAAAGGCCTTAGACAATAGCAGCTCGTCGCCCTTGTCACTTAACACGCGAAAACGAAAGCCCTCATCATCTCTAAAGCTCACCACCCGTCTCACCCGTCTGGTTTTTTTCTTACCTTGCTCTAGATCAGCGCCTTGCACGGCAAAGTTGCGCAAACCCACTGCCTCGCGCAGCTTTTGCAATGCAGGGGTGGCAACTTTTCGGGCTTTCACGGCGCCAGCCTGTAAGATCTCTTCCAGCTCAGCCGGCTTAGCCATCAGCTCGTGATAACGCTCACGGGGTTCGCTGAGTTGCTCGTCTAATAAAGTAAACAAACGCTGTTTAGCTTCACCCCACGCCAAGCCAGCCTCAAGGTCGGCCCGCATGGCTGTGTGCTCAGCATGAGTGGCAAAGGCTTGGTACAGAGTAAATAAGTGTGCGCTGTCTGGATCTTTAGCTTCGCCGGGCAGTTTAGAATCAGTGACAATTTGCGAAATCGCATTTTTTAATTCTTTACTGGAAGAAAACAGCGGAATGGTGTTGTTGTAGCTTTTTGACATTTTACGGCCATCCAAGCCGGGCAACAGCGCCACATCATCTTCCACCACAGCTTCCGGCAAAACAAACAGCTCACGGCCTTTGCCAAACAAGTGATTAAAACGCTGGCCAATATCACGGGCCATTTCCACATGCTGAATTTGATCGCGCCCCACCGGCACTTTATGGGCGTTAAATAACAAAATATCAGCCGCCATTAACACTGGATAGCTGAATAAACCCATGGTCACCCCAGCGTCGGCGTCAGCACCTGCTGCTTCGTTGTCATCCACTGCAGCTTTATAAGCATGGGCACGGTTTAATAAACCTTTACTGGCCACACAGGTCAGCAGCCAAGTCAGTTCGGTGATTTCAGGGATATCTGATTGGCGATAAAAAGTGGCCCGCTCAACATCGAGACCGCCAGCCAGCCAAGTAGCGGCAATTTCTAGACGTGAGCGCTCAATACGCTCGGGCTCATCGCACTTAATTAACGCATGGTAGTCCGCTAAAAAATAAAACGACTCAACATTATCAGCCAGACTGGCTTCTATGGCTGGGCGAATCGCACCCGCATAATTCCCCAGGTGCGGGGTGCCTGTGGTGGTAATTCCGGTTAAAACTCGCGTACTCATAATCACTCTATTCTTTATTAGTAAAATTTACAGACGTTCGGCAACCAAATCTTTTAGCTCAACCAGCCGTCCATGGAAAAAGTGTCCACATTCTGCCACTTTTAGCAGCTCATGGGGCTGAGTTAAGCCAGCGGCCCACTGATACACCTGTTCTGGCGCAATGATTTCATCTTCTGTGGGTTGGATAATCGTCAGTTGACACTGACTGGCCACACTGTGCTCAGCATCAAAACGCTGCACCGCAGGGGCCACCAAGTACACTTGCTGCACTGCGCGACCGGCTTGCTGCAAACGGCCAGATAAGCTGCCAGCAACAAAGCCGCCAAAGGAAAAGCCCATTAAGTAAATGGGTACATTTGGGTGTTTAGCTTGCAGCCAGTTTAATGCTGCCTGGGCATCGTCAACTTCGCCGCTGCCCATATCGTGCTCACCCGCGCTTTGCCCGGTGCCGCGATAATTAAAGCGCAAAGTGGCCAAACCGCTATCACGGGCGGTGCGTTGCAAGGTGGAGACCACTTTATTGAGCATGGTGCCGCCTTCACTTGGGTTGGGGTGGCACACTAAAGCAATGCCCCGCGCCTCGGCCAGCGGTAAGTGCAAGCCTTGTAAAGCCCCTACGGGTCCATCAATGGTTACTGGTGTTTCGCGAACAAACAAAAAAGACTCCCAGCCCCCCTTGGGGGTAAATTTGTCTAGTGGTAAGTATTTTATATACAGTAGATACTATTAGCTGTAGACGCCTGCCCTATGCTGTACAGATCAGGCATTCATAAAACGTAATGCAAAGCCTTTTTAAAGAGGAAGTCTTGTGGAACAGTCACTCCCCATTTGGTTAATCCCTACGCTCACTTTGGTGGGCGGAGTCATTATTGGTTTGATTTTAGCACGTGTACTGCAGCGCACCTCACCCGCTCAAACCCAGCGCGAGCTGCGTGAACTGCAAGAGCGCTTTGATGATTATCAAAGTGAAGTGGTGACGCATTTTAACACCACTGCTTCATTAGTGAAAAAACTCAACAAAAACTATCAAGCTGTGCAAGAACATCTGGCCACTGGTGCAGATTGCTTAGCCCTCGATGAAACCTCTCGGGAAAGTTTACTCGCTGCTTTAGTGGGTGAGCCACAACCCCAAGAGCGCATCAGCGCCCGCCAAGAGGCTGAAGACAGCAGCCATGAAAATCTTGAGCCACCACGGGATTATGTACCCAAAGCTGAAGGCGAGCCCGGTACCCTTTCTGAAGACTACAGCGTTAAACGCTAACTTCAGCATTGATGAAAAGGAGTCTCAGCGGGCTCCTTTTCTATTTTTATTGACCATTCATTGCCGGACGCACACCGATACGCGCTGTAACAGTTTGCGGTTGGCCATCGCGTAATATTTCTAACGTTACTTTTTCATTGGGCTGCATGCGTGCCACTTGATTCATCGAGCTGCGCCCGTCTTGCGCGTTTTCTCCAGCAATCTTTAAAATGATATCGCCCGGTTGTAAACCCGCCTCATACGCTGGTCCGCCACGATAAACACCAGCCACCAAAACCCCGGGGCTTTCCAACAAGCCAAAAGACTCCGCCAATTCTGGGGTTAGTGCCTGCACTTCCAAGCCCAACCAGCCGCGCACCACTTGACCATGCTCCACAATGGAGCGCATCACTTCCAGCGCCAGCTTTACTGGGATTGCAAAACCTATCCCTTGCGAGCCGCCGGAGCGGGAAAATATCGCGGTATTAATCCCCAGCAAATTGCCTTGAGCATCCACTAAAGCACCACCGGAGTTACCTGGGTTAATCGCCGCGTCGGTTTGAATAAAGTCTTCGTAAGTATTAAGACCGAGCTGGTTACGCCCCGTTGCACTGACAATCCCCATGGTAACCGTCTGCCCCACGCCAAAGGGGTTACTAATGGCGAGTACCACGTCGCCAATCTGGATGCTGTCGGAACGGCCCAAGGTAATGGCTGGCAAGTCTGGCAGGTCTATTTTCAGTACCGCCAAATCGGTTTCTGGGTCACTGCCAATCACCCGCGCCAGAGTTTCACGGCCATCTTTAAGGGCCACGATAATTTGATCCGCACCCGCGGTAACGTGGTTATTGGTCAGCAAGTAACCTTCCTTGCTCATCAGCACCGCTGAACCCAAACTGGATTCCATACGTTTTTGCTCGGGCAAATTATCACCAAAAAAGCGTTGGAAAACAGGATCTTCATATAACGGATGCAGCGGTTTATTGACGACTTTAGCAGTGTAAAGGTTAGCCACTGCAGGCGAGGCTTGATTAACTGCGCTAGCATAGGAGGCAGGCCCTTGTGCTGCACGCGAATAAAGCGGTGCCTGCAATAGATTCATATTGTTGCTGGGCAAGCCGACCCAGTGTGGAAAGCGCTCAATTAAAAACAGCGCGGCAAACAAGCCCACAGCTAACGGCCATCCATAATTCTTTAAAAAACGTGGCATAGATATTTCCTAGTACAACCACCATTAAAATATGTGTCTAACACTTAACTAACCCGAGCCGCCAAAGCGCTCATTACAGCTGAATGTACGGCTGTATTCGATCCCAAAGTTTTCTAGGGCATGCCAGCTACGTTGCATTATAGGTTGTAGCGTAAAATTAAAGCACCGCCCATTTACATTAAGGAACAATTATGTCTGTTGAACGTCCTTTGTTAATCCAAGCCATTGAGCAATTTTTAAATGTCAGTGCTATTGCGGACTACTGCCCCAACGGCCTGCAAGTGGAAGGTAAAGCTCAAATCAAGCGCATTGTCAGCGGTGTCACCGCCAGCCAAGCATTAATTGATGCCGCCATTGAGCTGCAAGCTGATGCGCTCTTGGTGCATCACGGCTATTTTTGGAAAGGCGAAGATCAACGCATCATCGGCATGAAACAACGCCGCATTAAAGCCCTATTGGCCAATGATATCAACCTGTTAGCCTATCACTTGCCTTTAGATGTGCACCCGGAGGTGGGCAATAATGTGCAACTGGCTGAGCGTTTAGGTTTAACGGTGAGCGGCCCTTTAGAGCCTAACAACCCCAGCAATGTTGGCTTAGTGGGTGAGCTGGACACGCCTTTATCAGCCAGTGAGTTTGCTGCACGCATTGAGCAGGCGTTAGAGCGTGCCCCTCTCGTGGTGGATCATCAGCAGCCGATTAAGCGTGTGGCTTGGTGTACCGGCGCTGCGCAGGATTATATCCAGCACGCCATTGCGCAGGGCGCTGATGCCTTTATTACCGGCGAGGTGTCGGAGCGCACCTTCCATGAGGCCCAGGAAAACAACATCAGCTTCTTTGCCGCGGGCCACCACGCCACCGAGCGTTATGGGGTGCAGGCATTGGGCGAGTGGCTCGCAGAACGTTTTGATATTGAACACCATTACGTGGAATGCCCAAATCCGGTTTAAACAGCGATCAGCGCGCACTCTGCGAGTTGCTCGCAGAGCTGTAACCCACGCGGTCGAAGGCATGGCCTTCTCCTACAGAATGTGTGTGGCGCACCGCCATTGGCGCACAAGCAGCCTCATGTAGGGGCGGGCCATACCCGCGATTGCTGACCTGCAACCCACAACCATACCCCACGCTCTTTGCACAAATAACAAACCACGCTGCAATACCTGCAGCATATACATGCACATATTAACCGCCAAATTCGAAGGCATGGCC
>Ga0079226_10004437_pt1 | contig 10726 bp, 9 predicted proteins | sample Poulit2014_FD_76345 | JGI IMG/M metagenome (GOLD analysis project Ga0079226, IMG submission 76345) | Agricultural soil microbial communities from Georgia to study Nitrogen management - Poultry litter 2014 | ecosystem: Environmental > Terrestrial > Soil > Agricultural land | place: USA: Georgia...
TGGCGAGATTTGGTGGTCGGGAAACCAACCTTATCTTACCATGAAGAGAGGCTTTTTTTACCCCACGCTAGAAGCTCTTTGGAACCCCCGGCATAGCCAGGGGTTTTCTAAGACCATAATAATGTCTACTATGGCTAAAGTAAAAGGTGTTAAAGGGCTTATAACAGATGGAATGGTAAGGGATATAGGAGAAATAAGAGAATTAGAATTTCCAATTTGGGCTTCTGGTATAACACCTATTGCGCCAAGTACAGATATACCTCCTGGAGAATTGAATTTACCAGTATCCATTGGTGAAATTATTGTACATCCAGGAGATTTAGTAGTGGCTGATGATGATGGAGTTGTTGTCGTACCTAAAGATATTATTTCAGAAGTTGAAAAAGCTGTAAAAGAACGAATGAAGACCGAGGATAAATGGGTCAAGGATATATATGCAACTGAAGAAATGATTTTGAAAGAACAAGTTAACAAAATTTTATCTGATAGAAATGTTAAATATTTAGATTGACATCGAATGTTTAATAACTTTGTTTTCTCATAAGCTTACGAATAATGACGTTATTAATATAATTATTTAAGATAAAGTCTTAGATTCAGATTATTATTATCTATAATTAGGAGGAAAGAATAATGAATAATTTTTTGAATAGTAAAAATATATTGTTTTCCATGTTACTTTTAACTATTATTATCGTCAGTGGATGTTCTGATCAAAGTGATACTTCAGACAATGAAGGAGAAGAAGCGTATAATCTTAGTCTTGCTACTGAGACAGCAGATGATCATTCTTTTACCATAGCAGCTAATAAATTTGCAGAATCTGTTGAAGAAGATTCAGATGGAAGACTTACTATAGATGTATTTCCTAATGGAGAACTTGGGGGGGGTACTGAAACACTTGAACAATTACAGCTAGGTGATTTAGATATGGCTGTTAATGGGGGGCCGGCTCATGCTCCTATTGTTCCTGAAATGAGTATTGTTAATTTGCCTTTTGCGTTCGATACTCGTGAAGAAGCATATGATGTAATAGATGGGGAATTAGGAGAAATTCAATTTGATTTATTGGAGGAAAACGGTATTAAAGGTTTGTCGTGGTGGGAAGATGGTTTTTTTCAAATTACAACAAATACTGGACCAATTGAAACACCTGATGATATGAAAGGAGTTAAAATTCGAGTACCGGAAATTGAAATACGTCAGGATACTTTCAAAGCTTTAGGAGCTAATCCTGTTCCAATGAGTTTCACTGAGTTGTTCTCCGCTCTTCAACAGAATGTAGTTGATGGACAAACTAATGGTTTATCTACAGTTTATAGTTCTAATTTTTATGAAGTACAAGATTATTTATCTATAATTCCTGTTACATGGAGTTCAGCTGTTTTAGAAATTAGTTCAGATAAATGGGATAGTTTACCTAAAGACCTTCAAGATATTTTGCAAGAAAATGCCGATGAATATCGTGACTTTCAAAGAGAACTTACTCAGGAAGAGGATGAGGAATTAGTATCTAAACTTGAAGATGAAGGAATGGACGTAAATGAAGTGGATGATTTAACTCCTTTTAAAGAAAAAACAGAAACAGTTTATGAGGAATATGAAGATGTTTTTGGGAAAGATTTAATGGATTTAATGCCTGAAAATTAAAATTGATGGCAGGTTAACTCAATATATTAACTGTTGAGTAACCTGCCTATCTAATAAATGGGTGGTGAATTATTTAATGCTTAATAATATTAATAAGTTTTTATCATATTTAAATAAGTTTATTACCGGTATTAGTATGATTATTTTAACAGGAATAGTTTTGATAACATTTATTCAAGTTATATTTAGGTATTTTTTTCATAATGCATTAGGTTGGGGAGATGAATTTTCTAGATTTTTATTAATCTGGCTCTCTTTTTTAGGTTTTTCTATAGCTGTTTGGCATAATGCTCATTTAAATATTGACTTTTTCGTGAAAAGAGTACCCAGCTTTTTAAAAAAATTTTTAAATATAATTATACATATTTCTATTATTCTTTTTTTAGGTCTCGCATTTATTTATAGTTTTAAGGTTGTAGAAATCTCCCATAACTCTTCACTTGTATCAATACCACTTACATGGGGAGATGCTTTCGTTTCTTTTCCAATTGGTATAGGGATTTCTTTACTTTATTATGTAAATTCTATTCTACAAAAAGAAAGGACTGATTAAATATGTTATATCTAATAATACCAATTGCTTTATTTATAATATTAGGTTTACCTATTGCATTTTCGATGGGGTTAGGTTCTTTTTTTTATGTATGGATTACAGATACATCGTCACTGAATATTATATTAAATAAATTAATAAATGGTATAAACTCATTTTCTCTCCTTGCTGTTCCACTATTTATTTTTATGGGAGAAATTATAGTACGTGGCGGTGCTATGCATCGCTTAATGTCTCTTCCCAATGTTCTATTAAAAAAATTTACAGGAGGACTAGGATATGTAAATGTTGGTTCGGCAGTTTTACTTGGTGGAATATCAGGGTCTATGGTTGCAGATGTTGCAGCTTTATCTAATGTTTTTGGTCCGGAAATGAAAAGAAAAGGATTTGCTCCAGGATTTATAGCATCTTTACAAGGTAGTTCAGGAACATTAGCAGCTATAATACCTCCCAGTATAATTTTAATTTTAATAGGAGTATCGGGCGGAGTATCTATTGGCGACTTATTTTTAGCAGGAATTATACCTGGTATATTAACAGCTATATTTTTAATGATTTATGTTTACTTTTATGCTAAAAAAAATAATATCATAGATCAAAATAAAGTTACTAAAGGAGAGTTTATTAATGCTGTTAAACAATCAATCTTACCACTAGGTTTGCCTATTGTAATTTTAGGTGGAATATTGCTAGGGATATTTACAGCAACAGAATCTGCCAGTATAGCAGTAGTATATGCGTTTATTTTATCTAGATATATTTATAAAGAGTTAAATTGGGAAAACATAAAGCAGGCTTTATTGAGTACTGTTATAAACACAGGATCTATTATGATTTTAATATCATCTGCTACCGCATTTGCTTGGTTATTAAGTAAAGCGCAGGCAACCAAAAAATTACTTGATACCTTGATGGGGATCAGTGAAAATCCAATAATTATCTTCTTTTGTCTCATTTTACTTTTGTTAATTTTAGGAACAGTTATTGAAGGAGCTCCTGTTGCTCTTATTATGACTCCATTATTAATGCCTATAGCTACTGATATAGGTATGGATCCCGTTCATTTTGGAGTATTAATGGCTTTAACCATTTCTATCGGGAGTAATACACCGCCAATGGCTATTTCATTACTTACAGCTTGTAAAATATTAAATGTGGATATGGAAAAAACCTTTCCTCATATTTTAATATTTATTGGACTGATGTTTGTATCTTTATTAATTGTGGCAGTGGTGCCAGAACTTGCTTTATTTATACCAAAATTAAATGGCTAAAATAAAAAAAGAGAGGTATTTAAAGTGATAATTCTAAATGAACATGAAGTACAAAAAATCTACAATATGAAGGACGCGTTTTGTGATATTAAAGAAATGCTAAATCAAAAAAATATAGGTAATATTATTAATCCCCCTAGGACTGTAATAGAGTTACCAAATAAAGAAGGTTCTGTTTTATATATGCCTTGTACTGATTTGTCAAAAAGTATAATGTCAATAAAGACAGTCACAATATTCCCAAATAATGCGTCAGAGGGTAGAGAAACAACACAAGGAATAATTCTTTTGTCAGATGCAAATAATGGTGATCATGTAGCTTTATTTAATGCTTCATACTTAACAAGATTGAGAACAGGTGCTATTAGCGGTTTAGCAACAGATAAATTAGCGCTAAAACATGCACAAAGTCTTGCTGTTATCGGAACTGGTGGTATGGCTTTTGAACAAGTTTTAGGTGTGCTTGAAGTAAGAGACATTAAGGAAATTTTACTTTTCAATCCAACAAAAGAAAAAGCAGTTCAGTTTAAAAAAGATTTACGAGAATATGGCATAAAAAATTCAGTTAAGATAGAAATGGTAGACGATGTTTCAGAAGCTGTTTCTCGTTCTCAAATTATTAATTGTAGCACTCGTTCTAATAAACCTGTTTTTAATGGTAATGATGTTCTACTAGGTACTCATGTAAATGGCATTGGATCTTACTTACCACACATGCAGGAAGTAGACTTTTCTTTTATTAAAAAATCTAATAAAATTGTCGTTGATGACTTTAAAGGAGTGACGGAGGAGGCGGGTGAACTTATTTATGCAAATAAACAATCAGATTGGTCTTTTGAAAAAGATTTACATGGAGAGTTAATTGATCTAGTAACAGATAATATAGTTGGGCGTGAAAATGAAGAAGAAATAACTTTTTTTAAATCCGTTGGAGCTTCTTATTATGATTTAGCAGTAGCAAACGGTGTATATAAAAAAACAAAAATAATTTAATTGGAAACCACATTGATGTTTAGCGAGAAAAAGTACTATTTGGGGAGACAATAAATTTTTAATAAAAACTTATATAAATCAATTTCATTAAATATGTTGAATCAAAATCCGATGTTTTAAAAATAAGTATTTAAACATTCACATTTTGGAATATAGATCGAATGATTATAACGTACAGCATCGTTTTTTGAGGAAAGCATCCGCGTTATATTGGTATTTAATTATGGAATTGACTCATATAATTAAGTTTTTCGATTTTTAAGCATCTAAAAAAAGAATTTAATGCTAATTTTATCGATATATAATCATTTAGATAGGCGGATGACGATGAATTGAGACGGAGTAAATACATTAATGAATATATCGCTTGCATATGCTAGAGATCATTTGAAAGCTATGTAACAAATAGCAGTCATAAATTAATAAAACAACATCTGGCAAAACATATAGAGACTTTACAAACGTTAATAAACGGGTATGAATTTATTTGGTGGTCCAATTTATTCAAAATTAGTTAAAAAATCGATGTATATCGTCTCAAGAAGCATTGCAGAAAGCAGTGCTTTTTTTGCGTTATATCACTGTAATAGTAGAATAATAGAAAAGGTGGTGAGTGTATGAAACTATATAGTCCAAGTGATATAGCAGGTGTTTTAGATGTAAAGGTAAGTATTGTCAGAAAATATAGTATCATGTTGGAAAAAGCAGGATATGAATTTCAAAAAAATAGTAGGAAACAACGATTTTATACAGATGATGATGTTATAGCGTTACGGAAATTAGTAACGTTTAAAGATAACGGTATGGCTCTGGGAGAATCAGTTAATGGCGTTGTGTTATGGCATAATGGGAGTGAATCATCTGATACTGATGTTACACCATATCAAACCGGTATATATGACGCACAAAGAGTGATAACGTCGTTATAACAACTGATTTTGTGCAGAAATTAAAACAATTGTTGTATAAAAAAGTAAGATGATACATGGCCTTTCCGAAAGGATGGACCAGCAACAAGATCAAATACAAAAGCGTCAAGAACAATTACAACAGCAACAAGAATACATAGACAAAAAATTGAAAAGCGAGACAATCTTTTAACCCATTTATTAAACGAACTATTAGAAACAAGAAAACAAATAGCAAAAAGAAAAGAAAAAGAATAACATACAAAATAACCACTTTTTAGATCCACGTAATAGATACAAAAGTTAGAGAAGACAGCAACCAAATAGATACACTTGCCAATATTAAATGAAGCATTAAAAAATTAGATATAAAACCAGTTACAAATGAATTAGATAAAATTAAAAGAGGAATAAAGACTATTTCCAATAGTCATTTTCTATTACACTCTACATGAGGTAATGAGATATAGGAAATAATCAACAAGTATTAAAGATGATTTGAACAATCTAAGTAGCTAGCTTTTAATTATTTGTATCTAAACAATGAAAATTCGAACGTTACTTTCAACTTAAGAATAGCTTTCATTGCAGAGGACGACTGTAGTGAAAACTATTCAGAATTAAAACCTTAAACACGAACGTTTATAAGGATTTCTCGTTAAATATCTGTATTTTTACTAAGTAAATGCAGCTATGAATTTGACTCAGAAAAAAGCAAAAATCATTTCTGAACTTCTAATTTTTATCCATTTTTCTTAATTTATGGATATTATCAGTAGATATATTCCCACCTGATATAATGGATACAATATTTTTTCCATGAATATCTATTTTGTTATTCATTGCAGCAGCAACCGTTATTGCTCCGGATGGTTCTACAAGCTGCTTCATATGTTCCAATAAAAAAACAAATGCTTCTTTTATTTCTTTCTCATTAACAAGAATAATATCATCAAGATATTTTTGCATGATAGTAAATGCATTTGTATCTGGTTTTAATGATCTGAGTCCATCTGCAATAGTTATTGGTGGATCAATAACAACTATTTCTCCTTTATTTAATGAGAGAAATGCAGTTTTAGCATTTTCAGGTTCTACGCCAATAACTTTAATATGAGGATTTATTTCTTTAATTGCAGTGGCCACTCCTGAAGATAAAGCTCCACTTCCAATTGGTACATAAATAAGGTCAATATCAGGAATTTGTTTTATTATCTCTTTTCCTATTGTTCCATTCCCTGCCATAATTAAATTATCATCGAAAATAGCAATAGAATTTTCGTCTTTTATTTCTTCTACTTTTTTAAGCCTTTCTTCTGTAGTAGTTCCATAGTAAATTATATTCCCCCCATAATTTTTAATAGCGTCTGTTTTAGCTGATGTAGCATTTTCTGGTACGATAACAGTTACGTTAATACCGAGTTGCTTACCTATGTAAGCCGTTGCCTTGCCATGATTACCAGAAGAGGCTGTAATAATATGTTTCGTGTTGTTGTGTTCTATTATATTTTTAATCTTATTAGCTGCACCGCGAATTTTGAATGATCCAGTTTTTTGTAAATGTTCACATTTTAAATAAATATTATTATGCCCCTGCATTGATAATATTTTTGAACTAATGACAGGAGTAACATTAATAATGTCATGTATTCTTAATTGAGCATTTTCAATATCCTTAATACAAATCATCATTTATTCTCTCCCATCATAGTTCAATTGTGTATTAGATGACATAAAGAATTAAATCTATATAATTTTCTGTTTTGACTGATGTTGGTCATCTTTTATTTCAAAACTAAACCAGCCCATTTTTTTAGCCAGAATCAGGAGTATAGCTGAAGAACCTAAACTAATTGTTATGAACAACCAGGATTGTGAGTTAGCGACTAAAATTGGGGAAAAAGTAATAATTAGTAAGTCTACTGGAGAAATAGCAACGTATGCTAACCCAAAATCGTCTAATGTTTTACTTCTAAATTCAGGATCCACTATCCTTAATAAGGCAATACCTTGTGCTACACCTCCAGTTATCCACCCCCACGTAAAAACACCTCTTTCAAACCAGTATTCAGCAAAAAATCTTTTTGATACAATAGAAAAGAAAAACCATGACATAAGCAATCCAAATAAAAATAAAATAGCAAGCGGAACAAGGTATTGAGCTACGACAGGCAAACTAATGGAGGCAATGCCGAATGCTATTAACAAATCAGTTGATGCTCCACCAATTCTCGTAATAATATCCTTTGAGAAATAAGTTTTTGATTTAGTTACTGATAGTATCCATTTTATAATTAACCCCAAAATAAAAGAGATAGAAAAGACAGGTATTGATACAGGCATAATACTTCCTAACCAATCACTTAGAAGATAAGCTACAAATGCAATGCCTAATATTAAAATAACATGAAACATTAATGGATCAATAGACATTGTTGAAACAGTGTCCATTTCGGTTTTTTTTCTAGAATTAGGTGCTATTAACCCAGTTCTCATATCTTTAGAAAGGTTATCAAAGGAATTAATAAACTTTGTATCTCCTTTTATCGTTGCCCTCTTTATAAAAAACAAGCCTATTATTATGGCACTTACTGTTCCCACTGTGGCTGAGGTCATTGCAAGAGAGGTTGCATCTTCCCATCCATATAAATTAAAAGATTCTCCAATGGCTGCTGCAGTACCGTATCCTCCAACAAATCCTGCACCAAGAATAAGTCCAAATCCGGCGTTCATATCTCCCCAAAAAGGATTTAAAAATAATAGAGCAAAAAGTAATCCCCCTCCCCACATAACGAGCATTGGCAATTGAGAATATGACCACATTTCTCCAACTCGCTTTGTTATTTCTCTCCAATTAATCTTTTCTGCAGCAATTGGAAGAGTTGCAAAAACTACAGCATTCATAATATCTGGATAAGTTCCTATTTCACTTGAAAAAGGGATTATTTTAATTCCATTTGGACCAAAAGTTAAAGCTATAATGCCTGCTATTATGCTTGCCGGTAAAAATAGTCTTTGAAGTAATTTAACTTTAGCACGTAAAATACTTCCAATTAATAATAATATGGCTACTAAACCTAAATCAGTAAATATGGTCCATGCAGATAATTCCATGTTTATACCCTCCTATTTTATTTTCACCCTTTTTATTATCTTAATTATAAATGTTTTTTGTTTGCTTGCTTATATGTGCAATTTTTTTAAGAAAATCATTAATATCTTCTTGTGAGTTATAATGCATAGGAGTAATTCTAAGGAAGTCTTTAACTCCAAAGGAATTTAATTGTCTTTTCGCAAATAAGGAATCATGACTTCTGATTGCAACAACAATATTATTTTTATCCAATAATTCTTTTGATTTTTCAACAGATAAATTATCAAATCTCATAGCAATTAAAAATTCTTTTTGATTTAAATTTTTACTGTCAAAATATATATTAATATTTGGTAAATAACGAATACCTTTTAGGGTACCGTTACCCTCTAACATTTCGTTCATTAGTGCTTTTTCATGAAGATTAATTCTCTTCATACCTTCTTCAAATAATCTTCTTCTATTGTCATTGGAGATAAACTTTTCTCCAATCCAACATACATAGTTTACAACTTCTGTTATAGCTGCAAAAGAACCTACCACAGGACTACCAATCATCCAAGATTTTTCTTCTGCATCAATTAAACGCTGGTGAGGCAACATAGACATTCGGTTAGATACATACCCAAATCCAATTCCCCTGTTAGAAAAAAACTTATAAGGCGCAAAGTTAATACCATCAATCTTCAGTGCATTAACATCTATTGATGAATGAGGAGCAAATTGGACTCCATCGACAATAATATATAAATCTGGATTAATTTTTCTCGCTTCATTTATAATGGTTTTTATATCTAAAACTGCCCCTGAAATATTTGAGGCGTAGATAATAGATAAAAGACATGTGTTTTTATCTATATTTTTTATTATATCGTCAACATTTGTTCCACCATTTTCATTATTTGTTTTTGCTATTCTTAATTCCTTTTTATATTCTTTTGAAAAGATAGTTGCAGCATCAAATGAAGAAGGGTGGTCACCTTCTGTAACAACAACATTCGTTCCAGGAACATTTTTTATAATAGTCTCAGTCATTTTGAACATTACTTGTGATGCGGATATTTCCGTGATGATACTTCCTTCTTGTGCATTGAAAATTGTCCTTATGTCTTCTAACCCTTTTTTATACGCTTCGTAGAGAATTCCTTTTTCAATATCATTAGGGAATGCATCAAAGTGTGAAAATACCTCAATTGCCTTTTTTAGTCTAAGTGACCCAGCTCCATTATCAAAATATAATCTATTTCCATGGTAATCAGGATCTTTATTTAAATAATGGAATCTTGTGCGTATTTCGTTCATGAGATCAGTGTTAAAAAAGTTAGAAATTTTAATTCTACCTCCTATTGTATTAATTTTATTTCTCAATTGAAAGCGCTAACATAATTTTGTGAAGTTATTGTTTTATTTTATCAATAAACTTTACCACATACGTACTTCCATTTATATGGACAAAACGCCTAAATAATCCGAATATTTTAACCAATCAAATAATTTACAAATTGATTTTTGGTGATAAAAGAGAGTGTTGTTCCATAAGAACGAAGTTAGTTGAAATTGCACAAATGCTCTAATACTTTTTTGAACTTCAATTTTTATCCATTTTAGCTTCTATATTAGTATGCTTTGTTGTTATTGTTGTCCATACAACTATTATCTGAACAATAGATACTATAATTACCACAGTAATTCTTTTATTTCGTCTATTTAACGATTGTTTTATGGATAAAAGTATAAATGACTTTTTATCGCATTTTAAAGCTTGTTTTATGTTGATTTTGTCTATAAACTCGTCTAAACTTAAAATTACATAAAACATATGGGAGTGGACAGCTTATGATAATAGGTTACATAAGAGTATCGACAAAAGAACAAAGCTTAGAAATACAGGAGCAAGCGATAAAAGAGTATGCAAAATCGATAAACGATGATTATGTTATTTATTCGGAAAAAGAGAGTGGGGGTAAATCAGACAGAAAAGAATTAAGGAATGCTTTAAAAGCAGTACAGAAAGGCAATAAATTTGTAGTCTATAAACTGGATAGATTAGCACGTTCAACTAAACAATTGTTTGATATATCAGAAACACTAAAAGAAAAAGCTGTGGAATTTATTAGTATCAGAGATAACATAGATACTACAACATCAACAGGTAAAGCTATGTTTGGCATGCTTGCAGTATTTGCAGAATTTGAGAGAGACATTATCAGAGAGAGAACAAGAGCAGGTCTTGAATCAGCAAGAAAGAGAGGAA
>Ga0079226_10004438_pt1 | contig 10726 bp, 14 predicted proteins | sample Poulit2014_FD_76345 | JGI IMG/M metagenome (GOLD analysis project Ga0079226, IMG submission 76345) | Agricultural soil microbial communities from Georgia to study Nitrogen management - Poultry litter 2014 | ecosystem: Environmental > Terrestrial > Soil > Agricultural land | place: USA: Georgia...
GCCTTCCTTGCCCACGCGCTCAAGGGCGCGGTTGATTTGCGGGCCACCACCATGCACGACCACGGGGTTGAGACCCACCAGGCGCAGCAGCACGACGTCGTGGGCAAAATGACGCTGTAACGCCGGGTCCGTCATGGCGTTGCCGCCATATTTGATGACGACGGTAGAGCCATGAAAGCGGCGGATATAGGGGAGGGCTTCGGAAAGAACCTTGGCCTGGACAGCAGAGCTGAGCCCTGCTGCTGAACTGGCTTGGGAAGAGGGTGTCATGATGATGGGGGTGGATAACGGCAGATCAGCCGGTAAGCGCCTTGTTGATGGTCGAGACCAGTTTGGTCTCATCGTAATTGCCAAGGTAACGCTTGATGATGCGGCCCTTTTTATCAATCAGCAGGGTGGTTGGTGTCATCTTTACATCACCAAAGGCTTTGGCAAGACTGCCGTCGCGGTCCATGACCACGGGGAAGGGAAGCTGACGCGAACGCGTGAAATTGCGTACATAAGATTCCGGGTCGTGCTTCATGGCGATGGCGACGGTTTCAAATCCCTGCGACGACAATGCCTGGTAGCGATCAATGGTTGCTGGCATCTGGGCGACACAAGTGGTGCAGTCCGTTGCCCAGAATTTGACCAGCACGACCTTGCCACGAAGTTCCTGAGTAGAGATGGTCTGACCGTCAAGTGTATTGAAGGTGACATCCGGTGCAGCGTTACCGGAGGAGTCTGAACAGGCTGCCAAAATGAGGCAGAGACTGACCAGCAAACTGGTAAACAAGCGATCAAACAGCATTTTCAATCGTCCAGCGGGATGGATTCTACCGTGCCACCATTATTGTCAGCGAACATGGCGTCCGGATCTTTTTCTGCATCGGCGTCGGCTTGTTCTGTTGACTTTTCAAGATCCTTGTCTCGTGCACTGATCAGGCTGTCGGCGGAGACAACATCAAAAGCCTTGATGACCTTCTTCACGCCGGGCGTGGATGAGGCAACGATGGCAGCCCGTCGGGACTCGTCTTCGGTCACCCTTCCGAGGAGATAGACCACGCCGTCATCCGTGGTGACAATCATGGTGCGGGTGGGGACGTCTTTCGTCTTGATCAACGAGCTTTTGACCTTTGACGTGATCCAGGTGTCCTGAGTGCGTTCGCTGATGCTGCGTTTTTTGCCGACTCGAGTCTCGTTGAAGACTTCCTTTACCTGTTCAACCTGTTCGGTTGCTTCGGTAGCCCGCTTTTTTCCGGCTTCGTCGGGCACTTCGCCCGTGAGCAGAACCCGTCCAGCATACGATGTGACACTGACCCTGGCGGCATCATCGAAGAGACGACGCATTTCCGAGGCGGTCTTGAATTCGATGGCGCGATCCTCGACTTGTTCGCCGGTGGTGCGGCGGTCCGTGGCAATGAAGGCCGTGGTTGCTGCCGTACCGCCTACGACCAATGGCGCGCAAGCGCTCAACAGGGTGAGTGCAGCCAGACACGCGGCAAGATAAAGCAGTTGGACGGGACGAAAAGCAGCGCTCATGATGAAGGACCTCCGAGTAACAGGGCATCAATGCCATCACACAGGGCATGCAGCAGCACAATGTGTACTTCCTGAATGCGCATGGTGCGATCATGAGGCACACACAGGTGGACGTCGGTGTCGGCAAGCAAGGTTGCCATTTCGCCACCCCCCTTTCCGCTGATGGCAATGACGGCCATGTTGCGGTCGTGAGCAGCCTGTATGGCGCGGTTCACGTTGGCTGAATTGCCACTGGTAGAAATGGCGACCAGGATATCACCAGGCTGGCCCAGGGCCTCGACCTGGCGTTCGAATATGGACGCATAACCGTAATCGTTGCCAACCGCGGTAAGGATGGCAGTATCGGTGTTAAGCGCAAGCCCGGCCAATGGCAGACGCTCGCGTTCGAAACGGCCAACAAGCTCGGCAATGAAGTGCTGGGCATCAGCGGCGGACCCTCCATTGCCACAGGCCAGTATGCGCCCGTTGTTGGTCAGGGTGGCGAAAGACAGCTCTACCGCTTGTGCCAAGGCAGGCGCCATGGAAGCGGTGCTGTCCTGAAGTGTCTGGATGGCGGCATCAAAATGCGATGCCATGTGCGCAGTCATGTCCATAGTCAGTATTGTCGCATGTTAGCGGGTGTGATGAGGGAACAGTTCGTTTATACAAGAGTTTGGTCAAACGCGTGGGGATGCCACGTAAGTTGCTCGGCGTCAAGGACAACCACGTCAAACCGGCAGACCGGTGTCTGGCCCTGAAAGTAGGCCTGGGACAAGGCGGGCAGAAAGTAACTGGCTGCACGTGTGATGCGTTGCTGCTTGGCCCGGGTGATGCTGGCTGCTGCGCCACCGTAGCGGGCATTGTGGCGTTGGCGTACCTCAACAAAGACCAGGACATCTTCGTCGCATGCGATGAGATCAATCTCACCTGCCCGACAGGCAAGATTACGCATTAGAATGGATAGGCCTCTTGCCTGTAGCCAGTCAGCGGCGGTGTTTTCGGCCTGCCCGCCCTGCTGTTGGGTGGGCGACACCAGGCGAGGCGAAGAGTGGGCGGTCAGCATGGCCAACGCGCGGCCCTGCAGCGGCTTCCGGGCACATGCAGAACGTTTTTTTCGTGCCAGGCGTTGTGCGCGCTTGGCGATGTCAAACAACTGCTGATGCGCATCCCATTTCATGACGTGTCTCTCCTGTCCTTGCAGATAAATTATATGAATGATGAGGCCAAACGCGCCAGTGCACCATCCGGCTGGCAAGAACGCTACCAGCAATTGACACAGCAAGACTGGCCGGCCAGCTGCTTGTTCATGGTGGCCACTCCCATTGGCAACCTGGCGGATCTCAGTCTTCGGGCCTGGCAGGTCCTGCGCGATTGCGACGTCATTGTTGCCGAAGATACCCGCGTGACCCGTCATTTGTTGCAGGGCTGGGGTCTTGATACCCCATTATGGCCAGTACACAGGCATAACGAAGCGGTCATGGCGCAACGGGTAATCGAACGCCTGCACGCCGGTGAGCGCGTCGCGCTGGTGTCTGATGCGGGCGCGCCGGCAGTGAGCGACCCCGGCGCACGCATGGTTCGGGCAGTGCGGGGGGCGGGTCTGCGTGTGGTGCCCATTCCGGGGCCCAGCGCGGTCATTGCCGCCCTGATGGCCACAGGCGTGAGCACTGATCACAATCCGGCATTTGTGTTTGCCGGCTTTGCCCCCAGCAAGGGGGGAGCACGCCGGAAGTGGCTCGAGTACTGGTGTTTTCTGGCCGCCCCGGTGGTCATCTTTGAAACGCCGCATCGTCTGACCGCTGCACTGGCTGATCTGCAGGTGGTCTGTGGCCCGGAGCGTATTGTGCATGTCGCTCGCGAATTGACCAAGCGATTCGAAGAGGTGGCTAGTTTGCCCTTGGCTGAGGCTGGCGCCTGGCTGGCTGCACGCCCGCAACGCAGGCAGGGCGAGTTCGTGCTGATTGTCGAAGCGCCCCCCGCTGTCGACACTCATGCGGTTCATCCAGATGATCAGCACCTGATGGACGCCTTGCTGAAAAAGCTGAGCGTCAGGGATGCGGCGCGCATTCTGACCGATACCGGTCGCCTGCCTCGTGATGCAGCCTACAGGCTGGCACTGGAACGATCGGAATCGGCTGCGCGGTAGGTTGCCTTCAGGCCGGTAGCGCCTTCAATGCGCAGGGCCGCATTGACCGCTTGAGTGCGGTTGGCGTACGGCCCGATACGCACCCGGTACAAGGCAGCATGCTGGATGATCTCTGCCGTCCGGCTCTCTATATGGTTGATATCCTGATTAAGACGCTGGGCGAGCTTGTTGGCATTGCTGTGATCGCTGAATGCACCGTACTGCAAAAAGACACCTGAACTGTCCAAGGGGCGCGCTGCGGGTATGTCGCTCTTGGCCAGCGCAGCGGGTAGCTGCAGGGCTTGCAGGGCGTCAGTGGGTTCGGAGGAGTCTGCTGAAGGTGGGCTTGGAGGGGACGTAGGGCCCGCCTTTGTGATCAGGGTGGGGGCTGGCGCGGGGGGTGCCGGTGGAATGGGTCTGGCTTTTGGCGCTGGTGCGGCATCGGGTTGCCAGGCGTTGTTCTTGATGGCGTCGTTGGTGATGGCTTCAACCATCACTTTGCCGCTGCCCGGCCCAATGAGGTCCAGCTTGGCCGCAGCCACATAAGACAGATCGATGATTCGGGATTGATGAAAAGGCCCGCGGTCATTGATACGAACAATAATGGATTTGTCCGTACCCACGCGAGTCACCCGTGCATAGCTGGGAATGGGCAGGGTGCGGTGTGCGGCGGTCATGGCGTACATGTCGTAGATTTCACCGCTGGCAGTCTTCTTGCCATGAAACTTGCGCCCATACCAGGAAGCGATACCGGTTTTTCGGTAAGCCTGGTGACTGGTCAGGGGCACATAGCGTCGACCAAGCACTTTATAGGGGCGCGCGTTGGCTGGCCGAGGCGTTTCCAGGCGTGGGGTGGCGTTGGGGATGGCGGCTATATTGGCCGGAATGTGACTACCGGGGCCGTCGTCTTTATAGTAGCCACCGCCTTTTGATACCTGGCGCTTGGATGCACAGCCCCCTAATAAAACGACACACGAAAGCACGATCAGCAGTAAGCGCAGCATGGGCAAATAAACCGGATAACCCTATGGGGCGTTGAGTTGTGGCTGGTTACGGTGCCGCAGCAAGGGCTGCTTGTGAGCAAACAGGTTGGCGAGTTGCTCGGCAATATATACGGAGCGATGTTGCCCACCGGTGCAACCGATGGCCACGGTCAAATAGCTTCGGGTGTCCTGAGCATACACCGGCAGCCACCGTCGCACAAATCCGGCGATATCGTCGATCATGCTCTGAACAGTGCCAAAGCGCTGCAGCCATTCTGCCACCGGGGTGTCTCTGCCTGTCAGGTCTCGCAAGGCTTGATCGTAATGCGGGTTGGGCAGGCAGCGGACATCAAAGACGAGGTCGGCATCGCCGGGAACCCCCCGTTTGTAGGCGAAGGATTCAAAGGTCAGGATGACAGGTGCACGGTCAGCCTGCACGAGATCCAGCACCCAGGACCTCAATTGACCCGGGGTGAGATCCGTCGTGTCAATGGTGTGCTCCTGTTCGCGCAGAGGGGAGAGCATGTCGCGCTCGGCGTCAATGCATTGCTGCAGCGACGGGGTTTTGCCGGACTGGGTGGCCAGGCGGTCAGTCAGGGGATGACGCCGACGGGATTCCGAATAGCGCTGGCGCAGGGCATGATCGCTGGCCTCCAGGAAGATCACGCGGAACAGGGCGTTACGCTGACGCAGGGCGTTGATTCCTTCAGGCAGTTGTTGCAGTTCGCCGGGCCAGCGCACGTCCATGGCAACGGCAATGCGTTCCAAGCCGGTTTCCTGGGCCGTGGCAATGAAGTTGTCCAGGAAGCGTACGGGAAGGTTGTCGACACAGATGTAGCCCGCGTCTTCCAGCACCCGCAAGGCGACGGATTTTCCGGAGCCGGATATGCCGGTGATGAGAACAATATTAAGCATGATTCTGGGCGTACAAAGAAATCCGGGATCAAGGCGTGGAGCGCGTGTTTTCCATGATGGCCAGCGACTGGCGTTCGATGAAATCATTCATGGTGTCAATGCCACGCAGCATCAGGATGGCGTTGCGAGCCGCCGCTTCGACCAGTACGGCAAGGTTGCGGCCAGCGGCAACTTGCAGTTTGACACGCCGGATGGGCAGGCCAAGGATATCCTGGGTTTGATCCTGGGTGGGCAAACGCTCGAAATTGTCAGGGGTGGCGGGCAGCAGCTGCACGATCAGCTTGAGCTTTTTCTTGCGGCGGACGGAAGTTTCACCAAAAATGGTGCGAATATCCAGAAGCCCCAGTCCACGGACTTCGAGCAGATTTTGCAAGAGGGGTGGACACTGGCCTTCGATGAGGTTGGGGGCGCTGCGCATGAGTTCGACGGCGTCATCTGCCACCAGGCCGTGCCCGCGCGAGACAAGCTCCAGGGCAAGCTCGCTTTTGCCCAGCCCGGATTCGCCGGTAATGAGCACGCCCAGGCCGAGCACATCCATGAACACCCCGTGCACCGTGGTCTTGGGGGCCAGCCGCTTGCCCAGATAGATGCGCAGCAGATCAATGGTATGGCCCGCAGCCAGGGAGGTGGTCAGCAGGGGCACCTGATGGGCATTGCAAAGATGGACCAGGTCGGCAGGGGCAGACGTGTTGTCGGCAATGATGATGGCGGGTACGCCATCGTTGACGAGATCTTGCAGGTGGTGCTGGCGTCTTCGGGGGCCAAAGCGCCGGTAATACGCCAGCTCTTGCTTGCCAAGGACCTGGATGCGAGTGGGATGGATAAGGTTGAGATGGCCGACGAGTTCGGCTCCGTAGGCGCCCGGCTGGGCAATGACGCGCTGGCCCGCGTCTTGTCCGGTTATCCAGTCAAAGGGGATTTTTTCTTCATTGTCCCGTACGAGTTCCTGGATGGTAAGCATGGATTCAGCCTGATGGCTGACGAGAGGGTGCCGTCAGCAGTTGGTGAACCGTATGAGCATCGGGCTCGGAAACCAGCCTGTGGCGAAGGGTGTCGTCGGCCATGAGCCGGGCAATTTCTGCCAGCAGATCCAGATGAAGCTGGGTGGCGGTTTCAGGAACCAGAAGGATGAAGAGCATCTGGGCCATGCGACCGTCAGAGGCGTCAAAGCGGATGGGTTCTGTCAGCCGCATGAAGGCTGCCCGTGGGGCCTTGAGGTCCTTGATTCTGCCATGTGGAACGGCGACCGAATGCCCCAGAGCGGTAGAACCCAGACGCTCGCGGCCCATCAGGCTGTTGATGACGGTAGTCCGGGCAATGCCATGATTGTTTTCAAACAGCAACCCGGCCTGCTCGAAAGCCCGTTTCTTGCTGGTCGCAGTGAGATCGAGCACGATGTTGGAGAGTGGCAAAATGCACGAATCTAGGTTCATGAGAGCCATTATATGAGCAGGTCGGCCTGTGGCGCCAAGTGGCGATGCATTCACGCCACAACAGGGGGCAGAAATGGGAGGGGAGCAGGCCTGGCAGGGCGAACGTTGCCAGGCGAATACAGGAAGGATCAGCCAGGATTGGGTTCGGGAACAGGTTGCCGCTTGAGCGGCGCGTGGCTGTGAGCCTGGGCCTTGCTTTTTACTTTGATGACCTGGCGGTCGAGCTTGTCGGCCAGGAGATCAATGGCGCCATAGAGATTTTCGCTGGTGGCGGAGCAGTGGATGTCTTTTCCGTGGATGCGCAGGGTGATTTCTGCGATGTGTTCCAGTCGCTCGATGGAGAGCATGACCTGGGATTCAATGACGTGGTCAAAGTGCCGGTTGATGCGAGACAGCTTGTTCGTGACGTAATCATGGATGGCGGGGGTGACTTCCAGGTGGCGACCAATGATTTTCATGCTCATGACGCATACTCCTTTATGACGTGGATCATGGAGAAGATGGATTTCAAAGAACGGGTGAGAAGCTCCTTAAAAAGAGGGGCGATTGATGAGTTCAGTGTATCTGTTCGCCAGTCAAAAGCAAGTGGATCGCGCTACATCCGGAAGTCCTTGCCAAGGTAGACCTGGCGGACGGCTTCGTTGCGGATAATGTCGTCGGGATGGCCGCTGGTCAGCACCTCGCCTTCGTTGATGATGTAGGCGCGGTCGCAGATTCCCAGTGTTTCCCGGACATTATGGTCGGTGATCAATACGCCGATGTTGCGGGCCTTCAGAAATTGAATGATCCGCTGGATTTCGATGACGGCAATGGGATCGACACCCGCAAACGGCTCGTCCAGCAAAATGAACCGTGGGCGTGTGGCCAGGGCCCGGGCAATTTCTACCCGGCGCCGCTCGCCGCCCGATAACGATATGGCGGTGTTCTTGCGGATCTGTTCAATCTGCAATTCAGTGATGAGGGTGTCGAGATCGTGCTGGATCTCGTGTTTGTTCAGTTTTTTTCCGTCGTCCCGGTGCTGCAGTTCCAGCACGGCCCGGATGTTTTGCTCAACGGTCAGGCGTCGGAATACGGAGGCATCCTGGGGCAGATAGGATAGCCCGAGGCGTGCGCGCTTGTGCATGGGCATGCTGGTGATGTCGATGTCGTCGATTTCAATACGCCCCGAGTCCGTAGGAATAATGCCGACAATCATGTAGAAGCTGGTGGTCTTGCCCGCACCGTTGGGACCAAGCAGGCCCACGACTTCGCCACTGGCGACGGACAGGGAGACATCGCGCACCACGGCGCGTTTCCCATATACCTTGCGCAACCCGATGGCCTTGAGCTGTCCGCCCGGCTGGGCGGGTGATTGATCCTGGGTGTCCTGCGTCATGGTTTGGCGGCCTGGCGGCAATCTTCCATGGCAGCGTCCGACTTGGAGCGGGGTTGAACCAGAGACCGCACGCGGCCCTTGGGTGCGGCAGATTCGGGCCCGCTGTAGGCATGGTAGGTATTGGTTTGCTGCTTGTAGACCACACGCTCGCCTCGTATGGTATCGGTTGGCTTGCCACAGATGAAGCGGGTCACGACGGCCTGGCCAATGACGGTCAGTTCTTCGGTCTTGCCATCGTATTCACCCCGCTTGCCCTGCGCCTCTATCACCTCGAATTCTTCGGGGTTTTCCTGGCGGATATGCACCAGAGGCCGCGTTGATACGGTGGCCGTGCCATATTGGTAACCGTCTTCGTCTTCAACAAGCACAAGCTTGTCCGCGTGAAGGGTCATGTCGCCGCGTGTCATGATGACATTTCCGGTAAAAACGCTTTCGCGCTCGTTGTCGTCGTAATCAAGCGTATCAGACAGGACGATGGTGTCGGGATCGGGTTCATTTTCTTGTGCGCCGGACATGCCGGCTGGCAGGACAATGCCAAGAAGCAGTGAAATGAACAGAAGGGTGGAAAGTCGGGGAAGCGTCATGGTCAGCTACCATTCTCATTGTTGTCGGACCGGTCCTTGAGGCGTGTGTCCTGCCCGGATAGTTTGACATCCGAAGCAGAAAATACCTGCAGTTTCCCGGAGCGGTTATCGTATCGCATGCCGATGCCCTCCATGGTATGCGAGCCATGCACGACCCGTGCCGGCAGGGCCGTTTTGACAATGTCTTCGTCGGTCAGCAGGGTCAGTTCGTTGCTGGTGACATCCAGTGCGGCGCGCTCGGCATCGGCCAGCCGGTGAACATGTGCGTCGCCAGTCAGGACAATCAGGGTGCTGTCGCTGTTCATGGTGGCCAGTTTGGCCGAGCCGATGGTGATGGGGGCATCGGCGCGCTGGTTGACGGCACGTGCATCATCCACTTCGTAAGAATCATCGTCCGGGTAGTGGCGCATGAACCGGCCTTCCAGGCGGTTGACCGGCATGCCGGCGTTGTTGGTTTGTATCATGACAAACGTGCGCGCCCAGGAGTCCGGTTCGTGAGTGAGGCGTGCGGGCGGGTCAACGGGAATCGCTCGCTGGGCGTAGTCCGCAGCCCACCACGTGCCCGCAACCAGAGCGAGCAGAAGCAGACCGGCCATGATGGCCGGGCCCCGTTCGTTCATCATTGAATGGCTCCGGGCATGAGCACCGACTGCGGGCTGAAAAAGCTGGCCAGGCGACCCTGTGCTGCCAGGATGAGATCACAGCATTCGCGTACGGCACCCGCACCGCCCGCCTGTGTGGCAACCCAATGGGCTGCCTGGGCGACATAGGCAGGAGCACCCGGGACACACGCGGCAAAGCCGGCGCGTTGCATGGCTGAAAGATCGATGAGGTCATCACCCATGAAGCCGGTCTGTTCGGTGCTGATGCCCAGCTCGTGACAGAGCTCGACCAGCGCCTGACCTTTATCACGTATCCCCTGCAAAATGTATTGCATGCCCAGCTCGGCCCCCCGTCTGGCCACGATGGTGCTTTCGCGCCCCGTGATGAGGACAACATGCAAGCCGCTTTCTTTCAGCAGTCGCAGACCGTGGCCATCGTGCACGTGAAAGGACTTGGTGGTTTCTCCCTGGTCGCCATACCAGAGCAGGCCGTCGGTCAACACGCCGTCAACATCGAAAGCCATCAGGCGAAGCTGGCGGACCCGTTCAATGATGGTGTCGTCTATACCGGCCAGTATGGCCGCTTCGGCGGGATGGAGAAGGGTAGAGGATGGAGCCATGTCAGATTACCTTGGCAGCGAGTAAATCGTGCATATGCAACGCCCCCAATAGTAGCCCGTTGTCATCCACGACGAGGAGCTGGTTGATGCGGCGCGTGTCCATGAAGGTGGCCGCCTCGATGGCGAGTGTGTCGGGTGCGAGGGTGTGCGGATGAGGCGTCATGCCCTCGGTGACAGGAAGATGGCGGATGTCGCCGTCACGCATGATGAGGCGGCGCAGGTCGCCGTCAGTGAATATGCCCATTGGCCGTTGCCCGGAATCGAGAACAATGGTCATCCCCATCCCCTTGGCTGACATTTCGGCCAGCGCATCGGGCACCGGGCATTCCGGTCCGACCGTGGGCAGGGCACGCCCTTTTTGCATGACATCGCGCACACGGGTCAGGAGTCGGCGTCCAAGTGCGCCGCCAGGGTGCGAACGGGCAAAGTCTTCGTGGCTGAACCCCCGGGCCTGCAGACAGGCCACGGCCAGGGCGTCGCCCATGACCAATGTGGCAGTCGTGCTGGCGGTAGGCGAAAGGTTCAGCGGGCAAGCCTCGGGTTCGACGTGGACGTCAAGGGGGATGTTGGCGCTGGTGGCCAGGGCCGA
>Ga0079226_10004439_pt1 | contig 10725 bp, 8 predicted proteins | sample Poulit2014_FD_76345 | JGI IMG/M metagenome (GOLD analysis project Ga0079226, IMG submission 76345) | Agricultural soil microbial communities from Georgia to study Nitrogen management - Poultry litter 2014 | ecosystem: Environmental > Terrestrial > Soil > Agricultural land | place: USA: Georgia...
CGTCGAGGTGGCGGGTGTCTGGTCGCTCGACCAGGTACCGGAGGCTTTCCGGATCAGCCGTGCCGGTCACGTACGCGGCAAGATCGTCATCGTCCCCTGACACACGCTCCGCACCCGGCCGGCTCGTATGTGTCAGGGTGTGCTGGTCACCGCGCCGGAACAGGGCTTGTCCAGTATCGACACCGACTGGTTTGGTGCCCTTTGAGGGTGAGCTCCTGTCCAGACGGATCCTCGTCTGTGTCGGCAGAGCGCCGTTCCCAAGGTGAGGGTGTGATGTTTGAACTGGGCTCGGCTCTGGTTCTGAGATTCCTCTACAGGGAGTGGCGTCATCGTTGAACCATTCGCTGAGTCCTATTTTCTTCAACCGTTCGTGGGCTTTTGTTTTGATTTTCTAATTGTGCTCGCCAACGTCTCGAACGAAGACCTCTCCTGTGGATCCCCTCATTCCTTCGATCCACCTGTGCACCTTTTCGTGGCTATCTTCGGTTGTTGTTTTAAGAGTCCTTTCTTGTTTCTTTGTCTTTTTGGCCCACAAGTGAACGTTTGCATTTTCTGGAAGAAAGCGATCGAGGAAAGAGAAAGAGAAAAGATGCCAACTGTCGCCCTCTCCGACTGCCTTGATCCAGAGCGGAGACGCCCTGCGTATTTTTTCTGTCCCAGAACTGCTCTCGATGCCCGCGTGCACAGCGTATCCTCGGTCGAACATGATAGGCAGACCCAGCCCAGCAAGGGGAAAATTCTCGTCTTTGTCTCCACCAATGGAATTCAGCCATTCGTTGGTCTTGATTTCTGGGGTGTAATTTTTTCGTGTTGGGGTCCTGTTTTTCGACGCGCGAAAGTATCGGAGTTCCTCGCCTGCGAATGCAAGCACGTCCTCCCAACAAGAAAAGGGTTTTCCTCCGGTGGTGCTGGCAGTTGTTCCAGATTTCGAAAGGATGGGAAAATTGGGAACAGAGTCCGACCGGTCGAACAATTCTATCTCGTTTTTTTCTTTTATTTTCCACAGTGATTTTGCTGTCAGGTGGGCAAAATTTCCAGCGAACCAGATTCTATTCGTTTTTTGGTAGAATTCTAGATTGGGAGAGAGTAGATCTGCGTGATTCCATCCTGGAGGCAGAGGCCCCTCGGAGTGTGTGATTCGAACGCTTCCGAACCCACGGCGGGTTCGAGCGCCGATTCCACCAAAAGTTAGACTCAACCAAAGTGCGCCAAGAGCTACATTTTTTATGTCCTGGTCGTCATTGATGAACTTAATCCTTATTTCGAATTCTTCGCCTGGCGATATGAAGGAGTGTTTTATTTTTATTGCTTCAGGGCCGTTTTGGTCTTTTTTCTGCCATGTGGAAAGACCTTGTCCCAAAAGGTAGCCAATCCACTTGTTGTGGGGATGTTCTCGCGATCGAGGCATGAAATAGGGAAAATCTTCCTTTGTATGCCTTGGCTGTTCTGGGATCCGTATTCTTACAGGGGAAGAGAATTCGGTGGAGCCGAGGACATGGTTCTCGATTTTTCGTAGTGCGTAAGGATCGCTTTTGACGAAGAACCCTGCCATGGCACGAAGCCAGAAATGCATACACCCACGAATCGAAGAAACCCTGATTTGTGCTGGTACAGAAGGGGAGTCTCCGCAAAAAATCGGAGTTTCTACCCGCAGACGTAGAGTTATCCAGGACATCGCTGTCACCTTTCGTTGCGCCAACGTCGATGGGAAAGTGGTGCGGTGATGGGCTGGTCGTCCCACAGGATTTGGGAGAAGACCCCCGCCGCCAGGCACCAAAAGGTGGCGGCGGCCAGGATCGCCGTGAAGTTCCCTTCTGGTGATTGCGCCCATATTTCCCGGAGGCCGTCGCCTTTCTCGCCGAAAGTCGTGGTGATGGTGACCATCCCGACCAGTGCTACGAATAGGGAGTGCACCAGCCCGGTGAGGGTCACGGCCAGGGCCCGACCGGTCAAGATGAACGGTACTTTTGTATCGTTGAGGATCATCCCGGTATTGTGGTTACGAGCCTCGATGAGCAGATACCAAAGGGCCGCTCCACCGAGGACTGCGTACAACCACCAGTCCTTTCCGACCCTCTCCCACCAACTGGGATGGAAGGTGACCAGGAGGATGAGGCCCACGGCACCGGATGCGGGTAGCCGGAGAAGTAACGGCATCGCCCACGCTCGTCCATAGAACAGGGTGCCGAACCCGATGATGCAATAGAAGAGCCCGATAGTGATCAGGGCACCAGTGGATGTCCATTCAGTTTCTGTGCACAATGCCAAAGGCACTGCTCCGAGCGCGGCCATCAAAGTGAGCAACAATATCGTGTAAGTGATCTGGACCGCCCCGAGCTTGGTGCTCTGGTACAGGCTGCACACCGCCGACCAGGTGGCTGCCACCGCGAAGCGTGGTAGGAGGTGGCGTTCCACCATGTCGATGAGGACTGCTCGGTCGGCGGTGGTTGGCTCAGGAGGCGTTATCTTACGATTTTCTTCCTCGTCTGTCTCCGCCTCCGGTCCGGAAAGGACCAGAAGGTCGGTCACAAAAGTTGGCAGAGTGAACTGGATCGGCTTATTTGCGAAGAATGTTCGCCTTGATTTGGGGTCCTTGAACGTCAACCAGTGAATCTCCTCTTCGATGGCCAAAGGAGAGGCATGGTCGAATAAAGGTAGGGATTGGTGTTGATTCAGGTACTCACGCCATACGTCACGGGATTCTCGCGCCTTGCGAATCAAAGGGACCCAGGTATCGCTGTCTCCGAATAGGTGTTGGAGGCTCTCTCCCTGCCACCAATTCACCCAGTTCAAGCTCTTCTTCGATTCATCGTGTTGGTGGCGGAAGGGTTCGGTAAGAGCAAGGAAGCGGGTGCGCGCGGCTAGGGGCCCCAAGTGCCGATGGGCGCTTCCCCCCTTACTGGAGACGTGTTGCCAAAGCACTTCCACGCAGACGGTGAACACCGACCACACGTAAAGGGCCGACGCCTGTGCTCCTTCCTTTCCTCCGTTCATTTCCGTTTTCGTCTCTCCCTTGATCTCCCTTGGACGGAGTAGATCGGGCAGTACCACACCCAGGAGGTGTTCGGGATGATGAAGGAGTGCTCGAACCAGGTGTTCGGAATCCGGTCCGGAGAGGAGCTCGGCGAGATCCTGGCAGGCACCTGGAAGATCCGAACGGTATTCAGCAGCGACATGGCCACTGTGCATCCGTTCCAGTATGTCGCACAGCCTGTGGTTTTTCCAAGCCCTGTCATCGTTATCGGTCGCGTACGCCACCCGATCTGCTTTAGCCACCGAACCGATTCCCGAAGTCAATCGTGTCAGGAGAGAGTTTTGAGGAGGCCCGATCAAGGTGGGCTCGGCCTTTCCTCGCTGACCGCCCGACTCACCGTCGCTCACGGCTCTTGCTTCGTCTCGGGGATGAGCTCGCGCAATGCCATCCCCAAGGGGGTGAGCCGCCATTGCTTCAGCTCAGGCAGGTACTCGTAGGCGTAGCCCTCCCAAACCTTTTCATAGGGCGGACTCTCAGCAAGATACCCGTCCTCGTCGAAGCCGGAGAGCCTACCCTTCAGAAGATTTTTTGGAGGCGAACTCAAAGGGAGTTCGATGGAACGCGGGCTATTGGAGAATTCGTACCGAGCGTGCGCGGTCACCCGCACGTACAGGCTGCGGAGTGCCTGGGCGAACCCCAGGAGGAAGGGCATGGCCACTCGAAAACCACCGGTGAGGTGGAACCGGCAGGTGGATCCCCGGTGCCGCAACAGTTCCTCGAAATGGGGACCGAAACCGCTCAACTCGCGCATTGCGGCCAGGAACTTGTCATTGTCCTCAGCTTCGAGTCCAGATAGACGCATGATAGCCACTCTTCCGGGAGCAACCTGAAAGGGAGTCTTCGAGTCGGGTAGATAATCCACCCGGTCCACGTCCCCCTCGGTCATCACCAGAGCGTTGAACAGAGCAGCGCGCAACCCTGGCCCCGTGTCACTGGCGATGAGAACGACCATTTCGTCGTTTTCCATATCGGTCTTGATTCGATGGTTGTTATTTCGGTCAGAGGCCAAAGAGGCGAGTTCAGCACTAAGGTTCTCCGGCCACTGATCGGGGCGGATCGTGTCGACCAAGGTTTCCAGTTCCTCTCTCTGTTCCCCTTGGTCGGAAGTCTCCTTGATCAACAGCTCCGAGACCAGGTCAGCCTCGGCCCGAGGATCGGCCGGCTCCACTTGCGGGCCACGGATCTCGTGACGCTTGTGAAAGATGTTTTTTGTCAGACTTTCCTTGCCCACGGCGTCCTTGATCCGGGCACGTGAGTTGGTGAGGATGTTGTCGAACAGGCTCAGACCCACCGTGGCCACGTACACGGTCATGGGGCGGTCGGTCACGTATCCTCCTCATTGACGGGTGTGATCTTGAAGTAGCCGTAGCCAGCGGTGGTACGCCCTCCACCGCCGAGCTCTTCCCCGGCCTCCCCGAGCCACTCGACGGCCAGATTCAGATCATCTTCGTCATCACCCAACAGATCCACCCGCAGATCTCCGCTGATGGACAGGAACGGCAAGGGCACTGGGTTGTGGTGTTCGCCGGGGAAGGGTGCGCTTGTGCCGGTTCGGGAGGCGTCGAGGCCTTGCAGGTCGGTACCGGTGTAATAAGGGTGCTGGTGTGGGGTGATGACGTCCTTGTGCACCTCCACTGTGTCTTCACCGGGTAGAGCATCGAAGAAGCGGACCGATCCGCTGCGGTGCTCCTCTTGTGAAGTTCGCGGTTCCTTGTCGGAACAGCGGGGACGGGGCCCACCCAAGACCCGCACCATTCGATCGGGGTCGGCGCCCATGTTGCGCGCCCCGGCGGCTGTCAGCCCCTTGAGGGTGGAACCGGGTAGGGCGGGCCAACCGTAGGTGCCGTTCAGAGCCAGGCCGCTGTCCAACACCCCGAACTGCAACCCGTGCCCGCTGACCATTCGCCACTCCACGGTCAACCGCAACCTGCGTACGTATCGCCGCTTTGAACCGGTCGCCGCCCACCGTTGTAGGAACAGTTTTCGCCGTTCCAGCGCCTGTTGAAGCAGTCCGTCGTCGTCCTCCTGTCCTAGCCTGGTTCGGGCGGCCCATTCGTGCAGCGGAACATGGTTCTTCCAGGGGTTGGTTCCACCATTCAGAGGCTCGAAGGACAATCTGCGCAGAACGATGAGCGGATTGGCCTGGGACCCCAAGGACTCCCATTTTTCCGCGGTCTTGTGTTTGAGGATGGTGCCAGAAGTGTCGTGCTCGACCCCAAGTACTCGACCGAGTGGACCATTGGCGGGACGGACCTTGCCTTGGGAACCAGAACCATCGAGACTTTTTGCTCGTTTCCCTCCCTTGCCGGAACGTCTGCCCCCATGCTTGAGTACCGGCTTTCCGGACTGTGGCGGGGCCGGACGCGGCCCTTTGCCATTGAAGACCTTCTTGGGGTCAGGACTCCCCGCCATGCTCGCCCCTTTCATCGGCGGAGCCGCTTTGTTTACCCTCCTCATGGAGGGCTTCGGCGAGCCGGCTGAGCCACACCGAGAGGATCTCCACTTCGATCGTTACCCGTGCGTAGTCGTGGACGTTGGCCTTGCTCAGGGCTCGTAGGAACTCGTTTGGTGTCATCTTTCTGCTCGTTCCGGAGAGCAAGTGCCGTTCGGCGACATGTTCGGCGACCTTGGCGGCCAGGCGATGGTACGCCTGCGCCAAACTGTCCCCGCGTGGGTCGGCTTTGGAGAGGATGAAAGAGTAGGTGCTGGCCAGACCGCTGCCACGCAACCGCAGAGGAAGCTGTCGCATGCGGGTGCGCAAATCTTGGTTGACGTGGTCGCCGAGGATGCGAAACGCGATCCCGGCAGCGGCCTGGTCGATCCGACTGACCGAGTGTCCGGACTTACTCACCGGTGCCTCCCAAAACTAGACGAGACCACACCAGCCCCTTGCCCAGGGTCTCGTCCCCGCCGATCTGTAGTACGGCCCCAGCGAAGAGCTCGTTCAGCAGACGCCGGTGCTCAACATCGTGCTTGCCGTCCCCGTCCCGCGGAGCACGCAGGGTCAGGACCGCTGCCAGCAGGGTCTCGGTCGGCAGGTACTCACTGGTGAACGGTCCTCCATTTTTCACAGTCTTGGTGACAGGGTCGAGCTGGACGCGTACGGCGTGCTCGGTGCACTCACGCAGGAGCTGGTCCATGACCGTGGAGCCCACCAGTAGCAGATCGGAACGGAACTTCTTGGCGAAGGGAGCCAATGCGGATTCCTCACCGATACCATCGGTGGCGATGCGGTCGGCCCACCCTTGCAGCCATTCCGACTTCTCTGTTTTGGGGGGTTTGGACATCGGGACCAGACAAGAACCCAACACTTGCCCACTGGAAGCCCACTCCTGGTCGAGGATCCACCCCTGGTCGTCACCGACATCGGGTACACCGAGCCGATCATCGGAAGACCGCAGACGGGTGTACTTACGGGACAGACGTGCCAGAGCGACTTCGGATGTCGCCCATGCGAAGCTACGGCGTAATGTGGGTACCGGAAGCGCGACGAGTTGGGCATCGCCCACGGTCAACAAGCCGGTGGAGGGATTGACCCCTGGTTCTCCCTCGCGCTTGACGGCCTTGCCGAATACCCGGTCCAAAGCGTCCTGCCCCCACCCGGCATCATGGCCGGCGGCGCGCAATGCACCCTTGAGACTTTGTCCCCACACCACCGGATAGCCGGTGGTGGCCTCCCGTTGGATAGGCAGGTCGAGGAAACCCTCGGCTCCGGCGGCTCCGGCGTGCAAGGGGGATTCAGCGTACAGGTACAGCAGATAACTGGTCACGACCACACTCCGGTCAGGACGACACCGAACCCGGCGGTGGCCAGGTTGATCGGCTTGGCCCGGCGGATCTGCTCCGGCAGGGGGAGGGCCCTGCCGTGGTATCGCTCGGCCCAGCGTCCGGCGTCATCGGCGTTGGGAAACTTCATCAGATACACCGCCCCTGTTGGGACCGCGTAGTACAGGGAACGGGAATTCTTGAATTCCTTCGTGCCCCGATGGGGTGAAGCGGTGGCGACGGCCAACGGGGTGTTCACCAGAGCAGAGACGAGTGCGGCGCCCGAATCGTGAATCGGCGGGAACCAACCACCCGGCCACACACCTGGTGTGGACACGTACAACAACAGCCGGCCATCGGGAAAAGATGAAGGAGATTCGGGCCACTGCATGCCTGGGGCAGGATCGATGTCGGCCAAGCGGGACATCCCGCCAAAACGAACCGGTCCGGTGACCTTGTCCAAGGGCCGGTGCCGGCTGGGGCTGGGGCTCACGTGGGCGGCGAAGGCCCAGCGCTCGTGTAACCGCAGGTGGGTGGCTTGGTAGAGCGCCCCGTGTCTTGCGGTTCGACTATCAGGGTCGATGGCCAGACCGACCCGTGTTTCCGGCTCGAGGGGTTCTTCGCTCGCGAGTTCGAGCTCGTCCTCGGAAATCTCGGAGCCGAACGCGATCAACTCTCCGTGCAGGTAGTCTTGCAAAGCCTGACCGGACATCCATCCATCGATGGGTTCGGGTGCTCGGTCCACCTCGGGGACATCGGTTTCGGAAACCTCGCCTTCGTCGGAGGCAGTGAACATGCGCAGGTCCGGGGCAACTTCGTCCAGATCGGTGATGATCCCCTCTTCACGACAGCCCAACGACATGCGACGTACGTCTGTGTCATCTGTCCGTGGGTAGTACAGATCCAAGGGAACTCGAAAATAGGGCTCCCATTGCTCGGCCGGCCCCTCCAGACGACGAGCCAGGATGGGTCCGCGTACGCTCTCCGGCTCACCGGCCAACCCCCCGTCCTTGGCGGCCAGGGCTCCGGCTACGGTGGAAGGCCAGGGGTGTACGGTCTCCGCAGTACCCCCGGTCCCGGCGTTGAAGGTGCGTCCGTCACGGACCTGCACGGTGTCGTGCGGACGTAGAAGCACCCAGCGGTCATCCTCCCGATGCTCTTTCGATGGGAACCGGTCCTCCTTCGTGAAGGGGGCAGGAACATGGGAGCTGTTCATCGGGTCTCCTGACGCAGGAAAAGGGCGACGCGGATGGCGTTCTCATCCACCCGTCTTTGGCCCGGGGCCATACGCAGCAACGACTCCGTTGCCGCCTCGGCGAAGGCCTTGCGCTCCCTCTCATCACGCTCACCGGGGTGCTCATCGTTCTTCTCGTCATGCTCGGTACTTCGGGAGGGGATGAGGGAGGTGTGGCGCAGAACCAGGTTCTTCATCACGGCCCGCGCTTTTGGGAAAGGAAGCACCTGGTACGTGCCTCGAGTGCTTTGTCCCGTGTCTTCGTCGAGGTGGTCACGCTGAGCGAGCAGATCCGCCAGCAGCCGTGGGGAGAGCCGGGCTCGGGGGTGACTCTTGTGGGGAACGAACAACTCCAGGGCGTCCACCGGAGAGCCTTCCTTCGGAGCCGCACCCTTCGGAACCTTCTCCGCCCAGGGGAGGGCACAATCCGCATGACTTCCACTGGCGCGTATGTAGCCCACCCCCAGACCGTTCCTGCCATCGAGCTCCTTCGCTACGTCCAGCAGCTCATTGGCTCGGTTCAGGGCATGCTGTAGAGAGGAACCGTGGTGGAAGAACAACAGTCCGTTGCTGGCGTGCGGTAGTCCTGGGTCACCGGCGGCACGGCAGGCTCGGGCGGCATCCAGGGCGACCTTTGCCGGAACGAGGGCGAGAAGGTCATCTCCACCCGCGTAGACCACGACGCCGCCGGTGCTCTGGACCGCCTTGCGTTGGCGGGTCGCCGTACGGGCCATACGGGCCGAGACTTCGGAGTGCTCACTGTGGCCCAGGGACAAATCCAGGCGCCTTCCATCCTGTCCGGGAGAGTCGCCGGACAGGTATTTCCCCATGGAGTCCAGGTCATGGACCAGCACAGCCAGATGAGGAGAGGGGGGATCCTCACCTTGGGCGACCATGAGCTCTACCAGTTCCTGGGCGGCCCTTTCTCCGGAACGGACGGTCTGGATGAAGGACGGGTCGGTCTTGAGGACATCGGCTTCGGCGAGGGTTTCGGTACATTCTCGGGCCAAAGCGTCCACGTGCCAGGTCTCGGGGTAGATCCAGCGACTGCCTCGCCGACGCAGCCAGTTGGCCACCTCCCCTATGGGCTTGTCCGGTAGCCCCGGGGTGAGAGTCTCCTTGATCGGGTCGGAGGCTAGCGGCTCCTCCGTTGCCGCCTTGTGGAGCTGCCTGACGAGTTCGGAGATACCGGAGACCGTGCCCCAAAGTCTCAGAACGGAATGGCGGTAAGGCAGTGATGCGATCGCGTTCGTGGACGGAAAGCTCCTGACGCTGTCCTTGACGACGAGGTTTTGTGTCTTGTCATCGTACGAGGTGCGGCCCCACATGCGTTTTACCCAGTTGGCGACGGCCAACTGCTCACTCTTCCAGTGTTCGGGGACGTATTGTGGCAGGCTCCTTTGATCGACCGCACGCCAACGGGGAGAGAGCATGCACAGTTCTGCGGGGCTGTCTTCGGGTTGGGTGAAGTCACGAATGTTCTTGCGCTCGGCCAAGGTGCGTTGGGCCATGTCCCAGGCCTGTTTGTAGGATCCGGGAGCCACCGGCACGCTCACCCACTGGATCTTCGGCCAGTCGGGTACCGGGGGCATCTCCTGGTCGAAGACCTCCTTGACCCATCTCTTCCAAGTGGCTTCCACATGCTTCTTGGTGTCCTTCGCTGCGGTGGTGCCCTGACCGGAGGGCAGAAGAGCGACCACTCGGTTGGGCATGCCATCCTTTGCGTCGATGTCGTCTTGTGCATCGGGGGGCGGGAAGACCATCTCCGCACCATGAGTGCCGATCAGGTGCCTGACCGCCTCGGTGACCAAGTGGGTGATGATCTGACTGGCCGCACGCAGGTCCGCGGTCGTACGCGACTCGGTGATGTAAGGCTGCACTCCGGAGAAAGCGAAGATGATTAGATGCTGTGGACCGTGGTCGCTCATGGGTCTCCGCTTCCAGGGCAGGGGGTGGGTGAGGAACGTAAGGCGGTACTGAAGAGGGGACTCGTACGGAAAGGGGAGGGCATCCAGGAGCGCTTCGACGATCGCTCCAGGGCTTGTGTGCAACCGATGCCACCGCGGTTCCGCCACACAGGAGGACTGAAACGCCACAGGGTGAAGAGCATCCGTGAAGTGATCGAAGGCTTTGGTGTTGATAGCGACTCGAAAGCAGCTTTCTCCTACGTGGAGTCTGTAGCCACCCCTCTATGGTTGCGACATGACTGTCGCGTCGGACTGAGCACACATTCTGCGCGCTTCGATCCGGTATCGGCACGGACAACGCTCCGGGCATCGGGAAAGTAGGGGAAGTGTCCACTGGGTGGGCACACGACCTCCGGGATCCATGAATCGTATGGCGCAGGCCGAGGGTGGGTGCCGTGCGCCTGGGTTCAGGAAGAAGATAGCACCGGAAACATCGTTCCGCCCGAGAAAAGCGAAAATTGGCCACATGTGGCATGGCGCTGCCGAAACAAGGATGATCAGGTAGAGGCGATCGGGCCGGGAAAATGTACGAATGTACTGGGCCCATAGGACCCGACAGCGTGTGGACGAACGACGACGAAGCTTCCCTGAAAACGCAAGCATGGGGAGACGATGTATCAGCGATGAAAGCTGATCGAACAGCAGGTCGGGCAAACTCACTGATCCACCGTTCGACCGGCGCTGTCATTGAGATTCAGAAGACAAGGAGTATCGCCACCGATCCC
>Ga0079226_10004440_pt1 | contig 10724 bp, 8 predicted proteins | sample Poulit2014_FD_76345 | JGI IMG/M metagenome (GOLD analysis project Ga0079226, IMG submission 76345) | Agricultural soil microbial communities from Georgia to study Nitrogen management - Poultry litter 2014 | ecosystem: Environmental > Terrestrial > Soil > Agricultural land | place: USA: Georgia...
ATCAAACCTCTAGAGATATGTCTAGAGGTTTGTCAGCAGTCTGAAACGGCTTACGCCGTTTGTGCCTTATATCTCCGCCCTGAAGGACGGAGTTTTACGGCACATAATCTGATAAATTAGTACTATCACCAAGTATTCGTTATGACAATTATCGAAGCAAAGAAAAAAGCCAAGGAAATTATTCGGAACATCGCTGGTCTCCTTCTTTAGCGTTGTTATGGAAAGCCACAGATTGGTTAGATCTTTCCGCACGTTATAATGAAGCCTTCAGAGCCCCTTCATTGCAAGAAAAATTTACTTCCGGAAACCATTTTGGTTATAGCAATCGTGGTCGAGCAACCTCAAATAAATTTGTCTCTAATCCTAATTTGAAACCTGAGGTGGCAAAAAATAAAGAAATTTCAGCATATTTTCATTTTGATAATTTCATCACACAAAATGATAAAGCGGAATTAACCACCACCTTTTTCCAAAATGATGTGAAAAATCTTATTAATCTCGAAACCTACTATTCAAATCCGAATAGTGCCTTTAATTTTATGCCGGATCTTTCACAATATCGTAATATTGCAAACGCTCGTTTACGTGGGTTTGAAATAGAAGGCAAATACAGCATAAACAATCTTTCTTTTGCACTCAGTTATGGTCAAACACGCGGTAAAAATAAAAATAGTGGAGAATATTTAGAAAACATCAACGCCGATAAATATTCAGCCGCTATTGATTATGCTTTATTCGCAAATGCACTCAAACTAGGAGCAAGAATCAGTTACTATGCAAAACAAGATCGTGTTCCTCAAGGCTCGCCTTCTTATCCAAGTTATACACTAACAGATTTAACGGCAAGTTTTTCACCGTTATCAGGTAGTTTAAAAAATATCCGTATTGATTTAGCCATTGATAATTTGTTTGATAAACGCTATTTACCGGCATTTAACTTAATGAAAGGAACCGATCGCAATGTGAAGGTTGGTGTAAGTTACTACTTCTAAACGTCATTAAAAAAGGAACGAGAGTGCAATCTCTCGTTCCCATTCCAACGTAATCTATTTCAATTTCACTTCATCCAACCATTTCTTTGTTAAACGCTTGCCTTCTTCATCCGAACCAAAACGATCAAAATCAAAATTAATTAAATGCAATGTTTTCGGATCAACAGAATTTGGTGAGGCTTTTGCATAAATATTGGTTGGGATTTGATACATTCTCTCTTCTCGCCACGGAATTTCCTGCGCTTCTGCGCTCAACGCCCAATCCATAAATAATTTCGCATTTTTCAAATTACGCGCACCTTTAATAATACTGATGCCGCCCAAAGAGTAACTATCCCCTTCACAAGGTAAAATTGCTTTAACCGGTGCGCCTTTTTCTTTTTCAGTCTCATAGCCATGAATAAAACCGACAGTTACCGCAGCATCACCTCGCGAAAGATTGGTTTTTTCTGTTCCACTTTGAGCATAATTTGAAATATTTTTATGCAAAGCTTTCAAATAACGGAATGCTTCATCTTCGCCAAATAGTTGCACTAAAGTGGCAATAAAGGTGTAGCCGGTGCCGGAACTTCTCGGATCAGGCATTTGCACCTGATCCTTAAATTTCGGATCAAGCAAATCTTTCCAACATTTCGGATACTCTTTAATGCCTAATTGCTTAAATTTTTCCGTATTTACGCCCATTCCCAACACAATCATATAACCGATCGACGTGTAATCACCGTGTTTAGCCAAGAGCGATTTTAATTGAGGAATAGTTTCAGCCTGTTTTGGTGAACGGTACGGATAGAGTAATCCCAACTCGGCAGCCTGAAAATGCGGTTCAAGCGTACCGCCGTACCAAATATCACCTTGAGGCTTGGTGCTTTCCGCTTTAATTTTAGATAACGTTGAGCCGGTGCTGTTGCGTACGAATTTGGCATCAACGTGATATTTTTCACCGAAAATCTGCGTCATTTTTTCACAAACTCGATATTGCACACTGCAATAAATGGTGAGTTGTCCTTCCGCTTTTGCCTGCTTAATTGGCATAAAAATCGCCAATAAACAGGATAAAACCAGTATTTTTAATAAAATACTTTTTAGACGATATTGTTGAGAATAATAAATTTGCATAACACTTCCTTGAATTTAATAAATATAAATAATGTTAACTGATGGGAACGAAAGAGAAACATTTCAATATTATATTGAATAGATAAGGCGTTTTCTTATTAGTTTCCTACGTCAGCATTAACTGGATCAGGTTCTCGGGTATGTTCTCAGCCAAAAAGCACCCCGACTAATTCGAAATCAGTATAGGATCGGTTAAACTTTTCTGTCAAACGAATTTCTTTGCCCAAAAATAAGGTACACCGAAGTGTACCTTATTAAGTTTATGTGGGGTAATGATTAAATCTTGGTAATTTTTGTCGGTAATCCTTGTCGCACTGCGGAACCACACACCCAATCAACCCAAGGTGAAGCGATCTGTTTAGTATCATCAATCAAGCCAAGATCATTAATATTAATGCCCTGCTTAATGCGCTCATCGCCGGCAATCACTTTGCCATCAATTTCATAGCTGGTAGCACCCAGTTGTTTATGTCCATAACCGTGTTCAATCGCAATTGTGCCCGGCATCACGCCATCAATAACCATCACTTGAACATTCACTTTGCCGCCCGGTGTCGCCAATTCCACCAAATCGCCGTGAGCAATTTTAAATTTAACCGCATCTTGGCTGTTCATTGCCACAATGCCACTTGGCTTAATGCTATGAAGGCGTAACAATGGCGCAGTAATGCTGCTCATCAAATTCGATTTAAACGACATTAAAGCAAATGGCCATTCCGCTTTCGGATAACGACTTTCAACGGTACTGTTATCCGCAAATTGTGGTGCAAAATATTTCGGGCAACCGTGATAATGCTCACCGTTTTGATGATTTTTCGCTTTTGCCACCGTAGGATTCCACACCTGCAAGCACGCTTTCCATTTTGCTGTCATATTTTCACCGTCCCACGCACTGTTAAACGACGCAAAACGTCCGCCTTTACAGAAAACGGTCGCGGCTTTCAACACTTCTTCCGGTTTTAAGGTTTTATTAAGCAACGGCATAATGCGTTCAACACCGGACAATAAACGATCTTCCTGTGTCGCATCATTCACCGGCTGTTTACCATCAAAAGCGATGTTGGCGGCAGCACGTAAGAAATAATCTTCACTGCAGTTTAATGGATAAGTCTGCTGCTGATTATCGCTGATGGCATTCTCACCAAATCCCGGCAAGCCCATTGCCTTGGCAACGTGAATGATAAAACTTTCCATACAGATAGTTTCGCCATCGGCATTCTTGGCATTTGCGGATTGAATAACCGGCCAACGCGCCGTGCTGGTTTTAGTCGGCACACCTGCCCACGGCGTACTAAAGCCCCAACTTTCAAAGTTGTGTGTATCCGGCACGATATAGTCCGCCAACGCAGTGGTTTCATTCATAAAAGCGTCCACAGCAATAAACAACGGCAACACTTTCGGATCACGTAACTTCTCTTCAGCAATATGATGAATACCGGTTAAACCATATAATGGATTGGTCATATGGCTAATCCACGCTTTCAATGAATAAGGATAACCTTGCAAGGCGGAAGTAATCATTTCCGACATTTGACCGCCAACAAACGGATACCAAGCTGCACGTGCAGGATAAGGCGAACCTTTCGCCGCTTTGCGTTTAAACTCGCTTGATTTTTCATACGCACGTTTACTGCGCGCTAAATTAGTGCCTTTTGGTTTCACCATATCCGGGAAAGTCGCAAGATTGTAACGAGGGCCGGGTGCAAAATCTTTGAATTTACCGCCGCTGACACTCATTCCGCCTTTCTTGTTCATATTGCCAATCATCACATTGAGCAATAAGATCGCCCACGCAGTATAGAAACCATTGCTTTGCATTGTGCCGCCGTGAGTAATAGCAACCGCTTTATGTCCGTGTGAAGTAAATTCTTTTGCCAATGCTTCGATTGTTGCCACCGGCACTCCGCACAACGCTGCGTACTCTTGCAATGTATGTTCAAAGCAAGACTCTTTTAATAAAGTCAATGCCGATTTCACTGCCACAGCAGAGCCATCTTTTAAGGTAACGGTTTCATCCACCCAAATTTGCGCTTTTGCGGACGATTTAGCGGCAACAAATTGATCATCTTCCGCATTTTTGACTAAATCATAATTTTCCACCACTTTATCTTCCGCATCCGGTGCAACATCAAACAGATCCTGTTCTGTCAATGCTTGACCAAAGCGTGGATGTTGTGGCTCAACGATAAATAAATGGGAGGCATTACAATAACTTGCTGCACCTGCCTGCTGCATTGCAAATTGGCTCGGTAATGATAAGTAATCTGCATTAAAGCGTTCATTTTCGATAATCCAACGCAACATTGCCAATGCCAACGCTAAATCACCGCCCGGTAAAACCGGCACCCAACGATTGTTTTGCGTAGCGTGTGTTGACGTTAATTCCAATCGAGGCGAAACCACCACATAATCAAAATTATCTCCCGCACGTTTTTTCGCTAATTGACGTGCCTGACGTTTGAACGGGTTGCCTGACTGTGCCGGTGAAGTTCCCATAAAGAGAATAAACTCACAATTATCCCAATCCGGTTTTGCGTGTGAGTTTTTATCCAAATCATTCATCACCGCACCGGAACCGGCACGATAGGACAAACCGCAATAAGAGCCGTGAGAAGCAAAATTAATAGTGCCGAAACTGTTATTCGCAAAACGTTGCAATAACGGCTGTCTGCCTTCCGGGCCGGCAAAAGTCACGAAAAGCTGGTTCGCTTTCGGACCGAAATCCGGATTTTCCGCATCTACAGGCGTTTTCAAATCGCGAATCGCTTTTAAGCCATCAATATGACCTTCACCAAACAGATCACCACCATTCACCACTTCTTCAATTAATTGTTCAAAGCTAATGGTTTTCCATTTGCCTTCGCCACGTTTACCCACACGTTTTAATGGTTGCGTAATGCGATAAGGGCTGTTTACCCCTTCCATAAACGCCGCACCACGCGCACACGCGGTGGAACGATTTTCCAAACCGTTTTCGCCGGCTACACTTAATTCTGCCTGTTGTAACGAGGTGTTGTAATTCAAATATTCATCGGCAGAAAGCGGATGATACGGATTACCGCTGATGCGAATGACTTTATTCTGTTTCAAATCCACTCGAGCACGCAAACCGCAAAGCGTCCAACAACCCATACATTGAGTATTACACACAATTTGATCGGTATTCGGCATCACTTTATTATTCTCAACCTTATATTCAGGTGCGAGTGAATTACCGTGAATATTATGTTTGGTTTTTTCACCGGAAGAACCTGTGAAAACGCCATTAGCAATTTCTTTCACTTTTGGTGAATAACCGGCTACAAAAGCAGCAGCACCACCAACAGCCAAACCGCCTTTAAGTAAATTACGACGTTTATTATCCATTACGCTGCTCCTTATTAATGAATCCGAATAATTGCCACAAAATCACACTTACAGTCACCCATAAACCGGCTACCGAAAGCATTCCTAATCCGCCGTCAACGCCCCAATTAAAGTGATATGGGTTCATTAATGCGTTATATTTTGCGACAGTTTGCACTTCAAGTAACAACACCCAACGAACCATTGCGGTTAAGATAAGTGAAGCAATTAATAACAGACATTGCATTGTTTTTACCTGTGCGCTGAACAGTGCCAACAATAAGATCAATCCCCAAATCACAGCAGTGAACGCCACCGCCGGACGAGCTTGCCACAAAGTGGATAAATCCAACGCAGTTTCTGATGAGTGATAATAGATAGCTCCAACGGTCGCGGCTAATAACAGCAAACAAGCAATCACTAATGGTTTCATCAGCACTTTATTATTTGTACCGTTAATCATAGAAATCGCAAAATGTGTTAACAGAATTGCGCTCGGCAACGCACTGAAAATAATCAATGGGATGAGCCAAGGCTGATGCCACAACGGACGCGCAGCAACGTTATATACTTCCATTGAAGTATAAAGCAGAATTAAGACACTGCTGATGATAGTTAAAATTCTAAAAATCCAACACCAAAGCGCGTTATTTAAATTGCCGACATAAAGCAATGCCAACCATTTTTGTGTTGGACGTTGCGGTAATTGACGCAATAAAAACAGAATATAACCGACCAAACTCAACATAAAAATTGGTAGGAAAATTGAGCCCCACGCCATCCACGACCAATTAGCCAAATAAACATAAAAATGCCACACTCTTCCCGGCTGATGTAAATCCGCAGTGAGCGCAATCGGTGCAACAATGGCAAAGCTTAATGCGACTAACAACGCTATCAATTCCGACTTAGACTGATAGGGTTTAACAAAAAAGCGAATACAAAGTGCGACAATAATGGCACATAATGCCAAGCCGATATAGAAGAAATAACTTACTGCCCAAGGTAGCCACGCAATAGCTTGCGGTTCAACTAAAACTTCGCGAATCATCATTATTCCCCCTTACCCTGCCAAAGCATAGGTTGTCCCTGTACACGGCTTACAAACGCATCATCAAGCCCTAAATAGAAAACGTGCGGCTGTGTTCCTGCTTCCGGTTTCAACACTTTTAATTGATCTTTATGATTATCAAACAGTTTTCTGATTTGGCTGTTCGGATCGGCAAGATCACCAATAATTCGTGCTCCACCAACACAACTTTCCACGCACGCCGGTAATAAACCTGCCTCCAAACGGTGCGCACAAAAGGTGCATTTATCTGCTGTTTTAGTTTCTTCATTAATAAAACGGGCATCATAAGGGCAAGCTTGAACGCAATAAGCGCAACCGACACAACGTTCATTATCGATAACGACAATGCCGTCTTTTTGTTGATAAGTTGCCTGCACCGGGCAAACCGGCACGCACGGCGGATTATCGCAATGGTTGCATAATCGTGGTAATAACACGTTGTTTACTGTCTGCTTACCATCAGTAATTTCATATTGACGTACCGTTGTCCGAAATTCACCGATCGGTGTTTGGTTTTCGATATTGCAGCTGACGGTACAAGATTGACAACCGATACAACGGCGTAAATCAATAATCATCGCATAACGATGCTGTTGATCACCGCCACGTCTAGGTGGCTGAAACGCAATACTTTCAAGCGGAATCAAACTTGCGCCGAAAGTGAGTGCGGTCAGCGATTTAAGTGCTGTTCGTTTGACACTATCCATAATTTCCCCACTATTGTCGTTTTGTGCTATTGTTGGTTCTCTCGTATTGTGGTTGACCCTAAAATCGGTATCTATTGTGGTTTTCCACATAAATAGTATGGGTATTGATCTGGGTCAAAAATAGGAGGCAATTTTGAGAAAATTCATTGTGCTTTCACTGACTTACATAATGCTGTCGCTCTTCCCTTTTTTTGCCGGCGCAGATAATTGGAAAATCGGTATTTTGGCACAGCGCGGAGAAACTTTTTTATCACAACAGTGGCAACCGTGGATAAATTGGTTAAATCAGCGTTATCCACAACAGCATTTTTCGTTGGTGCCGTTGCAACTTGACGATCTTTCCCAAGATAAAGCCGATAACATTGACTTTATTTTAACCAATCAATCACAATTTTTTTATCTCAATGATCAGCCTGTCCGTTGGTTGGCAACATTGCAGTCCCCTCGTCAGCAACACACCAATGCCGGTAAAGTTGGCAGTGCGATTTTAGTCAATACCGAGAGTGATTTTCATCAAATCACTGATTTAAAAGGAAAAACATTAAGTGCGGTTGGCGAAAATGCCTTTGGTGGTTTCTTGCTCGGCTACAACGTGTTATATCAACAAGGTTTAGTGGAAGGTAAAAACATTTTTTTCCGCTTCAGCGGTTTTCCGGTTGATAACACCGTTTTCTGGCTGCAACAGCATAAAGTTGATGCTGCCATTGTGCCTGTTTGTATCTTGGAAGATTTAGCCCGTGAAGGGAAAGTCAATTTCTCGGATTTCCGTGTGTTAGCACCACAAAGTAACGACTTAGGCTGTGTTTCCAGCACACCGCTGTTACCAAACTGGTCGTTAGCGGCAATGGCACAAGTGCCGGATAACATCGTGAAAAAAATGATGACCATTCTGCTCGGTGATGTTCCGGCAGATTTACCGCAATGGAATCCGCCTTACTCCGACCAGCAAGCGGATAATATTTTGCGAAACCTTTTCCGTCATCCACAACAACAAAATTTATGGCAAAGCGTGAAATATTGGATTAATCAGCACCAGTGGCAATTATTGTTGCTTCTATTTTTTATTATTTTCAATTACTTATGGATTAGTTATCAGGTTCATCGTAAAAGTAAAGCGTTAACCCAAGCTTATCAAGAAATGCGCCTTTATGAACAACAACTTATAAAAGCTGACCGCTTAAGTATTTTAGGTGAAATGAGTGCCGGTATTGCGCACGAAATTAACCAACCGCTTACGGCTATCGGAATGTACAGTGAGGGATTGAAACAACAGTTAAAACAACGAGTCAATGCAACATCTGAATTACAAATTTTAGAGAAAATACAAATTCAGGTTGATCGCAGTCGGCAAATTATGCGCAACCTTACCGGCTGGGCTAAAGGCAGAGAAGACGAAAAGTTACATAATATTGAGCTGAAATCTTGCTTAGAAAAAACAATCGATTTTATCCACCAATACTATAATTCTAGTTCCAAAATACGACTGATTTGTGCAAAACAGTGGCAAGTTTGTGTAAAAAAAACGATGTTGGAGCAGATCCTCTGCAACTGTTTACTCAATGCACTTCAAGCACAGGCAAATAAAATCGTGATAAGCGTACAGGCGAAAGAGAACAGCATCCAAATTTTGATTATGGATAACGGTAAAGGCTTTTCAGAAACCGAATTGGCATTTCCATTTGTACCATTCCGTAGCCGGAAAAAAGAGGGCTTAGGGCTTGGATTAACATTATGTCAGCGCCTAATCCACTCAATGCGAGGTGAAATTTATCTAAAAAATCGTCCTGCCGACAAGGGTGCAATGGTGATTTTGGAATTACCGCTTAATCAGGGAATTGGTGACAAACAATAGGAGTTTCTCGTGAAAGTACATATCTTAGATGATGATGAAACGGTTGTCGATGCAGCAACATTTCTGCTTACTCAAGCAGGTTATGATGTAGTCAGTTGGTCGAACAGTAAAACTTTTTTAGAACAGGTTAACCCCTTTGAACCGGGAGTAGTGCTGTTGGATATGCGAATGCCCTATTTTGACGGTCGCCAAGTGCATAAAATGCTCAAACAAAAAAACAGCGTATTACAAGTTATTATTATGACAGCGTTTGCCGATGTGGATATGGCAGTCAATGAATTAAAGCAAGGTGCTATCGACTTTTTACAAAAACCGATTCTTTTTGATCAGCTTAAAACTGCATTAGAAAATGCTCGCATTCGCAGTGAAAAACGCTTTCAACAATATCAAATTGAGCAATGTTACGATCAACTTAGTGAAAAAGAGAAAGAGGTATTGGCATTAATTATTGAAGGAAATATCAACAAACAGATCGCAGAACGACTAAATATTTCTGTTAGAACCGTTGAAGTTCACCGTTCACACATAATGGAAAAAATGCACGCAAAAAATGTTGCCGAACTCATCAGAAAAGTGGATTTACTGGCTTAAAGCATTAAAAGCATTAATAGGATAAATATGAACAAACTGCTCACTATTTCCGCTATTCAACAAGCAATTCAAAGCCATACATTGAGCCTGCTGTTGATTAAAGCACCCAACTGTGGCGTGTGTACGGTGGTGGAAAACCAGCTGAAAAGCTTATTAAACGAAAATCAGGAAATTTACGCCGTTCAAGCGAATATTGGCGACACCCCTGAATTGACAAGATATTTTCACGCCCTCACCGCGCCGGTGGTGATACTTTTTTTCGAGGGCAAAGAGGTCGAACGTTTCGCTCGTTTTATCCCTTACCAACAGCTAAAAACGGCGTTGGCAAAGTGGACCGACTTTGTTGCTGAAGAGGACATAAGTCATTAAAAAACAAAAGGAAAAAACACTATCCTTCTAATTTCCATAAATAGGGATAGTGTTTTTCTATCCCCGACAATTTGAGTTTGTTCCAGAATATGAATATTTAAAGCAAAACGCATATTATTCTTTCTTATTAGGAAAGAATATCTTTCAAAATACTTTATTGTCATAAATATCTCTGCTCTATATAATCCGCGCGATTTTTTAATCTTAGGAGAAAATAATGAAAAAATTAGCTTTTGCAGGCGCATTATTTGCTTTTGCAGCAACAAGTGCCAGTGCCATTGATGTGGTCAGCAAAGATGGCAAGGTGGATTTTGGTTCACGTTTTGAAGCAACGGTTTTAACTAACAATGTTGATGGCGGTTGGGAGATGATCTGGGGGCCGAAAGAGCAACTTTGGCTAACAGAACGTGCAGGCAGAAATATCGTCAGCATTGATCCAAAAACCGGTGAGAAAACCGTGTTGTATCATTTTGCGAATGCTTATGAGAAATTCCCACATCAAGGCGTGTTAGGGTTAGCCTTAGATCCAAATTTTGATGCAGGTGAGCCTTATGCTTATGCGGCTTATACTTATGTAGACGGCGAGAAAAAATTCGCCCGTATTGTACGTTTAACCTATGATGCGAAAGCCAATAAATTAGGCGATGAACAAATTGTGATTGACCACATTATCGCAGGCG
>Ga0079226_10004441_pt1 | contig 10723 bp, 11 predicted proteins | sample Poulit2014_FD_76345 | JGI IMG/M metagenome (GOLD analysis project Ga0079226, IMG submission 76345) | Agricultural soil microbial communities from Georgia to study Nitrogen management - Poultry litter 2014 | ecosystem: Environmental > Terrestrial > Soil > Agricultural land | place: USA: Georgia...
AGCGCAACAGGTGAGCAATGGCAGCACGGCGTCTGCCTGGGCCTAGAAGTTTCCCTGGGCAAGTTCTTTCAGCGCGGCCTTTTCTAGCTCTGCTTCGGCCAGGAGCCGTTTCAGTGTGGCGTTTTGCTTTTCCAGCTCTTTGAGCCGCTTGGCGTCATCGGCCTTCATCCCGCCGTATTGGTTGCGCCACCGATCAGAGGTTTGCTCAGCAACCTCAAGTTCGCGACACACGTCAGCCACGGTTTTGCCCTCACCAAGAAGGCGGTCTGTTTGGCCAAGTTTCCGAACGATCTGTTCCGGCGTGTGGCGCTTTCGTTGAGTACTCATCGTGTAATCCATGCTCCCCGAAAATACGGGGTTTATGGACTCACAGAACGATTGGACCTAAAAAATGGGGTCAGGCCACTGGAAGAAAGATTAGCAGTGCTGCCATCTTTGTTTGTGCTCGCTGCCGAGTGGGACTCGCACCAGCCACAGATCGCACGTGTTGTACAAAAGACCCGTAAGGAGGGCACAGTCGTGACTTATCATTGTTTTAGTGGCGCCCGATCATCGGGTTCCCGTCGTATCAAAGAAAGACCACGATAAGGACACCATGGGGGAGCTGTCCCCGCGGATGAAGGATCATTTGCTTGCTTGTGCATCTGGTCTGATTTATCCGCTCGCGCGACCGATTCGATTGTTCGATTATGGGAATCCTGCGGGCTGAAAAGCCACGCCTATCCGGTGCAGGTGGTTGGTTTCCCCGCATGTCCACGACGACGTCCATGTCCTTACGGTTCGATGGCGACGTATCTACGAATTAGTGTCTGGCTTCGGCGAGGTGATTGCTTATCGGCCAAATTCCGAATGTCGTGACTGCCATTGATGGACCCAGGACCGACCGTAGTCGTTGCCGTGTGGGGTCCGCAGAACAGTGTGGATGTGGAATTGTTTGGGAGTGCGATAGTCGAGGAACACCCCGCAATGATGGTCAAGTTCTGCAATAACCACGGGGGACTGGATTCGGTAGTAGAACACATCGCCGGGCTCGTGTCCGCCGATCCAGGAGAACCAAGTCTCCTCCAAGTGTTCTTTGACCTCGCGCATCCGTGCCGCGCGGGGCCCTTCTGGCAAGGGGAGGACGAATTTTTCGATGATCGAAAGTGCGATTTGTTGTGCTTCGGCGGGCATGTCCGCCACCCGGATACCTTCAAACGGGATGACCCTGTTGTCCTGAAATGCGCCGGCAAGGTGCCTTTCGTCTCCCGGGTGCACCCGTCCTTCCGGCATGGCCGGATCTGTCATCTGCTGGTATACCGTCGCGGCGACCCGTTGGTCGGCGGGCAGTGCGGCCATGAGGTCGGTGCCAAGCCGTATCCGGTCTTTGAATGCTGTAGTTCCGGCGTGAGGACCCTCATCAATCTCGTTGGGCTCAGCTCCGAAGAAGACAGGGCTGACGGACATGCGTCCTTCAACGACAAGGCAGTTTACTGCGCAATGGTGTCCGTACAACTGCCAGCCCCATGGTGCGTTCTGATCCGGCGTCCCGTACAGGGCGAAGTTGTAGCTGAACTCGTTCAGGATACTTTGGAGCCCCACGACTTCTCCAAGGAAACCATTCATCAGCATCATCCCATGTGCGAGCTCATAGCCCTCCGGGCTTAGTGATGCCTTTACAAGTGCCAGAGCTTTTTCGCGGACTACTTGAGGCTGAAATTCGAGCCTGAGGCCAGTATCGAACTGCAAGAATTCGGGGTTGGCCCAGGTCTGCCATTCCACAGCGTCCACCGCGTACATGAGATTGTCCCGGTCCTCGGCGGAAACCACTGCCTGTAAGGCCTCAGCCGCCTCTACCATGGCGGCTACCGGGGCCTCCTCGCCTGGCAACGCCGGTGCAAATGGGTAGAGGTCCTTCCGCAAAGTGCCGTCCTCGGTGACTCCATGGAAGTCATTCAGATAAAGTGGTTTCCAGCCCTTAATCAATTCACCGGTGAAGGTCCCTTCCTTACGGGCCTCCTGGCGGTAGGCGTATGCATCGAGCCCCTTGAGGTCTTTGATGCGGGGGTGTCCTTGCGGGAAGAGATACTGACGAAATTCTGCAGTGCTCATGGGGCACTCCTTCGTTCTTGGATAAGTGGGTCAGTGGTTGTGGTTGGTCACGGCTTGCCGGACAGTGGTGAGGTCGCCACTGGCTATGGCTTCCACGAGGTCGGCGTGAACGCGCAGACGGTCAGCCCTGTATGCAGTCGCCTCAGCTTCGCCCTCATCGAAGCGTGACGAAGCCGCAGACGACAGGTGTCCTAGCGTGCCGATATACACGGCCCGGGCCATTGCGTTTGGGCAGATCGCGGCGATCCGTTCGTGCAGCGCCCAGTTCGCCCGCATGAATCCGTCCCAGTCCGTGGACGATTCCATGTCGCGCAAGAGAAGACGTAGCTCTGCGAGGTCCTTGTCCGTACGGCATCGTGCTGCCCCTACGGCAATGAGTTCTTCGAGGTGGTCCCGTAGCTCAATGGCATCCATCACGGCAGAAGGCTGATCCTCGACCGTTAGGAGCGTGTGGCGCAAGCGGACGACGGGGCTGGTTTCGGCGACGAATAACCCGCCGGTGCGGCCCGGGCGAATTTCCAACACCCCCCGCTCCCGCAGAAGCCGGACCGCCTCGCTGACTGTCGCCCGCGCATAACGGGTTTCCTCACGCAACGAAGGCAGGGTCCCCACGAAGGCTCCCGGTTCAAGACCCTGGACACTGATCCGTTCTTCCAGGGCGGCGGCCAGATGTTCAGCTCGCGACCGCGGCGGGACCAGCTTCAATCCTGAGGCTACAACATTCGGAGGTATCCGGGAATCCTCAGCAGAGGGTTGTGCTTCGCCGGAGATATGTGTCATGCTCCTAGTAAAGCACAAAACATGCGTATGTTATAGCTCTTTTAGCAGTGGCTGTCGGAGCGTGAAGGGAAGACCCATGAAAATTGTTGGTATCCGTCGCAGTACTGGGCCCGTGGAAGTCGCCGTACTCTCCGAAGACGGACAAACCGTCTCCGTGGTGGCCGGGTTGGAACAGTTCTGGGCTGCCCCGGCTCAGCACCTTGCATCAGAGGCATCGGGGGAGACCCTGGCTGCAAGCTCAGTGGAGTTTGTCCCGCCGGTGCTTCCCGGAGCCAGGGTGATCTGCATAGGCCTGAATTACCTTAAGCACGTTGCCGAGGGCTCCTTCAAGGATCAGGAACTTCCCGAACACCCGACCTTGTTTGCACGGTGGACGCAATCCCTCACCGTGGACGGTGCAGAAGTTCCGGTTCCGTCCGGTGAGGAAGGCCTGGACTGGGAAGGCGAGATCGTAGCTTGGGTTGGTGAGACCCTGGTGGACGCTTCTTCGGAGGAAGCGTTGGATGCTGTTGTTGGCTATTCCGTATTCAACGACCTCACAGCCCGTCGGGCCCAAAAACTGACCTCACAGTGGATACTAGGTAAGAACGCTGATCTTTCCGGTCCCGTTGGACCCATGGTTCCTGCCGCTGAGATCGGTGACCTGCGTGAGGGCCTGAGGGTCCAGACCCGTGTCAACGGCGAGACCGTACAGGAGGGAAATACCACTGAAATGGTCTACACCGTAGGTGAGACCCTGGCTCACATCTCCAAGACCTTTACCCTTCGTCCCGGCGATCTGCTTGCCACCGGAACCCCTTCCGGTGTTGGCTACGCTCGCACCCCCCAGTGGCTCCTCCAGCCCGGGGACACCGTCGAAGTCGAGGTCGAAAAAATGGGCACACTGCGCAACTCGATCGTTAGCAATGAAGCCCGCCACGCTGCCGCCCCCATGGCCCCGTAATCTCGGGTTATATGGAGGCCTAGAACAGGATCAGCCCAACCATTTTAAATATCAGTGGTCGCGTAGGAGAAGCTTATGGGCATCCCCGCCCACCACGCACTGAGGCCGAGCTGCGGACCCGTTTGCAGGGATACGACGACGCGGATCAACTCGCCACGGACCGTGCGTAGTCGAGGCGGCACCCTTGGGTTTCTAAGGGTATTGCGAGCTTTGGCATGCTGTTGCTCGTGGCCTTGCTGATCTGCCAGATCGGCGGCAGTATCGGCCTTCGCGTCGTCTACCGCTACCCTTGCGGCACGCATACCGCTGGCCGTTCCTTTTTTGATTCAGGTTCCATCAGCGCAATGGAACTGGTCTGTGTTAGCCTTCGCCTCCACCGTGAGGAACGTTTCCCCCGTTAGTGTGTAAGTACATCAGATTGCCACAAGAGGCCGGTGCTCACAGTAGTCCAACCAGTACCGACCACGGGCGGTAAGTGCGACCGCGGGCAGTTGCCGCATGGGTAAAGAACCGGATCAGACCTAGTTAGCATTCGGCAACTGCACTTACAAACCAGGTAGAACTCGACAATCACTATGGAGCTTCCTTGACGGGCGCGGGTTGCTTCTCGTTCAGCGGAGCGTTCGCACTTTAAGTCGCTTACATTACGCCCAGGCGAACCAACGATCAGATTTGACTAGTTCACGGTTGGTTCGCGGGCTGCGAGCCTCTTCTGCAAGACAAGTGGAGGAGAATGATCGGCACACTTAGGCCGGATCGGCCGATTGCTCCAGTGCCGTTAAGCAAGTGGTCGAGATCAATCGTTTTGAAACGATGCCGCGTCCTCGAACAGGGCACCCACACTAGATTACTGGAGCAGCGTGGGGTATAAGCAAAGATCCAAACTGCGGCAAACCAGACTGACGCTCATCGCATTCCCGAAGAATTCCCGCTGCTTCACTAAGGAACGAGAGACTGTACACACGAGGGAGTGGGCTCGGTGCTCAATGATCAGGCGTTCAGAAGCGTTCAGTGCCATGCAGGGCAATCGGCTGGGGCACAATCAACAACCGATCCCGTCGTGGGAACTTTGCTTCTTCTGCTTGGAGCGCAGCTTTGCGGAATTGACTGCTCCCCATGTTCGTGCCAGTTGCCCGTACTCTGTGGCCTGCTTAAGTACGTGCTTTCGAGCAAGTTCGCCTGCTTGCCTCGAAGACCCAGCAGCTACTGCATCTAAAATATTTCGGTGTTCTGTAAGAGATTGCCACATACGGTGGGGGGCTCGTAGCTGCATTCTTCTGTATGGTCGAAGGCTACGTCTCAGCTTCTGCGCTTGATCACGAAGGTAGGTATTGCCTGAGTAGTCATAGAACAACCCGTGGAAAATCGCATTCGCCCTGTAGTAGCCATCAGGGTCAGCGGTATTTGCGTAATGCTCACAGTCTTGTAACGCTTGATCAAGAGTGTTGAGATCTTCGGCAGTTACTGACTTGGTGGCCAGCCGAACAGACATTCCTTCTAATTCGGCCATCACTTCGAAGCGTTGCACTAAATCCGTTATCGATAGTGTGCTGACATAGGTGCCACGTTTTGGGCGGATTTCAACTAGGCCGGATTGCTCTAGCCGTTGTAGTGCATCTCTTACTGGAGTACGTGAGCAACCGAAACGCGAAGAGAGTTCTTCAAGGTCTAGCTTTTCTCCTGGGTAAAACGCCCCATTAATAATGTCTTCTTCTAAAGTTTCGGTCAGACGTTGAAGACCAATAAATGCCTGCATTGTTCTCGTATCCGGATTAAAGGGTGTGGGTGTGATTACACAACCAGCATAGCGAACGCTTGTGCCGACCATTACATGTATATAACATGAGCTTTGTTGAATGTAACAACGTTAAGGAAAGATATAAGAATACATGGTTAAGAATAACTGGCTGGTAGAGGAGGTAGCTCGTCTAATCGGTATCCGCTCGAAAAGGGACAGCCCAGCGTTGGATACCCCTACCCGACCGTTGGAACAATTAGTGACCGCCTGTTCTGTGTTGATGAGTGACACCTTAGGTGAAGGTTCAACGCGAGAAATAGCCGATTGGGGTGTGCAGTGCTATAGACAGCTCGACGATGATGAAAAACTCAAGTTCTTTGTGGAGCTGCACGAGACGTACTCTGTAGATGAAATTGCGTTGGAGGAAAGTTTTTCAGAATGGCAGCAAAACAAAAATGACTCGCAGCTCCATAAAGTTTTTCAGGCTGCAGAGCCCCCACGGCAGCAATTGCTTCGTCAGCTCAACCATGCTCCGGGAGCTACGCGTCATATTGTTAAAATGCGAGCAGACCTCAGACGTCTTACGCGCTCTATACCGTCATTAAGGACGTTGGATTCGGACTTTAAGCATCTTCTTACTTCATGGTTTAACCCTGGTTTTTTGACGATGCGAGAGATCCCCTGGGGGTCCGCTAAAGCATTAGAACAATTCCTAATAGAACACGAGCGAGTCCACCCTATAGAGGGGCGGGCAGCGTTGCGCCACAGGATGGCACCTCGCGACCGATACATCTACGGTTTTTTTCACCCCGCTATCGGACAGATGCCGCTCATTTTTGTTGAAGTTGCCTTAACCCAGGGTGTGCCTGCAACAATCGAGTCAATCCTAGGAAATCCTAAAGCCATTGCCCCAAGCACTGCCGATACAGCCGTGTTTTACTCGATCAATAATTCCTTCGACGGACTGGTTGGTATTTCGTTTGGAAGCTTCCTGATCAAGCAAGTCATCGATGCAGTTCGACAAGAATTGCCGCAACTAGAAAACTTTGTGACATTTTCTCCTATTCCTGGCTTCCGCAAATGGTTAGAAAACGATGCGACAGACCCCTTGTGGCGCCAGCTCAAGGAACAGCTTGAAGCCGAGTGCGCTGGCGCGCAGCCCCAAGGGCTATCAGGCGACCAAAACAAAGCGTCCTTCGAAGATGCCGGCATAGAAGAAACGATGCTTCAAGCTGTCGCACATTACCTCGTCAACGAGACCCGAGACGACGGTAAACCAATTGATCCAGTTGGTCGTTTCCACTTGGGCAATGGAGCATCAATATGGGACATTCAGTGGCGTGGGTCACACAAGCCGTATTCTGTCGAGCAATCCTATGGCGCCATGGTGAATTATCGCTATGACCCTGAGGAGCTTGAGCGCAATCACGAAATGTTCGTTCGCCACGGTCAGATCACAACAAGCGACCACATCGAAACAATACTTGATGGGGTCTCTTCCCACACTGCATCACTTCACGACGAGAGGCACTCATGACTACATCGACATTACCGCTACACGGCATCACGGTGCTCGATCTAAGCCGAGCTTTAGCAGGCCCATATTGCAGCGCTTTACTTGCAGACCTTGGGGCGGAAGTTATCAAAGTCGAAAGCTCAAAAAACGGCGATATCACACGGTTATGGCCTCCTTTCGAAGGGGACCACAGCCTGTACTTTGAATCAACCAATCGCAATAAATACTCGCTTGCGCTGGACTTCTATTCAGAAGATGGTCAGCAAGTGTTAAAACGACTCGTTGGTAACGCTGATGTATTGCTGGAAAATTTTCGTCCCGGAATATTGCCCAAAATGGGACTAGACCCCCACGAACTACGTAAGCAATTTCCGGAACTTGTTACAGCCTCAATCACCGGTTTTGGAAACACCGGACCACTACGAAATGCTGCCGGCCTCGATCAGGTCGCTCAAGGCATGGCTGGGTTGATGTCTATCACGGGTCCTGATGAAGACCACCCGTATCGTTTTGGCGTGCCGATTATTGATATGACTTCAGGTATTTTTACAGCCTTGGGAATCGTATCTTCGCTCTTTAGCCGGCAAACAACGGGACACGGACACCATGTTTCGACTTCGTTATTGGAATCTGCTCTCGCTCTGGCAGCTTTTCAAGGCCAACGATATCTCTCCACTGGAGAACTCCCCACAGCACAAGGCAATGACCATGCCTCGATCACACCGTACGGTGTTTTTGCGACCGCTGATACACCTTTAATTATCGCCGTAGGTAATGAGAAACAGTGGGCTGATTTTTGCAGAACCATAGATGCTCAAGACCTCTTAGCTGATCAACGGTTCAACACGGGTCGCTCACGAACCCAGAACCGCGTCGTGCTGAAGCCGTTGCTTGAAAAACGACTTAAACAGCACACGGCATCCCATTGGCTGACTCAGATACGCAATGCAGGAATCCCGTGTGGTCCGATCTACGATTATGGGCAAGCTTTTGCTGATGAGCAAGTCCAGGCGTTACAGATAGTGCAAAACGTTACCCGTGATGACGGCTCAACATTACCTTTAGTCCGAGGACCACTGAGCATCAACGGCTCGCCAACTGAGATTTACAAAGCACCACCTCAGCTAGGCTCTGATACCCAATCTACCTTGGAACAAGCAGGCTTCAGCGCGGCAGAAATTCAAGAATTATTCGATGCTCGTACTGTAACCGCTTCTGAAGGTGCTTCCGACATCGTCTCCACCAAATAAGTTGTCACTCTGCCTTTTATGGAAGGAAGCGCCCCTGGGCTTTGTACCGCTTGTGACATGTACTAGAGACCCTCTCAATCATGTTCTGCCAAATTGTCATATCCGACCGGAACGAAACCTAGGACGGTTCAACCTCCTCTTGCGAGCCCTGCGTAGCTGGGTACTCTCGTAACACAAGCGCAAATGCACTCAAGCTACAGGATGCATAAAATTCGTCGAGCCCCGAAATGCAGCGCCAATCCATGAACCAGGCCGTGATGGTTTTCAGTCGTTAACCACAGCACATGAGAGGTAAGAAACGATGACTTCTTCAGAATCCGAAAACATTGAACAAGCTGTTGACGGGGCCTTTCGGTCAGCCGTGACACAAGCCGCTGCACTTGGGCGCATGGTCGCCCAGATGCGAGAACAGAAACTCCAGCGTGCCGCACGCCAAGAACAAGCTCTGATGGCGCAACTGCAACGACGATACGATGCCGAACGGCATTACGCCCGAGTGCAGCTGGCCCAGGCAGATCACGATGGCTGGTGGAACACAGCTTCAACACAACGAGTCGCCAGCGTTGTGGCAACGGCCCACGCGTGGAAAGAGCGCGACCCGGAAATCGCAAGACTTGCCAGTCGCGTTGATGATCGAGTACAAGCGCGCTGGGGCATCAGACCCAGTGCACGTATTGACACACTGTCGCCCGCGCAACGCCGCCACGAAGCCGAACAGCTGATCGCAGTATTAGCACTCGATGACCTCGATACGGATGACCCGCTGCATCAGCATATCGCTGACATCCAAAACTCAGCATCACAGGAAGCACAGCAGGACCACCAGGAACAGGTCGAGCTATCTGACGATCAGGACACCAAACCTGCCCAACGGGACAGTACTAGTAATGTCGAATCAGCCCAAGAGATAGCATCGTCCACTACACAACATACCGAACAAACAGATAGTGCATCGCGTGAACAGACGCTTGATGAATTTGAACATCTGCTGCGTTCCAATGGTTTAGACCAGGACACCATCGCAGCCCAAATGCTGCCAGCACGAGCCAATGCTCAATCTCCAGCAGGAGCTGTGAACGTCAACGCTCCTACCAAGGCACGGCCAGTCAATGAGGGTTGGTTGTCGCAGTCTCGCCAACGCGACGCTGAACGCGATCGCTAAAAGAACTTCTATCTGCGCTCGTCAACTTTTTGAGACAGTTTGTTGAGTATTTTTCTAGTTATGCGGCCAAGAGTTCTTGGTCGCAGGGTTGGTAATTGATCCAGGCGTGTATTGGTGGGTGACCATCGGCACGGTCGTTGGGTCGGCGTCGGTTGTACCAGGACTCGATGTAATCCAGGATGGCGGCTTCGGCTTCGCGGTGGGTAGCGAAACGTCGGTGATGGTAGAACTCGGTTTTAAAGTGCGAAAACCAATTCTCGGCCACGGAGTTATCCCAGCAGACTCCGGTGCGTCCCATCGACTGGGTGACACCGTTGCCAGCGCACCAGGCCTGAAATTGGGCAGACGTGAACTGCGCCGAGGTGAACTGAGCCCCTCTATCCGTGTTATAAATCGCCTGGTCAGGATGCAAATATCCTTGATCTCGGGCCATGGTCAGCGCACCGATCACGAGGTCGGTGCGCATGTGTTTGGCGGTGTTCCAGCCGATGACCATGCCGGTGCACAAGTCAATGACGGTGGCTAGATACAACCAGCCCTGCCTTGTCTTAAGATACGTTATATCGCCGACCAGGCGGGTCCCGGGCGTTTCCGAGGAGAAGTCCCGGGTGCCCTGGTCATCAATCATCGCAGGCGGTGGTTCAGGCTCGAATACTGTCCCGTCACCGGCACATAAAGACATTCCGATGACTTGGTACGCCGGTGCCAATGACGGTCCTGGCCAAACAAATCCACCTGAATGGTCTGCCCTGGGTGCAGCTGAGAAGGGACACAAAACCTACCAGGATGCCGGATACAGCAACGCCGTCCTATCAGTCCTGCCTGGCGTTGGCCACCATGACTACAAGCTGGCACAGCTGATCAACATGACCACTGAGGCGGCGGCAACCACAACAGACCCGACACCAGCTCCGACTGAGTCCGCATCACCGTCTGAAAAACCATCCCCGTCACCTACTGAACCAGAGCCAGAAGAAACTCCGACCCAAACCGACCCACCATCGTCACCCACATCCACGGAAAGCCCATCACAGACTCAGGAGCCGTCGGACGCCCCGACCGTTGAAAAGTCAAAGATGAGGTGGATGAAACAGTTGATGAAGTTTCCATCGACTCAGGTAATCCATCGAGCACCAGCCCATGGTCGTGGATTGCAGCTATTGGTGGTGGAATCCTCGTCATCGGCTCTGGTATTGGCTACCTGCTGATGCGCCGCCGCAACAAAGCCGCGGAGGTAGGCACA
>Ga0079226_10004443_pt1 | contig 10721 bp, 8 predicted proteins | sample Poulit2014_FD_76345 | JGI IMG/M metagenome (GOLD analysis project Ga0079226, IMG submission 76345) | Agricultural soil microbial communities from Georgia to study Nitrogen management - Poultry litter 2014 | ecosystem: Environmental > Terrestrial > Soil > Agricultural land | place: USA: Georgia...
CGGGAAAAACTCAATCATTTCGACAACGAGCGCATCCCCGAACGCGTTGTGCACGCCCGCGGCGCGGCGGCGCATGGCTATTTCACGCCCTATGAAAACGCGGCCCGCTACTCCAAGGCGGCTGTGTTTCAGGATGAATCGACGCCGGTGTTCACGCGCTTTTCCACCGTGCAGGGCTCGCGCGGCTCCAATGACACGGTACGCGACGTGCGCGGCTTCGCGACCAAGTTCTACACCTCGTAAGGCAACTGGGATCTGGTCGGCAACGACTTCCCCGTGTTCTTCATCCAGGACGGCATCAAGTTCCCGGATCTGGTGCATGCGGTCAAACCCGAACCGCACAACGAAATCCCGCAGGGCCAGTCGGCCCACGACACGTTCTGGGACTTTGTCGGCCTGATGCCGGAAACCGCCCACACCGTCATCTGGCTGATGTCGGATCGCGCCTTTCCGCGTCATTTCCGTTTCATGGAAGGCTTTGGTGTCCACACCTTCCGGCTGGTCGACGCCCAGGGCACGTCACGTTTCGTCAAATTCCACTGGAAGCCGGTGGCCGGCGCCTGTTCGCTGGTCTGGGATGAGGCACAGACGCTATGGAAGGCCGACCCGGACTTCAACCGCCGCGAGATGTGGAACGATATCGAAAAAGGCGATCCGCTGGAATATGAGCTCGGCATCCAGGTAGTGGAGGAAGCCAACGAGCACGATTTCGCCTTCGACCTGCTGGATGCCACCAAGATCATCCCGGAGGAAGAAGTGCCGGTGGAGGCGATCGGCCGGCTGGTGCTCGATCGCAACCCCTCCAACTACTTCGCCGAGACCGAGCAGGTGGCATTCTCGCCCGGCCACATCGTGCCGGGCATCGATTTCACCAACGATCCATTGCTGCAGGGCCGGCTGTTTTCCTATCTGGATACGCAGATGATGCGCCTGCAGGGGCCGAACTTCCACGAATACCCGATCAACCGCCCGGTCTGCCCGTTTGCCAACAATCAGCGCGAAGGCATGCACCGCCACGCCGTCAATACCGGCCAGGCGTCGTATGAACCCAATTCCATCGATCGCGGCTGGCCCGCCGAAACGGCACCGGGACCAGCTGCCGGGGGCTTCGAATCGGTCAACGAAAAGGTCGACGGCGGCAAGATCCGTGGCCGCAGCGAGGCCTTCGGCGATCACTATTCACAGGCGCGGCTGTTCTGGGACAGCCAGACAGCCGTCGAACAGGAACACATCATCCAGGCGTATGCATTCGAGCTGGCCAAATGTGAGCGGGCGCTCATCCGCGAACGCATCGTCGCGCAGATACTGCCCAATATCTCCACGGACCTGGCCCACGCCGTGGGTAGAATCCTGGGCATTGCGGCGCCCGACCGGGCCACTGCGCCGGAGAGTCAATATGGCAGATCGCACACCAGGCACTCGCCCGCCCTGAGTCTGTCGACCCATCTGCCAGGCAACATCAGACACCGCAAGATCGCACTGCTGGCGGCTGACGGTGTCGATGGCGACCAGGTGGGCGAATTGCAGGACAAGTTCGCAGACGAAGGTGCCACCGCCTTCGTCATCGCACCCGACATGGCCGCCGTGACAACCATCGACGGCAGCAAGATCGAAGCCGACGGCATGCTCGACAGCCTGCCCTCGGTGGTTTTCGATGCAGTGATCGTGCCCGGCGGCAGAGGCAGTGTGGATGCGCTGGCCAGAACCGGACAGAGCATGTATTACCTGCGTCAGGCCTACAAGCACCTCAAGGTGATCGCCGTTCTGGCCGAGGGCCGCGACCTGCTGGACAAGGCCGGAATCGCCGCAAACGAAGACGGCGTGTTCCGCAGCGACCGGATCACGGCCATCTTCGACGACTTCTGTCGGGCGCTGGGTCAGCACCGGGTCTGGTCGCGCGAGGACAAGGCCGGGAGGATGCCGGCGTAGCACAGTGTCCGGCCACACCCAGAGTGCAATGAATGAGCCATGACCAGCGTGCAGCCCGCGACGCCACCCTGGCAGCTCAGCGGTGCCGGCCATGCCATCGTGCTGTCCTGTTCGCAGTCCTTCGCCGCGAGCTGTGCGGCACATCTATCCAGTCTTGCCGGACGTGCCCGTGGCGGGCCGGGTGCGCTCATGTTCATCGATTACTCCGACTCCGCGGTGGGGCCGTACCGTGAACTGCTGCTGTGCCCCGGCATGTTCGATATGGACGGGCAGCGCAGCGCTGTGGTCACACACTGCTGGGTGTCCAGCATGGCGAGCGCGATCAACGGCCGGCGCAACTGGGGCCTGCCAAAGCGCGTGGCGTGTTTTGAAAGTCTGGAACAGACAGACGCTCGCGAGACTTTCCGCATCGCCCTGCCCGATTGCCCGCCACTGACGTTGTCCTTCCGCCGATACGGCCTGCGTCTGCCGATGACCACCAGCGCTCTGCCACGCGCGTGGCGCACCCTTGTGCAACCCTGGAAAGGGCATTGTCACCGCACTTGCATTCACGCGCGCGGCCGCGTCTGCTCGGCAAGCCTGGACGCCTGCCGCTTTCCACCCTCCTGCGGCTTTCCCGACATCGCCGGGCAGCGGCGCCGATTCGGTATGCATGCCGAGCGATTCCAGCTTGAATTCCCACGCGCACAGCGCACACCGATCCGCAAGGGCTGACGCGACCATTCAGGACCGGCTCCTGCCCGCTCGACAAGGACGAAAATCATCCCGGTTATGCGCCCCGGTTTCGTCGAATAGCGCTTGTCCGGATCCAGACATGGCTCGCCTGGGTATTGTCCCGATGACAACTACGTAATTGTGCTTATGGCGAATCTCATTCACATGCGTAATTTGGAAAGTGAGATGCAATGCAAGGCGGGCCTGCAGTTGCCGCACATTCCCGTGCCATGCGTCACGGTCAGGGTCTTGCAGTCAGCGGCGTGGGGCATCTCGATCCCAGCTACATACCACAACTGCCGAAAAACTCCAGACAGCATATGGCACAAAGTCGCGGTCAATTGAACAAGGCACTGAGTCTGCTCGATCTGTTTCTGCTGGGCATGGGCTCGATCATCGGCTCCGGCTGGCTATACGCGGCCCAGAAAGGGGCCGCCACCGCCGGCAGCTACGCCCTGATCTCATGGGTGATCGGCGCCTTCCTGATCATTCTCGTGGGGTTGGTCTATGCCGAATTGGGCGCGGCCTTGCCCAGAGCCGGCGGTTTTGTGCGTTATCCCGACTACACTCACGGTTCTCTGGCGGGCTTTCTCATCGGCTTTCTGTGCATGCTGGCCTACGCCGCCGTCATTGCCACTGAGGTCGAAGCAGTGCGCGGCTATGCCGCCTTCTGGTGGCCCGCTCTGGAGACTGCCGATGAGGATCCGACGGCCCTCGGCTTTATCATGCAGACGCTTTTGATTGTCGTCTTTTTCCTGCTCAATTACTGGAGTGTAAACATATTCGGCAAGACCAACACAGTGCTTACGATCATCAAATTCGTGGTGCCGGGTCTGATCATCATCTTCCTGCTGCGGCATATCGAGTTCTCCAATTTCAGTGCCGGCGGCGCCGACCCCGGTGGCTTCAAGGGCATTTTCGAGGCCGTCACCGCCTCCGGCATCGCCTATTCGTTCAACGGCTTTCGCAACCCCATCGAGTTCGCCGGCGAATCGCGTAATCCACAACGTGATGTGCCGCTGGCAATCATTCTGTCCGTGGGCGTGGGTCTGATCCTGTACCTGTTGCTGCAGATCACATTCATCGGCGCCACACCACAGGACATGCTGTCCGGCGGCTGGGGTGAAGTGCATTTCGATTCCCCCTGGGCCGGCCTGGCCGGCACGATCGGCATCGGCTGGCTGGTCAACCTCGTGCTCATGGATTCGGTATTGTCGCCTTCCGCCACCGGCAACATCTATTTCTCGGCCACGGCGCGCTCGCTATTCGCCTGGGCCCGCAATGGCACCTTCTATACAGTATTCCAGGCCATCAACCGCTCTTCCAAGGTGCCCCGTGCCGCGCTGTGGCTGACCTTCTTCCTGGCCATCTTGTGGACCTCGCCAGTCCGGTTCCAGAACTGGGAGGGCATCATTTCGGCCAGTACCTCCGCCAAGGCACTTACCTTTGTCGTCGGCCCCGTGTCCCTGATCGCTCTCAGAAATAGCCTGCCGGACATGAAACGCCCATTCCTGCTCAAGGGAGCCGCAACCATCGCTCCCATGGCATTCATTGCCGCGACATTCATCATCTACTGGGGCGGCTGGGAAGTCATCTCCATTCTGGTGCCGATCGTGGCGCCCGCCATTGCCTTCTATTTCGCCTTCGTCGACAAGAGCCCGGCCTTCGACGGCCAGATCAAGGGCGACGTGTATGCTGGGCTGTGGCTGGTCGGTTATCTCGTTTTCATGCTTGTCATGTCGTTCATCGGCAGCTATGGCCCCGACAGCGGCAGCTGGATCCCCGCCCCCTGGGATACGCTCCTGGCCGCAGCCGGCTCTCTCGTATTCTACTTCTGGGGGGTTGCCACGGCACTGCAGGAACCGCGTTTGCAGGATGACACCGAGGAATAAATATCAAACGCGACTGCATTATGCATGCCACATCCTGCAGGATTTCCCGCGCCGGATTTCCGCAACCGGCGGGACTGCGCCAAGAGACTGTCACGTGTCCGCAACAGATCCACAACATGACCACGGATATGGCCGACGCGTCAAAGGGTCTCTGGTATATTCATCCGAGCTGGATTTTCATCGCACATCTGTTGCGGCTCAGATTCACGTGCTGTCAGGTCCTACAGAGTGATCATGCCGGCGCTGCCAGCGTTGCCGTATTTGCTCGTCTGCGGCGCGCGCATCGTTGTGGTTGAGATCGAGCAGTTGCGCGAATTCGTCGCCACCACGAACCACATCGGTGGCACCGTCCTGCAAACCGGCGATCAGCGCTTCGGCAACGCTTTGCGTCGACTCGCCGTGGGCGACGACATCGTCCGATACCAGCAGCGACGCCTCGGCGGTAATCGGATAAACAGTCATGACGTGAATATCGTCGGCGGCCAGCTCGCGTCGCAGAGCCTCGCCGAAACGCGCCAGGCCGGCCCGGGCGGCTGCGGACGCACTGTAGCAAGGCGGACCCACAAGGCCGCTCGCTGACGTGACATTGACGATGGCTGCTTCGGTAGTGCTCTGGCGCAAGCCGGGCAGCGCCGCGCGAATCAGCAATATCGGCGCCAGCAGATTGGTTTCAATCTGCTCGCGGATGTCATCCGGAGCGGCATTTTCCAGCGCAGCGGCGCAGTCTCCATGCACGCAATTGATCAGAATATCCGGGCTGTCGAAATGTGCGCACAACTTATCCACCACCTCGTCGCGCCACGCCGCATCCGTGATATCACCAGCCAGCGTCATGGCGTCGCCGCCCTCGGCATTTGCCATTCGTAGTGTCGCATCCAGCGCCGACTGCTCGCGCCCGACCAGTGCCAGCCGCGCACCCCATTCCGCCAGTCCCACGGCAGCGGCGTGACCGATATCCGTGTCTGCCCCCGTGATCAATATGGTCTTGCCTGCGATATCCATGATGAAGTTCGGTTCGATGTTGCGGAAGGAATGCGAGTTCAACGAATATGCTCACGCAACCAGGACTGCAAAACAGAATCATGCACGATGACGCCGTTTCCCATGGAATCGTTCGTCACCCTGCCCCAGATCGCACCGGGAGCTGGCCGGTCGCATTCTCCTTGTGGGACTCACAAGAAAACGAGCCGGGCCGGCAGCATGCCGGCGCCGGCTCGCTTGACGCATGTGCCGCCATTCACAGGCAGGCGTCTCGTCCGGTGCTGATCAATAGGATGATTCTGTATCGGAGGACGTATCGCCCGATGTTGAATCCATCGATCCGGAGCTGGAGGACGCGCCGCCGGCGTCGGTTCCGGAGGACGTGTCGTCGGTGTCATAGCTGTCACTATCGGTGGAATCGCCCACCGAATCCTGATCCGTTGACGCAGCACCCGACGTCGAGCCGGAACTTTCGGCGGAATTCTCATCCCATTCCTCGTCGCTGTTCATGTCACCGGAAGTACTCCCGGCGCTGTCCGAGGACATGCTGTCGGCATTCGAGCTTCCGCTCTGATCGGTATCCAGCGAGTCATTCTGCTGCGTTTCCATGCTGTCAGTCGTGGTGCTGTTGGTGTCGGCCGAATTGTCGGTCTCGGTTGCATGCACGGCCGTAGCCGCGCCCAGCGCCAGAGCCATCAGCGAGGCGGCAGCAAGCGTGACAATATGGGAGTGGCTGCGGCTTGTCCGGGTATCTTGAAGATTCATGGCATATCTCCTGTGGTTGATGCCGGTCATTGGCGACCGGTGCCACCAGTGTGAGCAAAGCGCCGTGGCGCGATAACTGCGGCGAACCATTAACGCATTAGGGGAAACCGAATAGGTGGCGACCTGCTCCCACAACCTTGTTTTGCAAGACCGATCAGGAATCAATGAATCAATGGGGCAGACCTGGTTGATTCTGGTGAAAAAGCATTCGCACAGCAAAGCTGCGCTCCTGCGGAATGCGGCTGTGTGACCGGTTCATTGCTGCTGTTCCGCGTAACCGGTTCAACCGCCGGCTACAGACGAATCAGTCCGGTTTGATGTCATGCAACCTGCTCGCCGTCGACTTCCACGCTTACACCGGCGGCGCGAAAGCACAGATGGCCGCGTATTTTCACGGCATCCGCCAGTGGTTCGGGATACGACCAGGCGGCATCGGCAATGCGTTGTGCGCCGATATGCAGGCTGTGGTACGACGCCCTGCCCTTGTACGGGCAAACGGTATGCGTGGCGCTTGGCGCCAGACAGGTGTTGCGCACATCCCGCGGCGGGATGTAGTAGCGATTCGGCAGGCCCGTCTCCGACAGGATCTGCGGCCGGTCGGTCTCGGCAATCACCGCGCCGCCGGCCAGAATCCGCACGTGGCGGTTCGTTTCGCGCACATCGACGCGGTGATAGGGATCGCGCAGATGGCCCCGGACTTCCTCCGCCTCATCGAACCAGGCGTCCATGGCATTCCAGTAAAAAGCGACATGATCGCGCAGCCAGGCGACCGCTTCGTATGGCTGCGGATAAGCCCAGACCGCATTGTCGGCTTGGCGATCCCCGACGCGCAGCGACCAATAGACCGCATCGCCCTTGAACGGGCAATGGGTAGTGTGCTCGCTCGCCTCGAGGCAGTCGCCGAGAACGTCGTCGCGGGGCACATAGAGTTGCGGCAGCAGTCCGGTTTCATGCAGCAGCCGGCCGCGCTCGGTGTCGAGTATTGTTGCGCCGGCGAAAATGGCGCGCACCCGGCGCGGGAAGACATCGAACAGCAGCCGCTGGGCCGGGCCATCGATCTGGTAGTTCGCTTCGAACGAGTGGCCCGACAGCGGACCGTGAGTCATGGTCAATGTCATAATTGTCCACTCCTGTGTATCAATTCAGGTGCAACACCATTCTGGCTGGGAAAATGCACGCTCGCATCCTGAGGATGACACCGCCCGGTGCACCGCCACCAGCTGAGGCTGCAACCGTGGCTGCAATGGGCCTGGATATGGCGATACGAATCGAGAACGAATAGGCCCGACGCAAAAAGGAATTCAATGGCACACTCAGCCGCACCTGCCAGCAGCGAATATGCGCATCCCGAACGCGCGCTGCTGGTCTGTCTGCTGGCCATTTTCATGGTTCTGCTCGATGTCAGCATCGTCAACGTCGCGCTGCCTCCGATCCAACGCAGCCTGCAGGCCTCACCGGCCGCAATCTCCTGGATCGTGTCCGGCTACGCGCTCACTTTCGGTCTGGTTCTGGTGCCGGCCGGGCGCGTGGGCGACGATTACGGGCGCAAGCACATGTTTCAGATCGGGCTATTGGCATTCGTGGTGACCAGCGCACTGTGCGCCGCTGCACCCAGTTCCACGTGGCTGGTGGTCGCCCGGCTGCTCCAGGGCATCGCCGGGGGCATGCTCACGCCGCAGATCTTCGGCCTCATCCAGCAACTGTTCAGTGGTCGCGACCGCGGCCGCGCATTCGGCTACATCGGCTTGACCGCAGGATTGTCCACCGCGCTCGGCCCCGTGATCGGCGGACTACTGATCACAGTCGGCGGCACATTGAGCTGGCGTCTGGTGTTCCTCATCAACCTGCCGGTCGGCATCATTGCCCTGGCGGCTGCGGCACGCCTGCTGCCCGCGCATCGACCGACACACGACCGACGGCTGCCGGATCTGGGCGGCATCAGTCTGCTCGGATTGGGCATCGGCGCCTTCATGCTGCCGTTCGTGCGTTCAACGCAGGCGCACGCAACCCCGCACTGGTGGCTTACGGCAATTGGCGTGCTGCTGCTGGCTGCCTTCTGGTCGTGGACTCGCAGACGCAGCGTGCGTGGCCGGGCCACCCTCATCAATCCGGAGCTGTTGCGGGTACGCGGCTACACGACCGGCGTGCTGACCGGACTGGTGCATTTCGGCTTTCCCGGCACATTTCTGGTGTTGACCCTGTACTATCAGCAGGGGCTGGGCTATTCACCATTGATGGCCGGACTCGGGCTCATGCCGTTCGCGGCCGCCTCCGCAATCTCGCCGAATATCGGCGGGCGCATCGTGCATCGCTACGGTCGCGTTGTCGTCGTCGTCGGTTCGCTGGCGACGACTGCCGGGCTGGCGGTCACGGCGTTGCTCATCGGCTGGGCCGGCGCCGGCGCGCCGCTGCTCGTTGCCCCCTTGTTCCTCGCCGGATTCGGCAGCGGTCTGGTCATTGCCCCGAATCAGACGCTTGCGCTCGACGAAGCGGCCTCTGCCGAGGGCGGCACGGCAGGCGGCGTCATCCAGACCGCGCAGCGCCTGGGCACGTCGATTGGCATCGCATTTGCCAGCGCGCTGTTCTTCAACACCCTGTCAGGCACCAATGGCGATTTCCATGCCGCTGCCACCCTTGGCCTCATCGGTACCACCGCTTTCGTGGGACTGGCGATCTGCATTGGCCTGGCCGAGATGGTCGTCAGTCGGAAATCCGCCTGACACCATCAACAAGCTTGCACCCCTGGTGTCAGCGAAGTCAGGTCACGCGCAACAAACACGGTGGCGGCACATGAACAGGCCGCCTCGTTCCCTGCTACCCGCACGCGGGGTGGGTTATGGTAGCATAGATGCGAGGCGGCGCTGCTGTTCCCGCTCAAGTCACAGCGTTAAAAGTTGTAGCCGAGACCCACGGTGTAGACGAAGCTGCCATCGCTGAAGCCCGAGTCGATGCTATCAGTGCTGCTGAAGAAGAACTGCCATTCGGCACGTCCCATGATGAATGTACTCTCCAGTACATAGTATTTCAGGCCGGCTTCCAGGCCCGCGAATCCGGTGTTGTCCACGCTCTCACCATATTTATAGCCGAGGCTGGTGCCTACAAAGGGCCTGACCCGCTGGCCGAAATGGTAATCCAGAAAACCACGTGTGGCGCCATTCCAGCGATGGCCGTTGTGCTCGTTATGAGTCCAGCTCACCCCCTGCCGGACACCGACCTCGAATTGATCGGTCAAGTACCAGCCGAATTCACCATTGGCACTGAAACTACCATTATCCAGGTTCTCATCGCTCGTGCCGCTGCCCGAAATCGTGAACTCGCGGTCACCTGTGGAGGGACCGAATTGACTGTATTCCTGACCCTGCCTGTAATCCTGACTCTGGCTGTAATCCCGGCTCTGGTTGTAATCCTGACTCTGGCTGTAATCATAATCCTGAGCGCAGACCAGGCCAGGTGCGGTCATGGCCAGTGCACCGATGAGTATGTAACGTTTCATAGGAATTGCCTCCTTGGTACGACTACGAATAATGTCGGGGTCTATCGCCACCCTGCTGGATAAACCAATACAGATTTCCCGGCGCGCCACGGCAAATATCGGTGGCATCTCTTTGTCAGCCATTCGATGCCATGGGAGCCAGTGCCGGCACATTCAGGCTCCCAGCGTCGACCGATGCGAGACCTTGATCACCAGCACGGCTATCATTTCACACCACGGCAGAGAAACAATAAGGGAAAACCCAAATATAACCACGGGTTAGCTCTAGGTGTGAATGAATTACCTGAACATAACATTAACGATTTCGACTAGCTCATGACATACTGGTCACCAGCCCTTCAGGCCCATACGCCACCCTGCAGCATGCAGTGAGATAGCTGCATTGATTGAAGTCGGTACACATGCGTACCGGACACGGCATATAGCGCGATCGAAGCCCTGTGCGCTTTGCCAACGCAACTCGTATATCAGTCGGGTTCAGCTCCCTTGCTGCAAAACCCGTAGGCGGATCCGGGTTTGTGCTTATGGCGCGTGGCGCGGCGGCAACCTACGCTTTGAACTCAGGCTCTGATACGCCCCAAGTCAAAATTAATGGAGTCAGAATTGATCCGGCCATGAACCAATGTGCCCGCGTGTAATTCTTCTTGTCTATGCAGCGCTGCTGGCAGTGGTGCCGCCCTGTGCTTCGGCACAACAGTTTCGTATCGGCATTCTCAAGCACGACACCTCGTTTCTTGCCGTGCGCCGGGAACACGGCACGGACATCAACCTGGAGTGGCTGGGATCACCCATTGCCTTGCCGGCCGCGATCGACTCTTATTTCGATGCCCGCCCATTCATTGGTTACAGCGGCCATATGTCGGGCCACAATACCGATGAAATCTACGGCGGCGGCGCATTCGAAATATTGCCGGGCTCGACGTACGATTTCACCATCGGCCTCGGCC